>Ga0209976_10001823_pt1 | contig 12368 bp, 13 predicted proteins | sample SumtaG_FD_182806 | JGI IMG/M metagenome (GOLD analysis project Ga0209976, IMG submission 182806) | Deep subsurface microbial communities from Indian Ocean to uncover new lineages of life (NeLLi) - Sumatra_00157 metaG (SPAdes) (version 2) | ecosystem: Environmental > Aquatic > Marine > Oceanic >...
TGCATCTTCAGCCTCATTTTTTAAAGCTCAAATTAAAATTTTAAAACAAAATTATAGGATAATCGCCTTTGATGCTTTAGGGCACGGTAGGAGTGATCATCCAAACGATTTGAACTTCAACTTAACTAAAAATTTAAGACATACCATCATAAGGGACTTAGAAGATCTTTTAGAATTTTTAAATGTTAATGAAAAATATGGTATTATCGGTCATTCTCTTGTTGGAGGAATGACTGCGCAACTAATTTGTATGAAACATCCCGAAGATATTAAATTTCTTATCTTATTAAATTCTGGTTACATAATAATAGATAACGTTATTAGAAATATGTTTTATAATTTACTCCCGTATTTCATTCGAATGAACTTTCTAGATGTTGTTTCAAATTCTGTCGATGTATTATTAGATAAAATAATCCCTTATATCGAAACCGCATTATCAGATTCTCTTCATAATTTGGAATTAACAAAAGAAGAATTACACATGAAAATTGAAGATCAGATTTTTAAAATGATTCATGAAATACATGAATACGATCCTTCAAGCATACAATGCCCCGTTTTAATTATCGGGGGACGTCTTGATAATTTCGCTCCAGAACAAATGTCTGAAGAATTACATAAAAAGATTCCTAATTCTGAATTGCACATAATCGATATGGCGGGTCATTTTGCTCCAGCTCAGAGAAAAGACTTAGTTAATGAATTAATTTGTAATTTTATAAGAAAGCTTAAGTGAATTTAATGCTAGATACTTACTTTTTTTTGCCTAAAAATACGATTCTCTTTTAATCCAATCCACATAATGTAAAGGATTGGAGTTCCCGTATTAAACTCTAACAAAGAATTAAAAATTATTACTTCTATTGAGGCAGGTCTAATCCCGGAAATCGTAAGTGAAAATTCCATCGCAAAATGAATCAAAACGCCTATTATAAAAATGTATATTATGTAAAGATATGTTAAACCCGAAAATCTCGAAAATAATTCAGAGTCGGGTCGCTTTTTCGACATATACATGATGAACACTAATAAGGTATACTCAAAGATAACTGCGATTATTTGGAAAATTCTTTGTTCATTCATAGCTCTATAAATTGAAATAGGATGATCGAACAAATGAATCTATTGAGAAGCAAATGAAATTAATGTCCAACCAGTAAATAGAAAAAGTGTCCAAAGAAATTTTTCTTTAACCTCAATTATTTTATCAAACATTAAAGGAGCAAAGCTAAACATCAGCATGCCATACGTGAATGAAAAATAAAGAAGAAAAGTAAATGCATTTAAATAATTAGGTAACTCTATAAAAACTCTAGTTCCTAGCAGAGAATACCATATCCCAAAGTCAACAATAAAAACAGCGATAAAACCAAAAATTCCAAATTTTAAATGGCGAATATACCCTCTCCTAATTAAAATAATTATCCAAATACTTGTCAAGAGTAAATCTAACCATATAAAATCAGTGTCAAAGGTTCGTCCTACTACATGAGGCATTTTTTCATGCCTCGCTTCAGTCTATATACTGTATTTCGTAAACACATATATTAATGTGAATAAATTATCACTTTTAAATTCAATTCTAATGGTATTTGTTCTTATTAATGGTACAATTCAGATACATTGAAAACTGATAGTTACCAAATTAACATCTAGTTTTATTAGAGAACTTAAGTGAATTTTATTTAACACTCTAAATTAATTATTTTTTCTTAGTATCATGAATAATCATAAAACTGACCAAAATACCAGTATCTATTCCTTAAGGAAGAACGTGCAAAAATTTGTAGAAGCACGAGATTGGATTAAGTACCATACACCTAAAAGTTTAATTCAAGCTTTACAAATTGAAGCGTCAGAGTTATCCGAGCTATTTTTATTCAAAGATTTTTCCCTTGAAGAAATTTTAGCTGATGAAGATTTTATTTCACGTATAAATGATGAAGTAGCTGATATTTTCATCTATTTGCTTAGTTTTATCAATGCTTTAGACCTAGATTTATCGAAAGCATTTGATAAAAAAATGGAAAAAAATATGAGAAAGTACCCCGTAAAAGACTTTAATAACGGAATTTATTATAAAAAGTAATATTTAGGTCCTATGATTCATCTTAGATTTATTGTTTTATTAATAAGAATAATTTTAATGGTTTTTCGTGTTTTGATAAATTATGGTTGCTAACAATATTGAAGAGATTATTAAAGAACAGTTAAACTTTACATTAAAAGAGACTAATTTTCAATCCTTAGGGAAATTATATAAGGGAAAGGTTCGCGATAATTACATTAAAGAGGATCAAAGGATAATAATCGCGACAGACCGTGTTTCATCTTTTGATAGAGTAATTGCCACCATTCCCTTTAAAGGGCAGATGCTTAATCAAGTATCAGCTTTTTGGTTTGAGAGAACAAAAAATATCTTTAAAAATCATATAATAAGTATTCCAGATCCTAATGTAGCTGTTGTACAACAATGTGAAACTGTTCCTGTGGAGATGATCGTCAGAGCATACATTACCGGATCAATGTGGAGGAATTATCTGAAAGGAGAAGCTACTTCGGGGATTTTACCTCAAAAAGGATTAATGAAGAACCAAAAATTTGATGATATCATTGTAACCCCTTCAACAAAAGCAGAGACTGGACATGATATTTATCTTCCAAAAAAGGACATTATAAAACAGAATCTGGTAAATGAGGATATTTATGACCAAATGGAGGAAGCTGCTATTAAATTATTTAGATTCGGACAAGACTATTGTACGAAAAATGGATTAATTTTAGTTGATACGAAATATGAGTTTGGCATGAGAGATGATGAGTTAATTGTAATAGATGAAATACATACGCAAGATTCTTCGAGGTTTTGGATCTTAGAAACATATAATGAGAGATTTAATAAAGGAGAGGAGCCTGATATCTTAGATAAAGAAATCTTTCGTGGGTGGTTAATGGATACTTATCCAGAGATATTTCCAAACATTAAACCTGATCAAGAGATACCTCCCATTTCAGATGAAATTAAGATTGAACTTGCAAAGAGATATATGAGAAGTTATCAAAAAATTACTGGAAAGGCTTTTAAACCCGAAGTTTCAGATGTACGGGAAAGAATTATCAATAATTTAAAAAAAGCCAACTATTTATAAAAGTGGAAAAATTAATAAAAGTAATCAGAAAAACTGATTAACAAAAAAGAAGAATTTAAATAATCTTTTCGATTTACTAGGAAAGACATAAACCTAATAGCCAGCAAGAATAATCATTACGATGATCCCAGAAAAATTCTTAGCAGTGGAGACGACTTTGTATGCATGCCTTTTATAGCGTGCTTATTAAAAATTGCTGATGAATTAGATATTACGAACATGCGCACTCCAGATCTTATTGTAAAATATTACCACCCTCAAGAAGCAAAAGGTATTGATGAATTTGAAAAACATCGAAGTCTAACGAAAATTAATAGACAACAAAATATTCTCCATATAATAGGAAGATGCGAATCAAATGAAATCTATAATATATTGTCCTATGAAATAAAAAAAATTGATGGGATTATCGGGGAATTAGAAAAAATGGAGTTTGTAAGAGTTTTAAGTTAAAATTTTTCCAGTTTATTTCTCAAAATTACAGTACCTATAGTAGAGATTAAATCTGAAATAGAAGAGAATATGGAATTAAACGTAGATTACTATGTCTTTTTGATTATTTCTACCATTATTACCACCACCGGGCTTATCGTTAATTCCACCGCCGTAGTCATTGGGGCTATGATTATATCTCCCTTAATGACCCCTATTCTGGGCGTATCCTATGGTTTAATTACCCGAAATTAACGGCTAATCAAAACGAATCTTGGGTCTGGTTATAAGGATTTTGTTCGCAATAATCTTCGAGAAAATCTTCAAAATCCATACCGTCGGGTAAAACTTCTTTTAGCATCAAGTTAAAAGAACTAAAATATATACAAATCCTAAAATTATTAGGAGTTGAATAATAGTAAGTGGAAATCCAATTTTTAACAGTCTCTTGTAATTTAAATTACTTACTCCTGATCTTTCGGCAATATTAAGAGTTGTAATATGAGCGACAGCTCCTTGCGGAACTAGATTTCCCCCTAAATGTATTCCAAATATAAAGATAATAAGAAGTACTACTGGAGAAAATCCAGCATTTATTAATGCTTCTATTATAGGAATAAAAATCAAAGTAGTTGGTGTATTTGCAATAAAAGCAGACATTAAGCTTATAGTAATTAATAAGATAAGATATAAAAAAAGAGGATTGATGGTTTCAAATGGAATCTGATTAAATATTTCTCCAAAACCAGATTCCAAGATAGAACCTACTATTATATATAAAGATATCAGAAAAAATATAACATCCCATTCAATGTCTTTTAGCATTTTATGGAGAGATAACTTAATAAATTTCTTATTAATTAAAATTAAAATTAAAGATGAAATCGCTGCTGTTAAATAAAGCTCGGGTAAAATTAGAAATAATAAAACTATTATGACGATCGCAACACTGTTAAAATGGAACATTTTTTTATTTTTAATTAAGACATCTTTATTAATTAACCCTAACATAAGCTTTTTAAGTTGAGGGTCAACAACAGGTTCATTCTTGAGGATAAACCTATCCATTAAAAAGATTGTTACAAACAATAATATGAACGACAATATCCAAAAATTCTGAATAAAATACACAGTACTTAAATTAAAATGAGTAGATATAATTATATTTTCGCTACTTGCAAAAGGAGTAATTATTGAACCAATTTTAACACATAAGGTCATCCCAGCCAAATAAGTCCCTGCGTCTATTTTTAAGTTATGACAAAGACGGATAATAACCGGAGCTAATATAATAATTACTACTACATCATTTATAGTCGCTGCTAAAACTGTAGTTAATAGCATTAGTAATATAAAGAAAATTCTTTGCTGCCCTTTGCTAAGTTGATATAATTTAACGGTCAAATATTCGAGTATATTAGATTCAACGGCAATAATTGTTATTAAACTCATAGAAAATATGATAATAATAGCTCTCCATTCTATATGGAGTAGAAAAACCTCCATTTCTATATTTAATATGATACCTGTGATTGTAGCGGATAAAAAAGCGCATAATAATGATATTGATAGATAGTCAACATCTTTAACTATAAAAGAAATAATTACTATAGCAAATATGACGAAATTTAGAATTAAAAGGGGAGTATTCATTATTTAAAACCCGTCCTTTGAATATTAAGAATTTTACTTCAACCCATATTTATAAAAAACAAATGATTTTTACGATAATTTAATATATAAATAAAAATCATCTTTTATAAATTCTCTTATTATAGTCAAAAGTCCGTCCTAATGGATTTAAAAACCTGTCAGCAACCTCTCCTCAGATGAATTCACAGAATGCTACACAGAGATCTTAAGGATTTTCTTATTATCTCATATTTAAATGTTTTAATAGTTACAACTCCTATATTCATTTATGACGAAATATTCATTTGCCAGGAAAATAATAATATATGGGCAATTAACATTATCTTGATTTTCAAAAAATTCTATTCTGCTTAAATTGGATGTAAAAATCTCTAACTCGTCAATACACTCCAGAATTTCTGTAAGGGGAAATATCATCTCCTTCTTTTTTATTGAGTTTTCAGCCTTAATAATGATATCTTTTTCAATCTTCTTAAGTCCTGCCTTTCTTTTTTCGAATTCTTCTATAAATTTCTTTATCCCCTCTCTTCCTTCTTTCCTTTTTTCCTTCTCTCGTTTCTCTTCTTCTACCCTTTTTTCTTTCTCTCGTTTCTCTTCTTCTTTCCTTTTTTCTATTTTTTCTTCAGCTCATTCTGTAAAAAATATCCGACTCTTGTGCCAAAGATGTAATAGAACTAGGGGAAACAAAATAGGTGATTAATTTATCTATTTGTTAATATGTAAATTTATGAGAAGTTAGGGCTTAGCGTCAGCGATTTCTTGGTAAAAAGACCGGAGCTGTAAAGCTCGTAGAAGTTTACGTATTTGTAGTATTTTTCATCATGAAATTACATTTTCACATTTTTATTGCATCCAAACCTTTAAATTCAAATTAATCATTGAAAAATTTAATGATTTTAATATTATTGTTTATTAATTTTGGATTATTTTTCCTCGCTCTCTTATTTATTGTTAAAGAAATTTTAAAAGCTAATAAGAAAAATAATAAAAACTCGGAGACAAATGATAAAAAAGGATCAAGTTTCGGTCGAAATAGTTATGCCTTAGCGCTTTTGGCTATGGTTACGATGGTTTTTATAAGTTTCTTACTTTTAGGGTTTTGATTGCTTTTACTACAAAAAAAAACCTAAGGACAAAATATTGTGACAAATTTCTGATTCGATGATAATTCAGCTATATACTATTTTTGTCGGGAATTTTTGGAATTCAATGTAAATTATTAATAAAGTATTAATCATTAATAAAAACATAGAACCCTTCTTTTTTCATAAATGGCGTCAGAATATATTGTAGAAGTTGTACTGGAAAACAAGCCAGCAGCTCGGGATCCCGTTGGAGAAACCATAAAAAAGGATCTTCTTGCAAAAAAAGGTTATAGTATGGTTTCTAATGTTCGGAGCGGTCAATATCTTAGAATAAATATTACAGCTGAAAATGAGGAAACCGCAAAAAATACTGTTGACAAGATGTGCAATGAGTTGCGAATATTTAATCCAGTAACCCAAAATTTAACTATTTTAAAAGTAACTAAACAAAATTAGAAAAAATGAGCATCAAAATAGCTGTAATCCAGTTTCCTGGGTCCAACTGCGATTTAGATACTCTCCACGTTTTACAAAATGTAATTGCAGATGGTATCGAAGCAGAATTAATTTGGCATAATCACTTTAAAGAATCTAAATTTGACGGATGTATCTTACCAGGAGGATTTTCTTTTGGAGATTATTTAAGGTCGGGTATAATTGCCGCTCATAGTCCTGCTTTAGATGAAGCAAGAATAATGCTAAAGGATGGAAGGCCTATAATTGGAATTTGTAATGGATTCCAAATTTTAACTGAAGCTCAATTTCTTCCTGGTGCGTTATTGAGAAACGAATCTCTTAAGTTCATTTGTAAATGGGTAAAGATGCGTGTACAAAATACTAATACGCCATTTACTCATACTATGAATAATGGAGATATTATTAATATACCAATTGCTCATGGTGAAGGACGCTATTTCATTAATAACTTAAAAGAACTTGAAGAAAATGAGCAAATCGTTTTTCAATATTGTAATGATATTGGAGAGCTCACCAAGGAGGCAAATCCTAACGGTTCGATGGAAAACATCGCGGGAGTATGTAATTTAGAGAGAAATTGTTTGGGAGTAATGCCACACCCAGAACGTTCATCAGAGGCAATTTTAAGCCCTTATAAAACAGAACATGGAAAATTTTTTTTTGAATCTATGGTACAATTTATTAAGAGGAGGTCTTCATAATGCCTAAAGTTAAGGTGGACGGAGATAACTTAGATGTAGATCTTACTAATCATGAAATTGAAGAGATCAAAGAATTGTTGGATAGGGATCCTTCTATTACTGAATGGGGCATGTTTGATGTAATGCACAGCGAGCATTGTTCCTATAAATCCTCTCGTCCGAAACTAAAATTGTTTGAAAATGCAGAAGAAAACTATGATTATGTACTTGCAGGACCGGGGCAAGATGCCGGAGTTATAGATATTGGAGATGGATATTGCTTAGCTTTTAGAATAGAATCTCATAACCATCCTTCTGCAATCGAGCCATATCATGGCGCTGCAACTGGGATTGGAGGTATTATAAGAGATATTCTTTGTATGGGTGTAAGACCGATTGCGCTAATGGATCCACTACGATTTGGACCCTTAAAAAATAACTCGCATTCACAATGGTTATTTAAATATGTAGTGAAAGGAATTGCGGATTACGGAAATTGTACTGGAATCCCTACAATTGGTGGAGAAGTAGAGTTTGACAAAAGTTTTGAAAGCAATTGTCTTGTAAATGTTGCCTGCATTGGATTAGGGAAGATTGAGGATTTTAAGCATGCTCCTAGCAGAGCCTACAATCCAGGGGATTATGTTATTTTGATGGGAGGATCAACAGGTCGAGACGGAATCCACGGAGTTACATTTGCCTCCAGAACATTAACTGAAATGTCCGAAGCAGATAGACCTGCAGTGCAGATCGGCGATCCTTTTACAAAAAAGATGATTATTGAAGCTACCTTAGAGGCCATTAAGACTGGGTATGTTAGAGGATTGAAAGATCTTGGGGGAGGAGGTTTATCTTGTGCTTTAAGTGAATTAATGGGAGATGGAGGTACAGGAGCTGACATTGATATGTCCAAGATTTTTATCCGTGAGCCTGGAATGAATTCATTTGAAATAATGCTTTCAGAATCCCAAGAAAGAATGACATTTATTGTAAAACCAGAAGGATTAGAAGAAGTACTCAATGTGTTTAGAAAGTTTGAAATGGCACATGCTGTGCTTGGTAGAACTGATGATAGTAGAATATTAAAAGTTAACGATAGGAATACTTTAGTTGTAAACTTACCCGCCACCGCACTTTCTGATGCACCTCCTATTGAACGGGAGGAGAGGAGACCTAGTTACCTTGACAAATTACTCGGTCAAAAAACTCCTAAACTTTCCCTTGAGTTGGATGAAATTATCTATAAACTCATAGCTTCAGAAAATATATGTAGTAAAGAATGGGTGTATCGCCAATATGACCATGAAGTGGGGGTGAGGTCAATAGTTAAATGTGGAGAAGGAGATTCGGGCGTACTTCGCGTGATAGGAACTAATAAATTCATAGCAGCTAGCGTAGGTGTAAATTCGAAACATTGTTATCTTGATCCTTACCACGGCGCTAAAGGAGGGCTTGTTGAAGTTTGCTCAAATGTGATTGCCAGTGGTGCTACACCCCGAGCTATGGTTAATTGCTGTAATTTTGGAAATCCTGAAAAGCCCGAATCGTACTGGTTTTTCTCCCAAGCAGTCCAAGGAATGGCTGATTTTTGTAAAAATATGAGGATTCCTGTGGTTGGGGGGAATGTATCCTTTTATAATGAGGATGAAGTGACTAACACAGCCATTAAAGCATCACCAGTTATGATGATCGTAGGGATTATTGAGGGAGAAGAAAATATTATATCAATGCCTTTTAAGAATGCAGATAATCATATTTTACTGATAGGAGAAACTAAAGCAGAACTAGGAGGTTCTGAATATCACTCCGTTATATATGATCTTGAAGGAGGTACCCCGCCTAAGGTAGAAGAGAAACAAATTAAAGCAACTTGGGATTTTCTATTTGAATTATATGAAAATAATCTAGTAAAAGCGAATCACGATATTAATAAAGGCGGGCTTATCATAACTGTAGCTGAAATGTGTTTTAAAAACAAATTAGGTGCAGAACTAAACTTCAAGGGATGCTACAACGAAAAATTAAGAGATGATGAGTTCTTGTTTAGCGAATCAGTCGGAAGATTTATTATCGAAGTGGACTCCAACGATTCCGAAAAAATAATGGAAACCGCAAAAAGATTCAATGTTGAAGTTAAAAATATTGGTGTTTTAAATTCTGAATCAAATATTAGCGTAAAAGGCTTAATAGAGAAGGATTTTATATTTGATGTTAAGAAAATGAAAGAATCATATGACACTACTATACCAAATCTAATGGAGATTTAGAACTATTAAGCTAAAGTATATCGCATATTTCTATTATTATCATTTCTTACACTTTGGTAAAGCATAAAGTTATTATCAAAAAAAAAATTACTAAAATAAATTACTTGATCTTATTATTTAAAATAAAATAAAAATCATTATTCAAGGTGATTTGAATTAGAGCACGAGCATGTACGAGATGTCGTGAATATGTTATAATTCATGCCGACAATCCTCAAAATCAAAACCTCATTAAAAATTTTGAAGGAACCCATAGAGGGCACACAGTTGTTACTTTAGACCTCGATGAGGTAAAAGGAAGTTATCAAAACTTTGTTAAACCTAAAGTTGAAGAGTCCGAGGAGCCTCCTGAGTCTCCCCTGGAATAATCTTTTTTTTATAAGTCGCGTAACTTAGTTCATCCTATGACATTTTAAATTTAAATAGTTATATGTGCATAACTTTCCTTAGTTCTAATTAAAGCAATAATATATTTGCTAAAGTTATGCTTATGAAATATGGTAGAGGGAAAGAAATAATATACAATAAAAATATTTTTGCCTCTGAAATTCTGTCCTTTTCATAGTACTTCAAATATAATATCAAGAAATTAACTATATTTCCTATAATAAGATTTGTTACCAAACTGACCGCCCCACCTATCAAAAAAAAACTAGAAAAAAATGCAAGTATTGCGGTCGTTATTTCTACAATTAAGCCTGTTGATAAAATATCTTTTCTCTCTATTTGAGATTTATCTCTTAGTAAAAGATACAACCCCCCAAACAATAATAAAATAAATAGCAAAAAATGAAATAGTGTTTGAACGATCTGATAAATTAAGAACTCAAGAAAAGTTAAGTTAGGTAATAAATAAAAGGGAATCATGAAGTAAATTCAATTTAGTTATTTACTTCTTTTTTGAATGCTGACCCTCTAATAAATGTTACTATCCAATAAAAAGAGATTCTTACATATTTGTCAATTATCATAGATCAATTAGTAATAACTTTAATATTAATTTACGACTTTAATTTTAATTGAGAATGGATAATAAAGATTTTGAAAAACCTAAAGGATCAAACGAACCTAAATATACTTCTCAAAATATCAATGTAAAATCAAAAGGCGATACTCTTAAGCAACCACTATCCCAAAGAAAGAAAGTTTTTTTAGCGTTAGTTTTTCTGATTGGGATAGCATTATCATATCCAACCATTTTACCATTTAGTATAATTTTTTCTGCCATTTTACTATTTCAAAAGAATAAAAAAGCTATAATTGCAGGATTTATATTAGTTAGTTATCAAATAATGTGGGTATTATTATTGGTACCTAATTTAAGCTAATATCCCGATTTACATGCATTTTAATTAAAAATATTTAATATTTTAAACAAAGAATAGCAATGAGACTTGATCTATCAAAATTAAGAGCTAATAAAAAGAAATTATTTCTAACGACAAAAATTGTTCTACTTCTAACACCTCTAATACTTTGGATTTTTATATATATAGACTTTAATGTAATGTTAAACAATGGGCAAACTACTTTATGGGTTCATGCCCCCTCAACGGTAGAAGCAGATGAAGAGTTTGAAATTACTGTCGAGGCATGGGATCAATATGAACGCTTAGCCGGGGGTTACAATGGAAAAATCTATTTTAGCATTGAATCTTATAATTACACGACATTGAGAAGAATTCCTTCTAATCATGATTTACCTAACGATCATAGATTTACGTCAAACTTTATTTGGGGTGGACTTATTCCTGCGTATAAAGTTGTTGGAGAAGATAATGGAAAGAAATCCTTTGATGCAAGCATATCTACTCCAGGTATTCACTATATTATAGTAGAAGATTCTGATGAAGAATACAGAAGTAATCCAATTATTGTAAAACCAAAAGATAGTGAATTCTTACGATTATATTGGGGAGATATTCATGGTCATACTGAGCTTTCAGATGGTTCCGGTACATTACAAGAAGCCTATGAATTTGGGCGAGATGTGGCTTTATTGGATTTCGCAGCTTTGACTGATCATACTGAATATTTTCCGAGAATGGGAGATGTTGATGTTTTTAATAGTTTTAAAAATTATCTAGAGATTACAAATTCTTATAATGATCCGGGAGAATACGCAACTTTAGTTGGTGCAGAATGGACTCCTCGTACTACTGAACGAAATGAAGACACTGTATATGGGCATTTGAACGTGTATTTTGAAGGAGATAGTATACCTTATTTTAGTAGTATAACCCATGAAACGCCATATGAATTATATGATTATATAAAAGAAAATACCGATGACGACTTTCTTGCGTGGACTCACCATACATTAAGGACAGATTATGCTTCGGATTATGGATTTTATGATGAGGATATAAATACGTTAATCGAAGTTTACTCTGTTCATGGCTCATGTGAGACTTCTGAGGATGATACATATTTCGAAGAAATAACTAAATTACCGGATGATATTGATGGTTATTCTGCGAGAGATGCTCTGAGAATGGGAAGAAAGTTCGGCTTTATTGCTTCTGGAGATAGCCACGATGGGAGACCTGGACATAGCATTAGTCATACTGATGCTGAGGCTTATAATCAATATCCATATACTTTGGCAGGTTATCGACTTGG
>Ga0209976_10001824_pt1 | contig 12367 bp, 11 predicted proteins | sample SumtaG_FD_182806 | JGI IMG/M metagenome (GOLD analysis project Ga0209976, IMG submission 182806) | Deep subsurface microbial communities from Indian Ocean to uncover new lineages of life (NeLLi) - Sumatra_00157 metaG (SPAdes) (version 2) | ecosystem: Environmental > Aquatic > Marine > Oceanic >...
GAACTGGCGTACCACGAACCCATGCGATTGTTCGTCGCGATCGAAGCGCCGCGGGCTCGAATCCTCGAGATCGTCGAGCGCGCACCGCTTCTCAAGCAGCTGTGCGACAACGAGTGGATCCACCTGGTAGCAATCGATCGCGAGAGCGATGAGACCCTCTATCGGTACCGACCCAAGCAAGGATGGGCCAGCATTCCCGCGTGATGTCTCAGATCAAACGAATGCTTGACTATCCAGTTTTTGGTGTCAGAGACTGCAGGATAGACAAGGGGAAAGATTAAAAGCGGTACCCCACCGACAGAATGTTCTGGCCCGAATTGGAATCCTTTGGGGAAGAGTGGTGCCTTGCTTGCATTGATATTGGGATGTTGATGATAATTAACGTGATCCTTGATGCCGAAACTTGGTTTGACCCTATTTTTTCTCCTCCCTCCTCCCTCCTCCCTCCTGCCTTCTGCCTTCTGCCTTTGACTATACTCGCACCCGCAATAATCCTGCCGGTAGATCCCCATCTCTCTTGTAAGCTGAACGCTGCGCTTGAATCCGTCCTGTTTTTTCAGGTTGGTGGGAATGTACTCGATCCCGTACTCCTCTCCAGCCTCGGTACCGAGCCTGTTAACCATGGCGGCATCCTTGTGGGGGCTGACGGTCAGGACGGCGGCAAAAGCGTTGAAACCGCCTTCCTTTGCCTCAGCGGCTGTTCTTCTAAGGCGGTCCCTGATGCACTCTTCACACCTTCTGCCCTTTTCGGGTTCCAGTTCCAGACCACGGACCATGACCAGCCATTTGAGGGGATCGTAATCCCCTGACCTGAAGGAAAACCCGGTGACTTCAGCCAGCCTGGCCATGGCATCGACCCTTTTCTGATATTCCTCATCGGGATGAATATTGGGGTTATAAAAGAAGCCCTCCGTGTCAAACTCGCGTGCGAGGCGCTCGATACCGATGGTGGCGTCCGGTGCGCAGCAGATGTGGAGGAGTAATTTATTTTCATGTTGGACTATGCAGCCTTCAATAGCACATCATCTGTAATGCTGGGTTAATAACGGCTCACAATAGCACATCATCTACTTCGTACTCCCTCCCCGGCAATCTCGAAGTACCTCATCACGTACGTCTTCGGTTACCTCGTCAGTCGAGCCTCGTATCTGACGCACTCTTGTGAGCCTTGTAATAAAGGAGGCGCTAATTACTATAAGTGCAAGCTTTCAGCTCCTAGCTACAAGCTGAAATCGCTTGCACTTTTATGGAAAAGAGTCTATTACCCATCCCGTTTTGTGTCAAAGTGCCTTTTGCGCATGAATTTTTATCAGGGAGGAATGGAAATGATCTGTACTATCTTGAAGGAAGAAATCGATTGCGTGTTCATGACCAAGCAGGGCTGCAACTACAACGGCGGTCATTGCGATCCTGTTGTGCAGGCCTGTGAGGGATGTAACCACATCAAGGAGATCGATGAGGATTTCTACTGCGTGACAAGTGCGAACCCCTCGGCCAAGTGGAACCTGGGTATTTGCAATTATGCCACCCATGTGGAGAAAGAGGCACCGGTTGTGGCAAAAGCCAAGGTAAACCCCCTCAAGGCAGCCAAGAGGGCGGCAGCCGGTCGTTAAGGTCAACTGATCCAGGAACATTTAACAAGATTTAATCCCAAAGACAGAAAAAAAGGGCGGCTCGTAAGAGCCGCCCTTTTTATTTGAACGTTTAGTTCTTTACTGCCTGGTACTACTCACCAACTACCTGCTGCGGCCTCTTGACAACGAGAGCGAGGACTATACCGACGATGGACATCATGGCAAGGGTGAAGTAGACCTGGTTGTAACCACCTGCGATGTTGCCGCTGGCCTTGGCAGCCTTCATGATGCCGCCGAAGTAGCCCGGCACGATAAATCCGCAAACGCCCCACGCGGTGAATATGATGCCGTAGTTGGCACCGATGCTCTTGGTGCCGAAATAGTCAGCCGTAAAGGACGGCATCAGGGCGAGATAACCACCGTAGGAGAAGCCGACGATACACAGGCCGATGAGCACCTGCCAGAAGTTCGTGGCGTTCCTGAGGAAGAACAGACAGGCGATTACATAGACACCGTACATCATAGCGGTGGTTATGTTCCGGCCGATCTTGTCCGAAGTGGTTCCCCATACAAGCCGGCCCACGCCGTTAAAAAACGACATGAGGCCGACGGCGGTACCACCAGTCATGGCCGCGGTGCCCTTGGAGAGCTCCACGATGATCGGCTTGGCCTGCCCGATGGCGGTAATACCGACCGCAGTACCGAGGAAGTACATGGCCCACAGGCACCAGAACTGCCAGGTTTTCATCATGTCACCAGGAGCATAATCTTCCCTGGTGGGTGCGCCGGCCGTTGCGGGCGGCGTCCAACCGGGAGGCGTATAACCTGCGGGGGGGACCCGGTAGATCTGGGCGGCACCGATAACGCAAATGTAGAAGGTGATCGCCAGGATGATGAAGGTTCTCGGGATCGTCTGAGCCCACGCATCGGGATTGGATCCGAGGAGCTTTTCAATAAGGGGCGCGAAGATCAGTGAACCAGCGCCGAAGCCCAAGACTGCGAGGCCAACGATCATTCCGCGTTTGTCCGGGAACCACTTCACGCAGGTGGCGATGGGGGTAACGTAGGCGAAGCCCGTGCCCAGTCCGCCCAGAATACCGTAGGTGATGATCATTCCGGTGGGGGTGGTGCCCAAGAATGCGGCCAGCAGGCAGCCAGTACCCAGGAGTGCGCCGCCGACGCTACCAACGAGCCTCGGGCCTTTCTTGTCCTGCCAGAAACCGGCGAAGATCATGGCCAGAGCGAAAAACGCCACCGAATAGCGGTAGGGCGCGATGCTCTGGGCTTTATCCCATCCGTACACGTGCTCCAGGGGGCCCCTGATCACGGACCAGGAGTACAGCGCGCCGAGACAAAGCTGCATGACAATCGCAGCCCCGACGAACCGCCATCTATTACCGAGATTTTGTTCCATTGATTCCTCCAAAATTCTGTGGGAGGGACCTCTTCCCCTCCAGGGTTATTCTCATCATGGTGTCCGTAAGGCCAACCCTGCTGACCTGACGGCCTGTGCCCGGAAACCGGGCCGGGGAGCGGAGTTCCTAAGGCTCCTATAAGTGCCTGCGGATTCCACTCACGCCAATGTTCAGCGGGCTATAACGACAATTACCCCGCTACCGGCGACAAGCGCCGATGTGGACATTGGTGGTCGGCTCCACCTCCTTTCACAAGGGATTGTGTCTTTCGCATTAATCCGGTTTCGTTCGCGCCGATCCCGGAGACATTTTTAAAAATTTAGAACGGTGTTTATGAAGAATGCGGCCCTGTTAATAGCGATTCTTGCCCGTGTAAGTGCCTGTATTTTAAGGATTCGTGGAGCAGAGTTGGAGGTAGATCTGCCCATGCTGTTATGGATAGTAAAACGATGTTTCGTTTATGTCAAGAAAAATATCAAACAGCGTTAACCGGCATGCAATGGACCGGACCTAAGTGAATAAGTGTCAAAAAATGGTCCATTGAATGCCGGTGTGATTTGAGTCTGGAAAAAGACAGTATTTTAGTACCAGCAGCGTGTCGGAAAACCTCCGATCACGCTATGGCGAGAATTGTATCTGCGAAAGGTCCATTCGTGGCTCTTTGCTCCACTTAAATAAAAGCTAAAAGTGTCATTTTCGCTTTCCTTACAAATCAATGACTCACATTGCTGGTCATTGATCTGAGCGCCCCACCCAGGGCGCATTGATCCTCAATAGTGGCAATTCACAAGGTTTTCAATCCAACCGCTTCAACCCCCACTTGCGTGCAAGGTCAAGTGCGTCCAGGTAATCGTACCGCTGGAGGCGGTCTCCGATAACAGGCTGCCCGACGGCGCCGTGACAAGGCCGGTATTGTGCCATGACGTTCAAGTATGTGTTTGTGGAGATCTCTTCGGAAAGGAAACGGAAGGCCTCTTGGGAACCGGCCAGGCCGCCGGGAAGGACCAGATGCCGTACCAGGAGACCGCGACGCGCGATGCCATTTTCATCCGTTTCAAGGTCTCCGACCTGCCTGTGCATCTCACGGACAGCTTTAACGATCACCTCAGGATAATCGGCGGCATCGGCCAGGACATCCGCCGTACGTGGATCCGTGAACTTTAAGTCCGGCATGTAGATGTCGACAATGTCCTCGAGGAGTTTCAGGGTTTCGATGGAGTCGTAGCCACCGGTGTTGTAGACGAGGGGCAGCCGTAGTCCATCCTGAATCGCGAGGGATATTGCCTCAACGATGGAGTGGACCTGGTGGCTCGGTGTCACGAAGTTGATGTTGTGGCAGCCTGACTGCTGCAAACTGAGCATGGCGGAGGCCAGTTCCCGGACGGATATTGTCTGGCCTCCGCCCAGGTGGCTGATGTCGTAGTTCTGACAGAATATGCAGCCGAGGTTGCAGTTGGTCAAAAAGATGGTCCCTGAACCCCGCGTTCCCGAAAGGGGTCTCTCTTCACCGTGATGAGGGTGGACAGAACTCACTACGGGGAGGTAGCCGGTATCGCAGTAGCCTTTTTCTCCTTCTTTTCTGCAAGAGCCGCATCCCCTGGGACACAGGTTGCAGGGCGAAGCCAGTTGCCCCAACTTCGCCACTCTGGCCTGCAGCTCATCGGGGTCCATTTTCAGATAGGCGGGAATGAAGGTTTCCACGGTCATCCTCCGGGAAAAAGGCAGTTAACAGTATACAGTTAACAGTGAACAGTAAAAAAGCGTAATGTTCATGGATTGCTAGCGGTTTCACTGTAAACAGTAAACCGTAAACTGTATACTTACCCCCATGAAAATCGGTCTCGCGGGATATTCCGGGTCGGGAGTTACGACCCTACTGGCCTTACTATCGGAGGACGTGGAGCTCGTGGGCAAGCACGGAGGTCCTGAGATCCGTTCGATTATTGTCGAGGATCCCCGGCTCGAGCAGCTGGATGGTTTTTTCAAGCCCAGGAAGCTTACACCGCTTCAGGTGGATGTGGTGGAACTGGGTGATCTGAGGCCTGAGGACGGAGGCGGCCTGCGGAAGGAGACTCTGATTCGCGCCGCCGGACTCGACGCCCTGATCCTGGTCCTGCGCGGTTTCGACGCTCCCATGTCCGAACAGTGTCGTTCAGCCGACGAGCTTGCAGGGGAACTGCAGTCGCTGATGCAGGAGTTCTGTATTGCTGACCTCATGCCTGTCGAGAACCGCCTGGAGAGGATCGGCAAGGAAGGAAACATCTCCTCCAGGGAGGCGCAGATCCTCCTACAGCTCAAGGCCGGCCTTGAGGAGGGTAACCCCATCAGGAAGATGGGCCTCGACAAAGAGGAGCTTCGGACCCTGTCCGGTTACAATTTCCTCACCCTCGCGCCCCTTATGGTCGTTGCCGGCGTCGGAGGGGAGTGCATCGCCGGCCTCAGGTATGCTGACCTCGCGGAGCGCTGTTTTCGGGAGGGAATCTCCTTCGTCGAGACATCCTCTCTGGTGGAGTTAGAGATCCTTGAAATAGCAGAGGATGAAAGGGCTCCTTTCCTTGCTGATCTCGGCATTCAGGAAACCACCAGGGAACGTTTCTTAAAAGCACTGTTCGCGCAACTCCATCTGGTGACTTTCTTCACTGTGAGTGAGAAGGAGGTCAGGGCCTGGGCAGTTCCTGAGGGCACACCGGCTGTGAAGGCAGCCGGGAAAATCCACACAGACATGGAACGAGGCTTCATTCGAGCCGAGGTTATTTCGGTGGATGAGTGCATTGCTCTCGGGGGCTTGAACAGAGCTAAAGAGGCAGGGAAACTGAGGGTTGAGGGCAAGAATTACATCCTCAAGGATGGAGAGCTCTTCTACGTGAGGTTTAATGTTTAAAAGCAGTGCAGGGTGCAAAGTGCAGAGTGCAGAGAGTGCAACCTCAAACCTCAAACTTCAAACACCAAACTCCAAACCCCCAAACCAAAAACATTGTTTTTATTATCCGGTTGACAGTTCAATATATACGGTGCACAAAGGACCGCTTAAAAGCTTATAACTGTAAACTGTGCACTGTGAACCGTAAACTTAACCTGAAAGGTAAACATCTTGAGCGATAAAGAGAAAGCACTGTTGGAAAACGGCAACGGCAACGGGAGACTCAAGCTGGGAATACCCAAGGGGAGCCTGGAAGACGCCACCATCGAACTGTTCCGCAAGGCGGGATGGCGGATCACCAGGGGATCGCGGAACTACTTCCCCTCTGTGGACGACGACGAACTGAACTGCTCACTGGTGCGAGCACAGGAGATGTCCAAGTTCGTGGAGGAAGGGATCCTGGATGTCGGCATCACGGGCAGGGACTGGATCCTGGAAAACGATTCCGATGTGGACTGGGTCGAGGAACTCGCCTATTCCAAGGTCAGCAGGCGGCCCGCCCGTTGGGTCGTCATCGTCCCCAGGAACAGCCCTTACGAGAAGATCGAGGATCTTGCAGGGAAAAAGCTCTCAACAGAGTTGGTGAACTTTACGAAAAAATACTTCGCTGAGCGCAATATAGATGTCAAAGTCGATTATTCATGGGGTACCACCGAGGCCAAGGTGGTTGAGGGGATCGCCGACGCCGCCGTGGAGGTGACCGAGACCGGAAGCACGATCAAGGCCCATGGGCTGAAGATCATCCACGAGATGATGCAGTCAAAGCCCTACCTCATCGCTAACAAAAATGCTTACCAGGACCCGCTCAAACGGAAGAAGATCGACACCATCGCCATGCTCCTCAAGGGAGCGGAAAAGGCCATCGGGATGGTGGGCCTCAAGCTCAATGTGCACCAGGATCAGCTGGAAAAGATTGTGGCCATTCTGCCGAGCCTGAACGCCCCCACTGTGGCCGGTCTGTACCAGAGCGACTGGTATTCCGTGGAATCGGTCGTCTCGGAGGAAATGGTGCGGCAGCTGATACCTCTTTTGCTGGAAGAGGGCGCCGAAGGGATCGTGGAGTATCCGTTGAATAAAATAATCTAATTACGGATTGAGGATTCCGAATTGCTGATTTAAAACCAGAACACACTAACGTGTGAAAACAGGGTACTTCTGAACAATAGATTTTCTGCGATCTTGATTTTGAATTCCCAATCCGCAATTCTTAATCCGTAATCCGCAATCGATAACGTAAACCGGCCGGCCTTTCTTGTAAGGCTGGCCGGTTTACGTTATCCTGTATTAGTGAAGGGTTTACCTGTTTCATCGCCAACACGGTTCCTTGTAATCACCTTCATTCTCACCTTCCCCGCCATTTGGTCAATCGGGGACGTTGAGGCCCGCAGCTCTTTCTCGCTCTGCGCCCGTGACAAAAATGCGCGCATTATCTCCGCGGTGGTACAGTACAACACCAGGCTCGAGGCCCGAATCCTTCTGGAGAACGTGATCGACATTGCCGTTCTCCAGATAGAGATCAGCCTCGGCAACAGGATTATTGAAGCGAAATTTATGAAGTGAAAGCAGGCTGGATTGTCTGCCTGCTTTCACTTCAGTGCAGAGTGTAAAGTGCAGGGTGCAGAGGTTTAAAGCCTGAACCCGAACCCAGAAACTCGAAACCTGGAGTTCCCTTGTCCGATTTCTGGCAGCATGGTCCCATAACAACCATTCACCGTCTCCCCGGATCGAACATAATGGATCTGGAAAGTATGGTTGCAGAGCACTCCAAAGAGAGGCCGGCAGCGCTCCTTATCCCGGCTCTGGCTTCGGAGATGGATGGACCCGCCTGGCCGATCATTATGTGCGAGCTGCAGGGTGCGTCCTTTCTGGATGAGGTGGTTCTGGGCCTGGGCAAGGCGAGCCTGGATGATCTGGGTCGGGCAAAGTCCGATCTTGAGCGGCTTCCAATTAAAAGCACTGTGGTGTGGCCGGAGAGTGACAACCTCTCAGCCGTCCTGACTGCCGCCAGACCATCTCTGGATGTCGGTCCATCCGGGAAGGGGCGCGACGTATGGATCGCCCTCGGTTACATCCTGGGCTGCGGAAACGTTCAAGCTGTTGGCCTGACCGATGCAGACATCACCACCTACACCAGAGAGCTCCCCATGCGTCTGCTGGCTCCCCTCCTTCATCCGGATCTGTCATACGATTTCAGTAAGGGGTACTATGCCCGGGTGTCAGGGTTGCATATGGCAGGGAGGATCACTCGACTCCTGGTGGTGCCTCTGGTCACGGTCCTCGTCAAGCAGAACTTCGTCCCCGCTCTCAGGACCATAGGGGCAATGAGGTATGCCCTGGCGGGAGAGTTTGCTATGACGACGGATCTCGCGGCAAGGATACCCGTGCCCAGGGACTGGGGACTTGAAGTGGGGATCCTTTCGGCGGTGGCCGGGACGGTACCCTTCGAGAGGATCTGCCAGGCGGATCTATGTGACAACTACGAGCACAAGCATCAGGAGCTCCACCCCCAGGACACAACCAGGGGACTTAATCGCATGGCGGTGGAGGTTACGGCGGCACTGCTTAGAGAGATCGGCGAGGTCCCGAATGACCTGGTCAAAGTTTATCGGGAGCAGGCACTTACCATGATCCCCAGGTACCGGGCAGATGCGCTGACAAACGGTCTGGATTACGACGAAGAGAAGGAAAGGGAGATGGTGGAGACATTAGCCCTGGTGGTGGATAAGGCACTGGGGCTGGCAGCGGACGAGATACCGGAACCGCTGCCGGCGTGGGAAGAAGTGGAAGGAATTGTCCCGGGGTTGATGGACGAAATTGTTGCGGCAGTTGAGAGGGACAATTTCTGAAACGGGGTAAGAACTGGAGGGGGAGAGGGGGAGTATGGGGGGAAAAGACGGTAATCGGTGATCGGTGATCGGTAAAATCGAGCCTGCCCGCTTTCGTCATTCCGGAAATTACGACGAAGTCGGAATTGTCCGGAATCCAGCATTTAAAAGCTAACTCACCACAGCCTGCCCTGAGCCTGTCGAATGGGCGCAGCCACCTGAGTTCTGCACCACCGGTCGACGCACTCCGTTTGCTCACGGCAGGAAGAGCTACACAAGGTAAAATCAAGAAGTTACACCTTACTCCGGCATACAGATACAACGTAACAGGCCGCCCATCGGGCGGCCTGTCTTATCTCTTCAGCACTTATCTCTTCAGCACTTATCTCTTCAGCACTTATCTCTTATCTCTAACTCAGACGCGATTGAGCAAGCGTCTGAGTTCTTTCTTCCTGTTCCTGAGCTCCTTCATCTTCGCGAAGTCCTGATCGGCGATGGCGGCCATGATCTGGGACCGCAAGCCCCTCTTCTCCAGTTTCAGAGCCGGGATGTCGTGCTTCTCATTGAGCCTGATCTGGGTTTTAGTCAGGACGATCTCTTTGACCTTGGGCTCCGGCTCCGGTGCGGGGGCGGGCTTGGGGGCAGGAGCAGGCTCGGGCGCCGGCTCAGGCTCGGGTGCGGGCGCGGCCTCGACTTCAGGTTCAGGTGCGGGCTCGGGAGCCGCTTCGACCTCGGGGGCAGGGGCTGCCTCAACTTCGGGCTCAGCTTCCACTTCAGGCTCGGGCTCGGGTGCTGTTTCGACCTCTGGGGCAGGGGCTGCCTCAACTTCGGGCTCAGCTTCCACTTCAGGCTCGGACGCTGCTTCGATTTCGGGCTCGGGTGCGGGCGCGGCCTCGACTTCAGGTTCAGGTGCGGGCTCGGGTTCGGGCTCGGGTGCGGGGGCAGGTGCGGGCGCGTCAGACGCCCCAGCGATGGCGGCAACAAGGTCGGCCTTCTTCATGGAGGAAATGCCGGTGACTCCCAACTCTTTGGCCATTTCCTTCAGTTCGGCAACCTTTTTGCCATCAAGTTCCTTGACATCCATGGTGCACTCCTTTCAGAGTTAGATATTCAATCATAAATGCCCTGACGACGTGACATATCGTTACAATACACTTATGGGCTATTTATAGACATGAACTGTTTATGAGAACCAGATCCAGAAACCAAGTGACAGTTTATGACATGGTTTCTGGATGGAAGAACGTAAATGACTAACAGAACTGGAAAAAAGAGTCAACGCCCCTTTCTCTACCGCTCCCTGGCCTCCTACCTCAGAGAGGTGTTCGGCCGGACATTGAGGAAAGTATCCATCGATCCCGGCTACGGATGCCCAAACAGGGATGGCGCCATCGGTTTGGGCGGCTGTGCCTTTTGCAACATGGAAAGCTTTGTGCCGAACCATGTGCGAGGAGACATGGATCCTGTGGAGCAGATCCGCCATGCCAGGGAGAGGAAGGTAGACGAGCCCTTCATTGCTTACCTGCAGGCGGGGACAGGGACCTACACGACACCGGACCGTTTCAGTGAATTGGTGGACAGTATCTGCGGCCTTCCCGGGGTGGCGGGCCTGTTCATCGGCACCAGGCCGGACTGCGTGGACGGCGAGATCCTGGATGCTCTGCGGCCCTGGCTTTACCGTAAACTAGTGTGGCTCGAACTGGGTCTCCAGTCAGCCAGTGACAGCACTCTTGACAGGATCGAGCGGGGGCACGACGTTGAGAGCTTCACGAGGGCGCGGGAGCTTGCCTGGGAAAGAGGCATCCCCGTCCTTGCCCACGTGATCCTGGGCCTCCCGGGGGAGGGTCCGGAAGAGATGATGGGCACGGCGTCCTACCTGGCCGGGCAGAAGATCGAAGGTGTCAAGATCCACCACCTTCAGGTGATCAGAGGCACCCGGATGGAGGAGGTGCTTCATTCTGGTGATGTGACGCCCCTGACCATGGACTCCTATCCCTCCCTGGTGGCCGGTTTCCTCGAAAGGCTGCCGCCCTTTACGGTCATCCACAGACTCGCGGCTGACGCCATGGGCGACCTTCTCATCGCTCCCCAGTGGCCTGTTCGCGGTAAGGTCATCGAGGCCATACGCCGCCACATGCTGAAGGAAGGCAAGTGGCAGGGGAGGTTGTATCTGGAAAAGGAGAAGAGGTGAAGAGGGGAAAAGGGGAAAACAGTGCGCAGAACACAGAACACAGAACACAGAACGCAATAGAAGAGCGCGGTTCCTATGAAATCGGTATTTTTTTGAACACGAAGTACACAAAGGTTCACAATGTAAAGATGTTAGATTGGAATTTAATCCTTAGTGTAACTTCGTGTACTTTGTGTTCCATTAAACAACGCATTTATAGAAAATTCATTCTCTCGACTTGAGGGATAGCATGGAATAGAATTCGAAACAGTGAACAGAGAGTTAATCTGGACCTGGTGCCTGGATCTAGACCCTAGAACCCAGACCCTAGAACCTGGAATCCTATGACCTACACAAAACGCATATCAGGTAAGGACGACGGTCAGAAGGACCGGGCAGTCCTCAGGATAACGGAGGGTTCCGGCAAAGGGAAGTCTGTCGAGATCACCTTTAGTCTGACCATTGGAAGCCGGCCCGACAGCGATCTCCACCTTGAAGATCCCACCGTTTCGAGGAAACATGCGGAGATCTCCCGGACGGCCGAAGGGTTCCTGCTTCAGGACCTGGGCAGCACCAACGGGACTTTTCTCAACGGTGTCCGGGTGGACAGAGCCTACCTCAGGGGCGGCGCTGTTGTCACCGTGGGCGAGACCTCCATGGTTTTCAGTACAGGCGCTGATGATGCCATGAGGGGTGAGCGGGTCCCTTCGATCTTCGGCCAGATGGTGGCTGTGAGCGAACCCATGCTTAAGGCATTTACGCTCCTCGAGGGTCTGGCTGCCAGCAATATCACCGTTCTCATAGAAGGGGAGACGGGCACCGGGAAAGAGCTTGCCGCCAGGGCGGTCCACGATCGCAGCCCCAGGGCGAAGCGCCCCTTCGTCATCTTCGACTGCTCCACCGTACCGGGTCAGCTCATGGAAAGCGAGCTGTTCGGCCACGCGAAGGGAGCCTTTACCGGGGCGTCCGAAGCGCGTCCCGGAGCCGTAGAGGAGGCCGAAGGAGGGACCCTGTTCCTGGATGAAATAGGGGAGCTTCCCCTGGACCTTCAGCCCAAGCTCCTGAGGTTGCTGGATCTGAAGGAGTTTAAAAGGGTCGGTATCTCGAACAGGAAGGTCGCTGATGTCAGGTTCGTGGCGGCAACTAATGTTGACCTCGAGGATCGGGTTCGCAGAGATCTTTTTCGTCGCGATCTGTACTTCAGGGTAAGTGCGGCCAAGGTCACCCTCCTTCCCCTGCGGGAGAGGCCCAGGGACATCCCGGCGCTGGCCCGGCACTTCCTCGGAACCTTGAGCCGGGATCAGGGCAGGAGCCTGACACTTAAGAAGGACGCCCTGGGGGCGCTGTCGAAGCATCAATGGCCGGGAAACGTCCGGGAGATAAAGAATCTGCTGGAGACGGCCGTGGCCCTTTGCCGCAACGACACCATCAGCGCCGCGGACCTGCCCTTCCAGGGGACCGGC
>Ga0209976_10001826_pt1 | contig 12363 bp, 9 predicted proteins | sample SumtaG_FD_182806 | JGI IMG/M metagenome (GOLD analysis project Ga0209976, IMG submission 182806) | Deep subsurface microbial communities from Indian Ocean to uncover new lineages of life (NeLLi) - Sumatra_00157 metaG (SPAdes) (version 2) | ecosystem: Environmental > Aquatic > Marine > Oceanic >...
CTGGTGACCCAGATCGTGCCGGCGGTGGTAACCTACCTGGTTGCATGGATGATCCTGCCGGAAGGTCCGCCGGAAGAGGACGAATAACAGCCTTCCTCCACCCACCACTTTCAGCCCCGTCACTTCCGCCCACAGTATATCCAAACAGCACCTCCCAGGAACCGTCTGGTGTTCATCCTGGTAAAGCCGACTGAGACCAGGAGGTCCAGAAAGTCCGCCGGGGCAGGGAAGTGATGGATGGACTCCGTCAGGTACTGATAGGCATAGCCCCGACTGAACAGGGCCCCCAGGCGGGGCAGCACCCGGGTCAGGTACCAGCGGTAGAATCGTTGACAACGGCCCCGGTCAGGCAAGGCGAATTCCAGGATTCCGAGCCGTCCACCGGGTGCCAGTACCCGATAGATCTGTTGTAGTCCTTTTTCAAGGTAACCGAAATTACGTACGCCAAAAGCAATAGTGACCGCCTGGAAAGCATTTTCCCGGAAGGGGAGGGCTTCACCCTCGCAGCAGACAGCAACCAGTGGCGGGAACTTTTCCGCGGCCCGGGACAACATACCCGGGATCGGGTCAGCGCCTACTACCCGGCAATGAGGCTGGCAGCGCCCGATTTGCAGGGCCACATCACCAGTACCGCACGCCAGGTCCAGTACCCGATCACCCGCCTGCACACCGAGGATTGCCGCGAGCCGCCGCCGCCATCGGGTATCCATTCCCAGCGTAAGCACCCGGTTTGTCAGATCATACCGTTGGGTGATCTCGCCGAACATGCGCCGGACAAAGCGGCGTTTGTCCCTGCCGTAATGGACAAAGCGCGTCATGGTTGATTCGGCGGAAAAGAGCCGTAACGGGCAGTAAACTAGCCTACAAAAGCAAAATAGGCTTAGAGTGCCGCATCAAGCCAATAGCCCGCCACGAGTAGTAATCCGGTGAAAAAATGAATCCCGATGGTGGATACATTCACCTTTAGCAGCTCATAGGGCAGCTGCTGCCGGTCCGCGTCAGGTTGGTTCCACCGGCTGATCCACTCCCGGCCCCATTTGAAAGCATAGACCACCAGGACAGCCGGCAGGAGTGATATCAGGACGAAGGGCGTAGACAGAGCAGGCTTGAGGAAGCCGATAATCCCCAGGGCCAGGATAAGGCTGAAGCTGATAATATTGAATATGGCATAATACCGCAGTGGGCGTTCGTAGTGTATCAGATTCTGACCAGTATCAGCCAGGCGCACCACCCATGTATTTTTACCAACGGCTTCATCCGCCGGGACATCCTGGAACTGGTTGATCCATACCACCAGCATAATAAGGATGCCCACGGGTAGCGAGGCCAGCAGCGGTGTCTGCCAGGCCCATGTATTTCCAGCGGCCTGGAGGTAGGGGGCAGTCAGGACATAATGCGTGCCCAGTACCATGACCGGACCGAAACCCAGGGCGATGGACGGTTCGCCTAAGCCGCGGTAACCCAGCCGAACGGGGCCCATGGTATAGAGCAGCCCCAGGGCTACGCCGACTATCCCGATCCACAACAGGGGACTAGCGCCGAAGGGAGTACCGGTGATGGCAGCGTTCAATTTCAGGCCGATGGCGATGGCGCCAGCAAAACTTGCCAGCGCTGCGAAGAGTACCTTCCATGGGGATAGAAGCCCGGCCTGGATCATGCGGCTACCGCCGGTGAAGGGGCTGGATAGCTTATTGATTTCATCGTTGCGGGTGGTATGGTCGAAGTAATCATTTGCCATGTTAGTACCGGCCTGGGCCAACAGCGCGCCCACCAGAACCCACCAGAAAATGGACCAGCTCCAGATATCCGGGGCACCAGCGAAGGACAGGCTGTTATAAGCGATGACGCTGCCCAGTAATACCGGAACAATAGTAGCGGTGAAGAAGGGCGCGCGCATGGCCCGGACCCATAGCCCAAGACGCCGCAGCAAGGACAGCGCCATGTCTCTGAAGACACCAACCTGGTTCTCCGTATATTCACGCCACTCGAATTTCTTCTCAGCAAAAAAGTCCACGTATTTGGTAACCGTGGGCTTGACCCGGTAAAACCCCACTACCTTATTCTTCAGCAGGAACTCATCGTCCATCATATCCTGGAAAGCGGTAGCGGTCTTAAGTACCAGCTCGCGGGCTTTACACTGCTCCTCTTCGTCCTTGATTTGGTAGCACAGGCCGTCAATCTGCAAGCCGCGGATACCCTCCTGACCCTTGGGCCAGATCACCAGCTGAACGTGAGGGTTGACTCTGATTTGCTCAGCCTTGCGCGTAGGATGGAAAGTAAAGAATACGATATCGTGACCATCTCTGGCGAAAAAGACCGATGCGCCGGAACTATTGCCGTCTACTGATGTGGCGATGAACATGCGGTCGGCCTCATTTAGAATGGCATCGATCTTCCGATCAAGATCCTGATTATGGGACGTAGTCGGGCTCATTTATTTTTCCTGTCGTTATGTTTACTAGTAGACACGGATAATAGAGAAGTAGCCGGTACAGCTACATCATTACTTATCAAAGGCAAAAATTTACAACCGCAATTCCAGTAAGGTGCAGCCATTTCACCGCCGCAATGGGTTTTCTTTTATTAACTTCAGCTATTCTATTAGACAGAGAATGTTGAACGTGACTTATTATTCAAGACGGAACAAAACATTTACCGAAATAGGAATTCAAGGTCTGCTATTCCTGCTGTTGGTCTATACAGGCTGCGGCGGCAAACAGGAAACCCCGGCTATTTCTACTAAAGCGGTAGAGTTGCCGGTACGGGTAGTGCCTGGTTTTTACTCGGCGGCGGAGTCATACTTCTCCCCGGACGGCCAACGACTGATTCTCAACGCCCGGCTCATTGAGCAGGAAGTCGAATACCACGTATATACCGTGCGTCTGGACGGCACCGATATCCGACGCATCAACAGCCTGGGAGCCGATGCCTGCTCTTACTACTTCCCCGACGGCCAGCGACTGATCTTCACTTCCACTCGCGACAACCCCAGACTACCAAGGGGCGACTACTCCGATCCGGCCAACTATCCCGCCGGAGCCGAGCTCTATACCTGCCGCCCTAACGGCTCAGACCTGAAGCGTCTGACCAGGAACAAGCTCTACGAAGCTGAGGCATCCATTTCACTCGATGGGCAGTGGATCCTGTTCGGACGGATGATCGAAGGCCGGATGGACCTGTGGCGCATGCGGCCCGACGGCACCGAGGAGTTCCAGATCACCAATACGCCGGACCTGCAGGAGGGCGGGGCCTTCTACATGCCCGACAGCCGTCACATCATCTTCCGGGCGTGGGACATTAAGGACCAGGGCCAGCGGGGCATGCCTATGACGATCTACACAATCAACCACGACGGCACCGACCTGAAGAGAATCACTTACGAGGAAGGCGTCAATTGGTCACCCCACCCCTCACCCGACAGCGTGCACTTCGTTTTCGTGAAACTGCTGCCGCCCCACAACTACGAGGTTTTCCTCATGAACCTGGATACGGGCCGGCAGACCCGCCTGACCTACAACGATGCATTCGACGCCTTCCCCTCCTTCTCCCCCGACAGCCACACCCTCAGCTTCTCCTCCAGCCGCGACCAGCCGGAAGGCAGCCACAGTATGGCTATCTACTTGATGGATATACAGAGCCTGCTGGAAGGACCAGGCCTGAGCGGATCAAGCGAATCGCAGGCTACTGACCGCTGACCGCTGATCGCTCCCCGCTCACTCGAACACATGCGGCGGTGAGATATGGATATTGATCCGGGCGTCCTGGAAGGTTTTGAGCAATTCTCGCTGTACCCAGCGCCGCGTGGCCTGTCGCTTGCCGGCGCCGGCGTCGGGACTGATCACCATATCAAACAGGATAACCTCGTGCTCCGGCGTGGTGACCACCCGCAGATCGTGGTACCCGGCAAAGGTGTCCGATTGTTGTAACAGATCATCAAGCAGGCCGCTCACCTGGTGCACTAGCTCGCTGTCCAGATCAATGGGGTCGATGTGGACAGTGGCATAGGCTCCCAGCTCCTGCCGCAGCAGGTCCTGGATGTCCTCAGCCACGTCGTGGCTTTCCTGCGCCGAGAGCCGGTCGCTTACCTCCGCGTGCATGGCTATGAACCGGTGGTGGCCGTAGTCATGAACGGTGATATCGTGGGCGTCTATGACCTGCTCCCGCCCGCGGCACAGCTCCCGAATGCGCCCAACGAGCTGCGGCGAGGGTGGCTGACCGAGGAGAGGGTCGATGACACCTTTGGCAATGACAAAGCCGGTCCAGATAAGGTAAGCACCGACCAGAATGCCCCCTACACCGTCCAGGGCCGGATAGCCCAGGGCGCTGCCCCCGACCGCCGCCAGCACCAGCAACGAGCTGATGGCGTCGCTGCGGTGGTGCCAGGCGTCCGCTTTGAGGGTAAGTGAGTCAATGCGAAGGCCCAGCAGCATGGAAAACTGCCCCAGCCAGAATTTTACCAGCAGGGTCAGGAAAATGGCGATCAGGACTCCCCAACTTGCCGCTATTGGCACAGGTTCAATCAACCGCCCTGTTGCGGACTTGATGAACTCGAAACCTACAACCGCCAGCATTACGGCGATGATCAGGGTGGTTACGTATTCGACCCGGCCATGACCAAAGGGGTGCTTCCGGTCGGGAGGTTTGCCGGAAACCCTGAAGCCGAACAGGACTACGATAGAGGTTACCACATCGGAGAGGGTGTGGACGCCGTCGGCAATAAGGGAGAGTGAGTTCACCATCAGGCCCAGGGCCAGTTTCACGGCCGTGAGTACGGCGTTTACCAGGATGCTCACCCAGGCTTCCAACTGGCCGATGCGAGTACGTACCTGGGGGTCGGCAGTATCCTGATACCCAGGCACGGCGGTTTTGAGGATCACGTCGGACAGAAAGGCCTTCTTCACGGCAGTGTCATCCGATGGATGTGCATAGTGTCATCAGGCGGCCGGCAGCAGCTCTGTTTACTTCCGTTAGGTATACCTGTTGCCTCATATTAAAAGGTAACCCAAGTCAAGCCACTTTGCGTAGTTTTATTTCCTGTTGAATTGGCCAGGTTTGTTTTAAGAGTTCCATGATATTTCTTTGAACGGTTTGTTGGATGTCAAAGGGATTAAGTGTCTTGAAGAGTTGTTCCAGTTCCTGTTTGGTATTCCGGTGTATAGCTTTTGATTTCAAAATCCTCTGATAGGGGGATTGGGGTCGGTCATAGCGTTTGATGATCTAGGATCGATCCCGGTATTTCTCCACCAGTTTGATGGACGGCAGGAAGAAGTTCATCAGCAGCCTCCATTCGGTGGTGTAGATGGCGTTGAGATACTCCCGTCTGGCATTTTTCCCCATAACCTTGTATCCTCCATTTTTCGGTTATCCCGACGGGCCGGGAAGGCAACGACCGCTTTTGGAAGACCCTACGGTTGCATTTAATTTGAGTCAATGCGTGCGTACTTCCTTGATAAAAGTTTGTTGACATAGTCAGAATAAGGGGAGTATATTCGATATAAAGATATAGTTATCCTCTTAATATGTTTTCAAGGAATGCAGCATACGCCATCGAGGTGATGGGCTACCTGGTTCGCAGTTTCGAGCACAAGCCCTTGAAACTCGAGCAGTTGTCCACTGAAACAGGTATCCCTCGGCATTCAGTCGTCAAGGTTGTACAGGCCCTGCACAAAAGACGCCTGTTATCAACCAGCCGTGGATCGCTCGGAGGGATTCTACTGGATCGGCCACCCGGGGGCATCATGCTGAATGAGATCGTATGTGCCGTTGACGGACCACCTGATGAGTGCCCCGTCAGTCAGGGTGCTGACTCCTGCCTGCCCAAGGTCGAATGTCCCATTCTCCAACACTGGAAAAAACTGGCTCAACAGGTGCGCACCCTCCAGGTCTGTCGTGACCTGCAAAGTTTCGCCGAGCAAGACGTAAACATCGATTATTATAGCTGTTAATCTAAAGGGCTTTTTCCAACAGGAGCAGTTGCCGGCGCCAGGTTCGCCGATGATATTGTTGACTATCAGTTGGTCAATTACTGGATGGAGAGCGGCTACAGCACCTATGGCCACATTCCCGGTATGTACCGTCAAAAGCCTGTCATAATGGCGGTGTTGGGATTGACGGGGGAGGAAAATCCCCTTTTAAAATGGCCGCGTACATTGAACCGGCTGATTTACTGTCTCCCTTGCTAAAAGGTGAGGAAGTAGTAGATATTTAGGACTCACCTGTCGTAATTTAAGGGGGCTGATTCGCATACCCTGCGAACCGGTCTTTGACACTACAAGCATAACTGCTTCAACATCTCTCATCTAACCTAGTTTCGGAGGTTCTCAATGGATCCAGCCAAACTTATTCTCGACGGCAAAGAGTACGAACTGCCGGTGATTATCGGCAGCGAAAACGAAGCCGGCATTGACATCAGCAAGTTAAGGGGCACCACCGGGGCCATAACCGCTGATTCCGGCTACGGCAACACGGGCTCCTGTCTCAGTACCATCACCTTCATCAACGGCGAAAAGGGAATTCTGCGGTATCGCGGTTATCCCATCGACGAGATCGCCAAAAACGCCTCTTTCATTGAGGTCATCCACCTGCTGGTTTACGGGCACCTGCCCAACAAGCAGGAGCTAGATAAGTTAACGAACCAGTTGACCAGTGAAGCGGATCTCCCTGATGGCATGAAGTCGTTCTTTGACGCCTTTCCATCAACCGCCCATCCCATGGCGGTGTTTTCGTCGATGATCAATGCGCTTTCGACCTTCTACCCGGATGCCAAGGATGATGATGATGTAAACCTGAACATCATCCGGTTGCTGGCCAAGCAGGCGGCCTTAGCTGCCTATGCTTACAAGCACTCCGTCGGCCAGCCATATGTCGATCCGAGGAAAGACCTGAGCTATACGCAGGACTTCCTTCACATGATGTTCGCCGAGCCTCCCAAGCCATACGAGGTGCCCGAGGTATTGAACGAAGCCCTCAATCTGCTCCTTATCCTGCACGCGGATCACGAACAGAACTGCAGCACTTCCACCGTGCGCATGGTGGGCAGCAGCCAGGCCAACCTGTATGCGTCCATGTCCGCCGGTGTCGGTGCCCTCTGGGGTCCGCTGCATGGTGGCGCCAACCAGGCTGTGATCGAGATGCTGGGGATGATCCGGGACGACAACATGAACTTCAAGAAGTACACCGACATGGCCAAGGACAAGGCTTCCGGCTTCCGGCTGATGGGCTTCGGCCACCGGGTGTATAAGAACTTCGACCCCCGGGCCACGATCCTGAAGGAAGTCTCCAGCAGGGTACTCAGTGAGCTGGGCATCGATGATCCCCTGTTGGAGATCGCCAAGAACCTGGAGAAGATCGCCATTGAGGACGAATACTTCGTGCAGCGCGGCCTCTATCCCAACGTGGACTTCTACAGCGGTATCATCTACCGGGCCATGAACATTCCCACCAACATGTTCACGGTAATGTTCGCCCTCGGCCGTATGGCGGGCTGGATCGCCCAGTGGAAGGAGATGCGGGCCGATCCGAAGGGCCGCATCTACCGCCCGCGGCAAGTCTACATGGGAGCAACCCAGCGCCCCTTCGTCCCCATAGACAAGCGGTAGCCCCTCCCCGCCGCCATTATTCCTCAATCTCCCCTGCCCTTTCAGTTGGGTGGGGGAGGTTGATTTTTTTATAGCATCCGCCCGGCCTGACAGGGCTGGCTTCTCCCGAATGCTGTTGAAAACCATCTTGTTCTTGAGTAAAATCTATCTAAGAATGGGGGGAAGCTCAAAGGAAGTGTCAGCCGCCAGTGCTGAAATCCAAAAGGGCAGCGGCCGGGTGCTGATAATGGACGACGATGACATGATCCGCCTGGGCCTGACGGCTCTACTGGGTGAACTGGGCTATGAAGCGGAAACCACGGCCAGTGGAGAGGAGGCCCTTGAATGCTACGCCGAGGCGCTGAAATCAGACCGGCCCTTCGACGCGGTGATCCTGGACCTGACCGTCCCCGGTGGTATGGGCGGCGCCGAGGCCATCGGGCGCTTGAGGGAACTTGATCCCCGGGTGCGGGCAGTCGTCTCCAGCGGCTATTCCACCGATCCCATCATGGCCAACTACCAGAAATACGGCTTCAAGGCTGTCCTGCCGAAGCCCTTCCAGCCGGCGGACCTGAGCAAGGCAATGGAAGCGGCCCTGGGCTAGCGGATCAAGGTAAGGACTCGATCTCCGTCACCCTTATAATTTCAATCTTGAGTTTACTGGTTTTCTTTTTTACATGTAAATTATCCTATAGCCCGATAGGAACTTTGAACAGCCCTGACTGGCTAATCCCGCCCCAAGGTGTTTGACTAAGTCTCGAAGGATATTAACAGACATGGAAGCCGTAATGAATGATCAACGTAAATCCAAAGCTCAACTGATTGCAGAACTGGAACTGACCCGCACCCGCGTGGCTGAACTCGTGCCCAAACAAGCGGATGAGGGGCTGCACGATCTAATCGAGATCATCCAATTAACGGAGCACGTGTCCACCAAGATACACGGCCTGATGAACGAGGCCGAGATCTTCAGGACCGTGAAAGAGGAGTTCGCCCAATCGAAACGCTACATTACCAGCATAGTGTTGCTAACGGATGATGACTCGTCGCTCAGGATCGCGGAAGCATCACTCTCACCAGCAAAGGTTAAGGCGGGAGAGAAAGCGACCGGGCTCCGGCTGAAAGGCTACAAGATTGATTTGAAGAAATCAAGCTCCTACCGTCAGGTCGTAAGGGAGGGGAAAACCGTCCGGGTCAGTGCCGGCGACATAATAGGCGAATTGTTTCCGCGACCGCTAGCCCGCCTGGTAGTAAAGATATTAGGCTTAGAGAAAGAGTCCTCTATCCTGACGCCGTTGAAGCGGCATGGAAAGATCATAGGTGGCTTCGCCCTGACTTGCCCCGAACTTGCTGAACACTTCATTCCAACTGTAAGAAACCTCGCACAGCATATTTCAAATGCCCTGGAATGGGCTGATGAATACAGCGAGCGCAAGCGGGCTGAGGAGACCCTGCAGGACAATGAGGAGAAATATCGCACGATCGTCAAAAATGTAAGTGACCAGATTATCCACATGAACAAGTATGGCACGATAATCTATGCAAACGACAAGGAAGCGATATTTGGCCGCAAGCCTGAAGAAATAATAGGAAAATATTTCACTAAGCTTGGGTACTTTGACATAAAGGATACACCAAAATATCTGAAGCTTTTCAAAGACGTAATCACAGGTAAGAAAAAAATTAATGAATTAGAATTGGAGATTAAGCATAAAGACGGTCATATCATTCCTATTGAGGTGAGCACTTCACTTGTAAAAAAGAAGGGTAAGATAGAAGGTTTCTTATGTATGATAAAGGATATCACCGAGCGCAAGCAGGCGGAGGAGGGGCTAAGGGAAAGTGAGCAAAATCTTATTAAAGGCCAGGAAATTGCCCAGATGGGCTATTGGAAACTAAATATCGTAACCGAAGAAGTAGAAGGCTCTGATGAGCTTTTAAGAATCTTTGGACTTAGCCGTGATGAGATGACATTAAATGCATTTGCTGGTGCCGTTCATCCCGAGGATCGTGAATATGACCTTGAACATATTCAGAAGGGGATTGAAAAAGGAGTGCCTTGGGACATCGAGCATCGATTATTATTGAAAGATGGTACCATAAAATGGGTACGTGCGGTTGGTGAACCGAATTTAGATGAAAGTGGGAAGACGATTCATATTATAGGCATTGTCCAGGACATCACCGAGCGCAAGCGGGTGGAGGAGACGCTGCGGGAGAGCGAGGAGCGGTTCCGGATCCTCATTGAAACTTCCCCGGATGGGATTCTTATTGACCAGGATGGAAGCCTCATCTTTGCCAATTCCGCCTATCAACAGATGTTCAGTATCAAAGACCTCAGCCGCCGCCTGGGCAAACCATACTCTCCTATTATTGCACCTCGGGACAGGGAGCGAGTACTAGCAATCTCTGCCGCTCGGGAGGCTGGTGAGGTGATCCCCACTACTTACGAATTCACCGGGAGACGGGCAGATGGGGCCGAGTTTCCGGTGGAAGTCACGGCAGCTCGCCTCGTTCATAATGAGCAGCCGGCCACCATGGCGATCCTGCGTGACATCACTAAGCGCAAGCAGGTGGAGGAGGAGTTAAGGGAGAGCGAGGAGCGTTTCCGCGTCATCGCGGAAACGGCCACAGACGCTATAGTCACCGTTGACGAAAATATGGAAATAGTGTTTGCCAATTATGCAGTAACAGACATTTTCGGTTATCGTGTAGAAGAAATACTTGGTCACTCCCTTGCAATACTGATGCCTGAAGATCTGGGAGAAAGGCTTATCTTAGCCTTCAAGAAATATCTTAAGACTGAAAAGAAGAGCATTTCTTGGAAGAATAACAGATTCCCCGGGCTAAAAAAGGATGGGCAAATAATTCCTTTGGAAATTTCCTTTAATGAGTTCGTCAAAGATGATCATCACTTCTTCACTGGGATGATTCGTGATGCTACCGACCGTCAGCGGCTGGAGGCCGAGATGCTCCGGTCGGCGAAGCTGGAGTCCCTGGGGAACCTGGCCGGCGGTCTGGCTCACGACTTCAACAACTTTCTGTCGAGCATCATGCTCAACGTGGGCACGGCCAGGCTCAAAGCCGGCAAGGGCGAAGAGATCAGGGACCTGCTCCAGGCGGCGGAACAGTCCATTCATAAAGCCAAGGGGATCACCCAGCAGCTGCTCACCTTTACCAGGGGCGGCGAGCCGGTCAAGAGCAGCATGTCACTACAGCCCATAATCGAGGAGTCGGTAAAGTTCACCCTCCACGGCAGCAAGACGATACCCCGTTTCGACCTGCCCGATGACCTGTGGCCGGCGGAGGTCGATCCAGGCCAGATCAACCAGGTGATCAACAGCCTGGCCATCAACGCCGTGCAGGCTATGCCCCGCGGGGGACACTTGACGATAAGGGGCCGGAATGTGACCATTAAGAAGGGTGATCCCCGGACGGTTCTAGCTCCGGGGAACTACGTGGAGGTGGCTTTTAAAGACGATGGCGTGGGCATTCCTCCCGAGAGCCTTGACTCCATCTTTGATCCCTACTATACTACCCGGGAGGAAGGCACCGGCCTGGGCCTGTTCTCGGTCTTTAGCATCATTGAGCGCCACGGGGGTTGGATAACGGTGAAGTCGGAGGTGGATCGGGGGACGACCTTCACCTTTTACCTGTCGGCGGCGGCCGAAGAAGAAGTGGCAGTCACCAGCAGCGATATTATGAAAGGCAGCGGCCGGGTGCTGATAATGGATGACGATGACACCATCCGCCTGGGCATGACGGCCCTGCTGGGTGAGCTGGGCTATGAGGTGGAAACCACGGCCGATGGGGAGGAGGCCATTGAACGTTACGGCGAGGCGCTGAAGTCGGACCGGCCTTTCGACGCGGTGATCCTGGACCTGACCGTCCCCGGCGGTATGGGGGGCGCCGAAACCATTGAGCGCCTGAAGGAACTTGACCCCCGGGTGAAAGCGATCGTCTCCAGCGGCTATTCCACCGACCCCATCATGGCCAACTACCAGAAATACGGCTTCAAGGCCGTCCTGCCGAAGCCTTTCCAGCCGGCGGAGTTGAGCAGGGCGATGGAACAAGTGTTTGGCTAGCGGGTCAAAAAGGGCCGCTGGCTTCATCATTTTCCCGGAATGAACATCCAGCCCATTTCACCAGCTGACTACCGGACGATTGTCTTTTTCACGGGTGCCGGTATGTCTGCTGAGAGCGGCGTGCCAACTTACCGGGGCCGGGGCGGCATCTGGGCTAAGTACAACTGGGAGGATGTGGCCTGTGAGGAAGCTTTCCGCCGGAATCCCGAGAAGGTACTCGAATTTCACGCTCTGCGCCGCCAGCAGCTGGCAGACTGCCGGCCTCACCAGGGTCACCGCATCATTGCCGCCTTGGAAAACTCCCATCCTGACGTGACCATAGTTACACAGAACATAGACGGGTTGCACCAGCAGGCCGGTTCCCGGCGGGTCATTGAGCTGCACGGTAGTCTATGGCGCCTGCGCTGTTCCCGGGAGGACACTATCTACCCCCTCAGTCCCGGGGAAAAAAGCCCGGTTCGCTGCCTGTGTGGTGACTGGCTGCGGCCTGATATCATCTGGTTCGGGGATTGTCTTGACCCGGAGGTGGTCCAGCGGGCCACGGAGATTATAGGTGGGTGTGACCTGCTGATTGCTGTCGGTACATCGGCCGTGGTGTGGCCAGCGGCGGGTTTTCCCCAACTGGCCCGGGATCGGGGATCTCACTGCATCGAGATCAACCCGGAAGCGACCGAGATGTCTTCCCTGTACCACGTGTCGCA
>Ga0209976_10001827_pt1 | contig 12361 bp, 10 predicted proteins | sample SumtaG_FD_182806 | JGI IMG/M metagenome (GOLD analysis project Ga0209976, IMG submission 182806) | Deep subsurface microbial communities from Indian Ocean to uncover new lineages of life (NeLLi) - Sumatra_00157 metaG (SPAdes) (version 2) | ecosystem: Environmental > Aquatic > Marine > Oceanic >...
GTGAGCTTCGTGATTTTGTCCGGCTGCTCGATAGCTACCATATAAAGATACATATCTTGATTGCAGCACGGGTCTGGGTTTTCATCTTTGGCAAAAACGATCTTTTTGCTATCGTTTGACCAATTCCAAAAAGCACCTATCGTATTATCGCAGGGTATCTCTGTCACCTCCCAGTTTTCAAGTGAAAGGACAAAAAAACTATTAGATTGACCGTACTTACCCCTTTTGAAGGCAGCATACCGCCCATCAGGGGAAAGAAGGAATCGATCTTCATCTATCCTGTTGCGGGTTATGCGCCCCAGAATAGCTCCTGTATGACTGTCCAAGCTGAATATCTCGTTTTCAAGCACGTCCCCAACTTTATACTCTCCCCAGGCAATGGGCTTGTTCACACGTGCTGTCGCATATATCATTTTCCCCGTTGGCCCCCACTGGTAGTCGCCATAAAACCAGACTGAATCCCCCTCAAAAACATAGGGCGAATCGACGGGGGTTGCGAAATCGTGGTCATTTTCCCCGCTTGCGTCAACTATCCCGGTTGCAAATACAGCACCTGCATAGCCCGACCGCATGAAGAGTATTTTATCTCCCTCCGGACTCCACTGGGGTCTGGTAGCAGCCGACCGAACCTTCCATAAGACATGCTTGTCGGTGCCGTCCGCATTCATCATCATGATGACATATCCGTCATAAGCCCACGTGAGTTGGCACACAATCCTGCTCCCATCCGGGCTCCATTGTGGATTGGTGACGAATGAAGGTGCGTTACCAGAACGGAGGACATAGTAGTCGCCCCAAGATCCCGGAAAGTAGATTGTGTCCCCCGCCATCGCGATTGGCTGGAGCTCGCTGCCGTCTAAATTCATGGTATAAAGTCCAAAGGGGCCTACGGTGGTATCCGTCACCACAAACACCAATTTGCCCTGTGATTCTTCACCCGGCCCGCTAAGGTTCTTCCCGCAGAAAGGCAGCGCCATAAGAAGGAAGATCGATACGACTAGCCGTTTGGATTTCATATTACGCTAGCCCCCCAAAGCTGGCCTTTATGCCTTCTGCAGTGCCTGTCAGCGCAACGATGATTACTGCCACCCCTTACCTCCAATTAAAGAAATGAGAGCGGGCTGTGTCTTGATTCTTTCGACAACAAGGTAAATATATTAAATTTACATGCCAAGAAAAAGCGACAGCATTTGGGGCTTCCTCTTTATTTTTCGATTTTCAATGTAGATATAGTTCAATTTTCAAATCGCTAAGGAATTAGAACCCCAGCCTCCTCTAAGGCATTACAAATCCTGGTATCTGATCTCGGATCAGGTTCTGTTTCCAGTCCTTCCCCATCAAAATAGGAACGTCTAATATAAATGACGGGTGGCAATATATGTTTCATATGTCACTCATTATTATTACTTCAATTACTAGCATTTGTCATAAGTTAACAATAAAGAACAGCAAGGTCAATTATTATTATACCGACGGTCGTCGCTTCATGTCATCTATTACGAGCAGTCCCCCATCCAGATGATGTCCAGCCGGTAAGACGCACGCGCTGATTTTTCTTGGAAGTAGGGTTCGATAGCGGGTAGACCTGGGGTCCGGTAGCTTCCCAATCCCCGTAAGGCCCGCCGTAGGCACCTGTATTGCTTCGGGAGCTCTCAGGAGGTTACGATCAGGATGCCCAGCGGAGTTCCTTCCTTTCCCTGGTACTTTAACTCAGGTGAAGAACCACCCCGTTTTTCACTTCAATCCCGGTAACCTCGACGGGCAGGTGAGGATCTCTCCATCTCGACAGGAGAGCATCAACAGGGATGCCCAGCTGGTCATCCTGCCGCAGCAAGTGCACCCGGTCTCCAGGTCGTCGTTGAATGATCCCATTGATGAGCTTATGCAGGGCACCCTGGGCAGTCTGGAAGAGGGATCCCCGGAGGACCCCAGCCCGCTCGAATGTAAACCAGACGGTACCATCACGGACCTGCCAGTTGGTGAGGCTTAAGGTCACCTCAATACCCCCGGCAGCCGGGTCCCCGCGCAGGTGGAAGCTCAGGGGCAGCTGGACCACGTCCTGCCCGATGTGAATTTGGTCCACCGCCAGCGAGGCCGCCCCGAAGCGGCCCAGGTCGAGAACAACCCTCCCGCTGTCAACGCCCGGCAGAGCATGGATAATGCGTTTTATAAGTGAGGTGCTCAGGGCGATTCGGCTTTTCATCAGTACGGTCTCCGCAAACGAGGCCCTCCCCAAATGCCTGCCGGCGAGGCCAGGGGTTCGGTGACGTACGCTTCGGTTTGGCTGGTCGTGTCCTTACGTGGCAGGCCCTGGCTTCTGGTCTGCACGTTGGCCCATCCTCATGGGGACTTTAGTTCAGGACCAGGTATGCCGTGGCAAGCAGCGCCTGGATCAGGCTCTAAATCCAACCAAAGCGAAGAAGCGTTTTATTTACTCTCAGCGCAAAGACCCCTGCCAATGCGATAAGAAGGAGGGTCAGATAGGGGCTGAACGTCCCGTAAACCTGGAGTCCCAGAATGATAGCTGTGATCACCAGAAACAGGCACAAGGTTGCCATTCGCTTCCGTCTGACCCGATAAGGTTTAAGTTGGGCGGCAAAATCGTCCGGAACGGTGGTTTCGGAGCCGATGCCGGCCAGCAAAGCTTCAATTCTTGGCTGCAACCCAAAATGTACGTAGGAGAGCAGCGCCATAAGGGTTAGTAGAAGAAGCGTTTTCGCCAACACGATCCAGCTCGTCCACAGGGTACTTATTCCCAGCGGCCCCAGAAATAATAGTAGCACGCCTGTGATCAGGACCGTCGTTTGAAATACAAAGCACCTTGCTGCACCTCTTCGGATTATGTTTTCCATGTACCGATCCGCGGAGTAGTTGAAAGCGGCACCCAATTGCGCGCGCTCATTAACCACGATGAGGTTGAAAAGCGGAACAGACATGAATACAAAGCCCATGATATGCAGAAATCTCACAATGTGATAAGCGTTCTCCATATTAACTCCCTTCCATGAAGTATTTAAAAGGTGGTCTGATATTTAAACGTACGGCGTGTATTCCGGTTTCCAGACCCAGTCGCGTATGTAGCTTTCGAGATCGTCGGGTTCCGGCTCGCTATTTAGATCAAGCCGGTAGGCCTCGCGGGCCACAGCGGCGGCAATATCCAACGAGACCTTCTGGCTATCAGACTGGCGCGGGTAGACGCTGCCTTCTTCCAGCAGTTCCTCGGAAACGGCCTGGGCCAGGGTCATGGCGGCCTGATGGAACATACTGTTGACAATCCGTTTGGCCCCGCTGATAATGGCTCCCAGGCCGACGCCGGGGAAGATGTAGGCGTTGTTCCCCTGCCCGGGCCGGAAAAAGCGGCCATTGACAGTGAGGGGGTCAAATGGGCTGCCGCTGGCGAAGATGGCCTGGCCGTCGGTCCAGGTATAGGCCTGCTGTGCGGTACACTCGGCCTTGGAAGTGGGATTGCTGAGGGCAAAAATAATGGGCCGTTCTATCTGCCTGGCCATAGCCCGCACAATCATCTCATTGAACAGCCCCGGTTTTCCTGATACGCCCAGCAGTATGGTGGGGCGCACCCTTTCCACTACCCGACCCAGGGTGCTTACAGGCTCTTCGTCCCGGGCGAAGAGCAGTTTGTGGGGTGCCAGTTCCCCGGGGCGCTGGCGGGTGACCAGCCCCTGGGAATCCACGTGCCAGAAGCGCTGCTTGGCCTCCTCGTCGGTAAGCCCTTCTTCTTTCATCCCGGTCATGATAGCCTCGGCGATGCCGATACCGGCCTCACCGGCGCCCAGGAAGACGATACGCTGTTCGGAGAGGGGCTGTTTGGTGATGCGTAGCGCGCCCAGCAGGCCGGCCAGCGTAACAGCTCCCGTGCCCTGGATGTCGTCGTTGAACACCGGAGCCACATCGCGGTATTTTTCCAGGAGACGGAAAGCATTGATGTTGGCGAAGTCCTCAAACTGGATGATGCATTGCGGCCAGCGAGCACGAACGGCGTGGATAAGCTCGTCAATCAGCTCGTCGTAGTTTTCACCGCGCTCACGGGGGCGGTCCAGTCCCAGGTAGAGCGGATCTTGCCGCAGAGCCTCGTTGTTCGTGCCAACATCCAGGCAGATGGGGAGGGTCTTGCTGGGGTCGATGCCGGCGGCGGCCACGTAAAGATTTAATTTGCCCACCGGAATTCCCATGCCATTCAGTCCCAGGTCGCCCAGCCCCAGAATGCGTTCGCCGTCGGTTACTACAATGATGCGGATGTTCCGGTAAGGCCAGTTGGCCAGGAGGTTGTCCACCCGTCCCCGGTCTCTCAGACTGATGCACAGCCCGCGGGGGCGGCGGAAAATACGGCTGTATCTCTGGCAGGCCAGCCCGACGGTGGGCGTATACACCACCGGCATCATCTCCTCCAGGTGTCCTTCCAGCAGGCGGTAAAAAAGGGTCTCGTTGCGGTCGAGGAGACCGATGAGGTAAATGTATTTCTCTAAATCGGACCCTTTGTGGCTGTAGTTCTCGTAAACTAAATCCAGTTGTTCTTCGATTGGGAGATATTTGGGCGGCAGGAGTCCGCGCAGGCCCAGATCGTCCCGTTCTTCAGGGGTAAAGGCCGTACCTTTGTTCAGTCTGGGATTGTGGAGGATGTCGACCCCTCGTTTTTGTGTGTTGTTGCCGGGTGCTGGATCATCGGTTGCTGGGCTCATTGTTAGGACTTCCTTATTTGGCTTAATGCTGTTGTTTATTCAGTAGCCTATATTTCCTGATGGTTGAAGTTACAGTAAATCGGTATCTATGACATATCCAAACTGGTGAGCCAATCCCTTTAGCCTGCTGCTGATTGATTGTCCCGCCACGTAGCCAGTTGATGCGATGAGAAAATAAAGAAAGCGAACAGGTAGGAAAATATTGCCTAGTTGCTGGAAAGATACTATAATGCGGTGGTTCATTTGCCGTTCATCAGCGTGAAAGCGCAGAGGAACCGGATGGGCAAGTGGATGATCACCATTGAAATGGCATGGGGTTTGCGCATTATCCGGATGATGGTTATAGACCGGATGCAGATTACGAGGCAGACTGGTTTTATCGATAAACAAGCTACGGAACCGCACATGGCTGGTATGTATTTCTTTTCATCAGCAGGTGTGGAAGCGTAAAACGGTTGGATAATAGAAAATGGAAATGTCCCATTCTGAGCTGGATGCCGATTCCCCCGAGCAGTCTTCTGAAGACCTGATACCCGATGAGGATAAAAACAGTTCCACCCTGGAGGAGCATCACCCCCCACAGCAGATTGACTTCACGCATTGGCAGGAGGGGTCGTTGCCTTCGCACGCTGCATCTGCGTTAGGCCATCGCCGTGTTGTCAAGAGCCGCGAAGTGCGCCGGAGTGAGCCTGTCAAGATCACCCACGATATAACGCTGGAGCCGGAACCGGAACCGGAGTCTGAGAGTGTGGAGATCACGCCCCTCAAGGAAGGCGATGCCATCGTCGGGTTGCTGTTGACCTGCGGATGTGGCGCAACCCATGAAGTTCGCTTTGATTATAGTGAGGAGTAATGAGCGAGCAGCTGGAAGATCAGGAATACAGCTCAAGTGAGAACGGCCTGATTTTGGTTCGAATACTGGAAGAGGGATATGCCGCGGCTCTCATCGTTCCTGAAGATGTCTCCGCTTTTCCCTCCCTCAAGCAAGTGTACCTCGCAATTGAAAATGCTGGTGTCAAGTACGGCATAAATGATGATGCACTGGAGAAGCTGAATCAGGAACAGATCAAGGGTAAGCCGGTGGTCTTTGCCAGGGGGAAGTTACCCATTGAAGAGGGCGGCTCCAGGCTGGTCTGGCATGAGAATTCCGAAGCTGAGACGTCAACCAGGGATATTACCACGGGGGTTGTTGAACCTGGGCGTGAGCCGTACTTATTTCTGGGTGTGAAGCAGGGGCAGCAGATTCTGTCCAAGCTCCCTGCCACGGGGGGAGAAGCGGGAATCAATGTATTCGGTGAGACTATTAGTCTGCCCGGCGATGATATTCCCCTACCCGCGGGTGAGGGCACTTCTCTCTCCAAAGACGGGCTGACTCTGCTCGCCGGCATGTCCGGTATCGCCACCTGGGAAGGCGATAAGGTGTCGGTAATGGATATTCAGCTTATCGAGGGGAGTATTGACGGTCTGACTGGCGATGTTAAAATCAACGGTTCAGTGCTCATTGAAAAGGATGTGTGCTCGGGATTCAGGGTAGAAGCCCTTGGAGATATTTTTATCGGCGGCAATGTTGAAGATGCAGATGTCTATTCCCGCGGGGGCAGCGTCGTTGTACGCAACGGCATCCTCGGCCAGGGCCGGGCCAGAATACTGGCGGGGCGTAATATCGTAGCCGGATTTATCCAGGATGCAACCGTAGGGGCCAAGTTGAACGTTGACGTTGAACGCTATATAATCAACAGTGCCATCACCGCAGGACGCTACATAACGGTCACTGCCAACGAAGGTCTCGTCCGGGGGGGCACCATCTTCGCCGAGAAGAGAATTGAAGTTCGCAACGCGGGTTCGGAGAGTCGCATAGCCACGGAAATGAAGGTCGGTTATACCGCGCCGCAAAATATCTCCCGGGCCCGATACCAACTGCGCCACGATCTGCGGCACAACCGCATGGAACTGGCCCATGTTCAAAAACGCATCGCTTTTCTCAGGCTCTTGAAAGAACGTATGGGGGAACTGACTGTTGATAAAGAGAAGCAGCTGGTTGACCTGGAAGAACAGGAAAGTGTCCTGCTTGGCCAGCACCGGGAACACAGTACCAGAGATACCGAGATTAAAGGTAAGTCAGAGACTCCTGATGAAAATAAGTACGAGGCTGAGACGATCCGAATCCATGATACTATTTACTCCATGGTGTCCATAGCTATAGGTGACGCGACCCTTGAAATGAATAAGGAACGACATAATCTGATTTTCTTCAGGGCCGGGGATGATCTGACCTTTGGACCTCTGCATCAGGCCCTGGCAAAACGAACTTGACAACGGGGAGTTATGCATACGAGAGGCGGATATCCCCTGAACGGTCCTGACCTCGTATCTGATAAGCGGTTATTGGGAGGAGCAGTATGGCAGCGACCATCCTAGTGGTTGATGATGAAAAATTTATCGTGGAAGCCATTTCTCGACACCTGAGTGAAAGCGGCCATAAGATGGAGGGCCTGGTAGACTCTACCAAGGCACTTGAGAGCATTCAAAATAATGATTTTGATCTGGTCATCACCGACCTGCGCATGCCCGGTATGTCCGGCATAGATCTGGCCAGGGCGGTGCATGACAAAGCCGCCGACACCCAGGTGATTATCCTGACAGGCTATGCCACCCTGGATTCCGCTATCGAATCGATCAGCCTTGATGTTTACTCCTACCTGAATAAGCCTTTCGATCTGCGGGAGCTGGGCCAGGTTGTGGAGCGGGCTCTGACGGCGCAGCGTCTAAAGCGTGAGAATGAGGCCCTCCAGCTCCGCGTCAGCAAGATGCTCGATGACATTTCCACACTATATGAGGTCACCCGCTTCCTCTACGACACCGACGACTGGGCGCTCACCATGGAATTTGTACTGGACACGCTGTCTATCGGGTTGGGCATGCCCAACAGTTGTTTACTACTGAAAGATGAAGGGGACCGCTATACTGTCGGCAAGGTAAATTTCCCTGAAGGATCGGCCCTGGCTGAACGGGTAACCGCCAGCTCCTGGGAATCTCTGGAAACCATAGTATCTTCGGAAGAACCTACCTTCCTGGAAATGAAGGGTAAGACTTCCCAGCTGCCAAAGGGACTGTCTTCCAAAAATGAGCCTCTTCAAGGGGTATTTTTCGTGCCAATTCGCTACCAGGAGAACCTGTTGGGATTCCTGGCGATATTTCTTAAGGAGGGCATGGCAGCGCTTTCAGAAGATCAGAGCAAACTCCTGCAAATTGTCGCGGTCCAGCTTGCACCACAGGTTTTCCAGTCAACTGGAAAGCAGCTACAGGATCAGACCTCCTGGTATTCTGAAGCACAGCGGATTCTCAGGCAGCAGATTGCCGATTCTGAAGCTTCTGATGGGCCCCTGGGGGTCAACCTGTTGCGGTTTGTCACTCCAAGGGCGCTGGCTGCTCCGGAAGAGATGGCCTCCTTTCACCAGCTCTGTTCCGAGATGCTCCTCAAGCATGAACCAGAGGCCCAATTCCACTGGCTTGCCGCCGATACCGCGCTAGCGTTTTTCCCCGGAGCCAACCAGGTACAATCGGAGATTACCTGTACGGCTATGGCCGAAGAATTCCGCAAGTCGGAGCTGGACAGGGACAAGACGGGAGGCGTAGCGGTGCTGTTTCATATTTCTGCAGCCTGGCCTTATGATACCATGGACACAGCGGAATTTTTAACGATGGTCTGGGCGCGCCTGGTTGAACAGATCCAGCAATACACCCACAAACAACTCGCCGTTAAGAAAGAGGATGGTTGACGATCCCCAGCAGCACCAACCTGGTGTCCCGCAGTCGATCCTCATCGTCGATGACGATGAGGTAGTACTGAAAACCCTTAGGCTTCAGCTCCAGGACCGCGGCTGGGAAGTCCTTACTGCCGAAACTTCAGCCGAGGCACTCGAGCTCTTTCGCGATCATCCCGTGACCACTGCCCTGGTAGCCCTTGGTATGTCCGGTGTGGACGGGAGGGAGCTGGCCGGGGCACTGCGGCAGCAGGCCCCGGGGCTCATCGTTATCCTTATGACGGGCTATCCAACCCTGAATGTGGCTGTCGAGGGACTTAAAAACCCGGCTTATGAGTATCTGGTCAAGCCGTTCCGGATCGAGCAGCTGGCTATGGGCATTGAACGGGCACGGCGGGAACTGACTCTGATTCGGGAGAACCGGGAATTGAGGCAGGCCGTTGCGGAACTACGGGCCAGACTGGAGCAGTTGGTCCGTTCTCCGGAGGCCGAGGAAGAGGGCTGGGAGGAAGCCGGACTGGAAGAGGGTGCCCCGCCGTCCCCACCCTATACCGGTTACCCGGGCCAGGTACCCGGAGGCGATTCCGGCGCTATTGCCAGCTACGAACGGCAGATAGGCCCCGCACCATCTGAGTCTACCAGCGAGGAGGAACCGGATACCGAGGAGACGGCCGGCCTGGAAGGAGAACCACCGCAAACCAATGACTGATAAGCTCGATCAACAAGCTTCCCTGGACGACCTTATGCAGCAGTTCCGCCTGACTGCCGCCGAAGTTCAGTCGGCGTATCACCAGCTGGAACAGGAGCTGCTTATGCCAGAGGATCAGACCTGGGAACCGACACCGGTCCCCACCGGTATGGCGCTGCCCAACCTGGCGCCCCTCTATCTTATCGGTACCCTGGTGGGTGGATTATCCAAAGCATCCCTGGTGATAAATCAAGACCTTGAAGTGGTGTCTGCCAATAGCGATGCCCAGAAAGATTTCAGCCTGGGGGAAGCCACCTCTCTGAAAGAAGTCCTGGCCCCCAATTCGCTGGGTACCTTACAGGGATTCATTGATGAGGCTGTCAGCCACGGTGCCATCGAGATCAAGAAGAAAAACGGCAGCTCCGCCGGCATCTACGATTGCATCTACCTGGATAATCCCATTGAGAAAGGCCGGTTGCTGCTGCTGGTGGCCCAGGAGCTGGAACTGGACCACCTGCGGGAGGTGGAAGACCAGATACTGAAGAACCTTACCGGCACCCTGGTCCACGAAATCCGCACCCCCCTGACTTCCATGCAGGGGTTTGCCGAATTGCTGATGCAGGTGCAGCATCTGGCTCCCCAGGAGAGCAACAAGCTCAATATCATTCGCAGCGGAATCGAGCGCCTGAGCCTGCTGGCCTCCGCCCTGGGGACCGTTTTTCATGATACTGTGGAGCCGCACTGGATTAAGGTGGACTTATTCCCTTTCCTGCAGCACTTCCTGGCGGAATACATTTCGAACAGGTCGCTGCCACGGAACCTGATCGACCTGGTGGAGGGCTCAAAAACACTGCAAGTGGTAACCGATCCCGAGCTCCTCAAGCTGGCCTTGGAGCAGGTATTGAACAACGCGGTGGAGGCTCTGGCCCAGCCCGCTGCCGGTGATATTCAGATTGAACTACAGCATAACGGCGAGGAAGCCACCATTGCCATCCGGGATCGCGGTCCGGGACTGGTCGGTTCGGATGGTTCTGACTGGTGGGTGCCGTTCTTTACTACCAAGTCTGGTCACCTGGGTCTGGGCCTGGTGCGGGTACGCCGCATCGTGGAGACACTGGGGGGCCGGGCCGAGGTTTACCCGTGGAGCTCTTCTAAGAGCGTTACCGATGGGCAAGGGGTGGAAGTTGACCTTACTCTTCCTGTCTAGCTTTTCCGGGAATGGGGGAGTCATGACGAGTTTGCTGATAGCCCCCCGGTACCAAGGAATACTCATCGTGGGTATATAATGACTGCAATTTTTCACGGAGGTAATGGCTTTTGAAAAAGCAGAACACCGAATCCTTTAGTATCCTCGTGGTAGACGATGATAACTACATCCGGCTTTTCTTGAAGGAAACCCTTGAGAGTAAGGAATACCGTGTGGAGCTGGCCGAGGATGGGGAAGAAGCGCTGGCGAAGATCAAGTCCTCGCCGCCGGATCTGGTGCTGACCGACCTGAAAATGCCCAATAAGGATGGCCTTGAACTTCTCAAAGACGTCATTAAGCTCGACGAAGCGATAGGGGTGATCATCATTACCGCCTACGGCACGGTTGAAACGGCCGTGAAAGCCATGAAAGACGGGGCTTTTGATTACCTTACCAAACCATTTTCTATTACGGAGATCGAGTCCCGGCTGAAGCGGTTTTTCGAACTGAATACGCTCAGGAAGGAAAACCGGGACCTCAAGGAGAAGGTCAAGGCCCAGGAAGTGCGTATGGAGATGGTGGGAGAAAGCCCCCAGATCTGCAACGTCCTGGAGATCGTGGACATGGTAAGCCGGAGCGATGCTCCCGTTTTCATCCAGGGTGAGAGCGGCACGGGCAAGGAGCTGGTAGCCTCAGCGGTGCATAAACGCAGTGATCGGGTTGACAAGCCGTTCATGCAGCTCAACTGCGCCGCCATCCCTGAAAATCTCATGGAAAGCACCCTTTTCGGCCATGTCCAGGGGGCTTTCACCGGGGCCAGTAAAACGACTTGCGGCATCTTTGAAGAGTCCCACGGTGGGACGCTGCTTCTGGATGAGATCAGCGAAATCCCCATCGGCTTGCAGTCCAAGCTCCTGAGGGTCTTGCAAGAACAGCGTTTCACCAAGGTGGGCAGCCACAAACCCATCGGTGTGAATGTGCGCATCGTGGCTACTTCCAACCAAAACATCGCTGAGATGGTGAAAGAAGGGACATTTCGGGAAGACCTGTTTTATCGGCTGAACGTGGTACCCATATTTGTGCCTCCACTGCGGGAGCGAACGGGCGACATCCCCCTCCTGCTGGAGCATTTTGTAGCCCACTTCTGCAATAAGTATAGTCAGCCAAAGAAAGAAATTTCGTCCAGTGCCCTTCGCTACCTGGAGCGTTATGAATGGCGGGGCAACATCAGGGAGCTGAAGAATAACACCGAACGGGCGGTCCTTTTCTCGGAGTCCTCCCCGAAGCTGGAAATCGATCATTTTTTCCCGGGTGAGGGCGATGGCCGAAGTTCGGGGGGACTTACCTTCAACGGCAGCAACACTATGGCAGAGGTGGAAAAGAAGGCTATCCTGGCCACCCTGGAAAAGACCAGCCAGAATCGGACCCAGGCGGCCCGTATCCTGGCCATCTCGGTCAAGACGCTGCGCAACAAACTGAAGCTGTATGGCCTTGAAAGCTCCCCGTCTAGATGATACGGTACGGCCGCCAGTCCCGACGGCTGTCAGCAAAGGGAGCTGCAGCAGCGATCTGCATCCGACTTTCATCAGGTGTACCTCATACTCAACCCCCCAGCGACGGGGGAGGAAAAAATTGCCGCACGATAAGGTAACTTTTCTCCGTAGGCTGACAGGCAGGGCGGGAATATCCTTGCTGATGTCCTCAAGCCGCTTCTCATGCCCTGCCGAGAAAGCAATCTGTATCAGGTTTGGCACGACTCTTGTTGCATTCTCCACTGGAATGATCCAAGAGTACTATCTATCATGAAAATCTTCAACAATCAGTCAGCGGTCCTGTTGAAGCGCTCGCTGAATCTGCTCATGCGACACAACCGCAACATTTCTGAGAATGTTGCGAATCTCAACGTGATCGGTTATGAACGGAAGCCCACCCGCTTCCTGGATGAGTTATCGGAGGCCCACCGCCGGACTGCGCTTCATACCACCCAGCCCCGTCATATCACCCCCGACCCCGCCGAGCAACCGCC
>Ga0209976_10001828_pt1 | contig 12360 bp, 2 predicted proteins | sample SumtaG_FD_182806 | JGI IMG/M metagenome (GOLD analysis project Ga0209976, IMG submission 182806) | Deep subsurface microbial communities from Indian Ocean to uncover new lineages of life (NeLLi) - Sumatra_00157 metaG (SPAdes) (version 2) | ecosystem: Environmental > Aquatic > Marine > Oceanic >...
GTATCTCGTCAGCCTTACCTCTGATTCTAAAGCGCAATAGTCTATCCAACCTGCCACTCCAGAAAGTCATTGACCAAGGCAAAACTCTCTCTGCTGCTACCGGCACTTCTAGCGGCACTTCTACCGGCACTTCTGGTGCTGGTTCCTCTGCAACCGCTGGAGCTGCTTCCTCTACAACCTCAGCTGGTTCAGCTGGTACTGGTTCCTCTACAACCGGAATTATCTCCTCATACTCCTCAGCTTGCCAGGTATAACTTATCAACGAAACGTCATCCAATCTTCTCTCAACTCTTGTATATATTCGCGCAATCAACTGCTGATCAGTAAGATCTTGTTTAACTCCATTAGTCATTTGGTTAATAACATCCTCAATTCCCCCTGAATACTCCCTAGGCAAGCCATCTGAAAAAACAAATACTCTATCACCTGATTCAAGCTGGATATTTTTGAGAACAAAGTCCTTTTCTATATCAGCTATCGTTCTGTATTTGTCCTTTGAGACCGCACTTAATTGGGCTGGTATTACTTCAGCTTCTGAGCCAACTTGCGCTTTTAATGTCCCATTCTTATCCATTACCAAAACAAAACCATCACCAAGTACGCCAATCTGTCCATTTCCATTAGGTTGAATAATCGCACCTGTCACCGTAGAGTTAGCCAACGCTCCCTGCTTAATCTTTTTTGTCAAAACTTCTATTAACATCTCCGCCATACCATCTTCTCTCCAAGCTTTTTGCAACCCATTTAAATTTTGTTGAATTGTGTCCGACATCAACTCAATTCCATTCTGGGCTTCCAAAGCAATCTCGGCTAAAGTAGCCTCGCCTGATAATATAAGATCAGCGGCTGTTTGAACAATCTCTCCTGCAGCTAACTGCGAGGCTAGAGCACCACCAACTCCGTCAGCACCAATAAGTGCTACTACCCCTGTGGTTTGATTTTCAATCACCCCCACATTATCTTGTGTCTCTTGTAAACTTGACCCGCCGTCTTCTGCTTCATAAGATAAAGCCCGCATTAAAGCCCAGTTTTGACCAGCATAGATTTCGTGAACCTCTGATGTTTCTACTCTGGTTGACTCAATTGAAACAATCTCTGGCGGGAAACCAGCAAAAATATCTCTTGGATCCTGTTTAAGAACCTCAACCATCTGCTGCCTACGATCAGCCAGCGAACGGGTTGGCGCTGGAGCCAACTTTTCTTCAATCTCAGGCTCTACTTCCTCTTCAACCTCAACTGGCTCAGCTGGTACTGGTTCCTCTTCAACCGGAATCAATATCTCCTCTGCCTCAAACTTACCAGCCCTTAAGATGTCATATAGCTCTAAAACATTGACTAATGTAAGCCTTCTTATTAATTCCCTAATGTATTCATCTCTGTCTGCTCCATATAGTTTATAAGATGCAAATAAAGTTTGACCCTTAGTACTATAATCATGAAGATCAAATGCTAAGTCTTGTACATATGCTCTCTTAGGAATATCAGCCCTACTTTTATACCTTCTCTCTTTTATTAATCGTTTTCCTAGATAAAAATTGATGCCTTTAAATTCCCCAATTTTTTCAACAACTTCTTTTAACTCATCAACTCTCGCATGAATATACTCTAAACCAACCCCAGGATCCTTTCTAATAATCTCTAAGGTTAAATATGTCTTTCCAGAATAACCTCGATCCCTCATCCACCCTTGAGCAGTCTCTATTACAAAGCCTTTATCACTGGCTTCAACTGAAGTTTCTCTAACCGTTGTTTCAATTATATCCCCAACACTAGGCTTCTCATCCTCTCCAACTACTGGTTCTGCCTCTATTTCCGGCTCAGCTAATCTATCCACCTCTTCCTCTACTGCTGGCTCCTCTTCAATAACCTGATAAACTACCCTTTTAATAATAGTTTCACTAGTAATTTCAAACTCTCCAGAACGAGAAAGCCTTATCTCGTCCATTGCCATCCACAGTTCGGCTGGCTTAAGTGGCCGTCTCCCAGGATTATTGAAAACATGATCTCCTCTTGTCAAAGCACCTGCCTTTTCAGGATATAACTCTCGCCATGAACCATCAGTAAATCTCTGAATTACAAAACCATTCTTACTATCCAAAATAATCTCTTCACCAGTTTCTGGATTAACTAAAATATCTCCAGGTAATACTTCTCCTCCTACTTCTTCTAAATTCATCTCTTTCTCAACCGCCTCCTCCACCCCTGGTGACGGCGGCTCTATTTCCGGCTCAGCTGGTGCTGGCTCCACAGCAACCCTATCCCGAAGGCTCGATACCCAATCACTCAACCCAGTTAATAAACTACCTAACCTACTACCAACCTTTCCTAAGAAATCACCTATCAATCCACCTATTTCTCCTAAATTTATCTTTCTCTCAACCGTCTCCTCCACCCCTGGTGACGGCGGCTCTATTTCCGGCTCAGCTAATCTATCCACCTCTTCCTCTACTGCTGGCTCCTCTTCAATAACCTGATAAACTATCCTTTTAATAATAGTTTCACTAGTAATACCAAACTCTCCAGGACGAGGAAACCTTATCTCGTCTACTGCCATCCACAGTGGTACTGGCGGAAGTGGCCGTCTCCCAGGATTATTGAAAACATGATCTCCCCTTGTCAAAGCACCTGCCTCTTCAGGATATAACTCTTGCCATGAACCATCAGTAAATCTCTGAATTACATAACCATTCCCACTATCCAAAATAATCTCTTCACCAGTTTCTGGATTAACTAAAGTATCTCCAGGTAACACTTCTCCTCCTACTTCTCCTAAATTCATCTCTCTTACAACCGCCTCCTCCACCCCTGGTGACGGCGGCTCTATTTCCGGCTCAGCTGGTGCCAGTCCAGCAGTAATCTGACTCCAAAGATTAGTCAACCAATCACCTGCTATTCTAGGCAAAACCCTGGATATATTAGCCCCGACTATTTCAACTTCAGGTGCCGTCTGCTCATCACCCAAACTGACCACCCTGACCTGAATCGGTCTTTTATCTCCGATCTGGATCACATCGTCAAACTCTAATTCTTTACCGGCCTTAAGCATCTGGCTGATTACCTCTCTGGCTATATCCTCAACCGTAGCTCGATCCAGCTGTTGTGTTTCAAAGACTGCCTCGGTCAGTCCTTCTTTAGCTAAAAATACTGGTGTCCCAGCCGCGATGGTATAACTTAATCCTGAAAGAACATTAGAAAGAGCATCAGACCAGGCCGTAGCCACTCTTGCTCTGACATCAGTAATTATTTCCACTCCTCTTCCCACCACCTCAGCCACTCCCGTTGGGGTTTCAGCAGTGGTGGGAGTGACGGTGGTTGGAGGTTGGGCGAGAGGAGGAGCAGCGGTCGGAGGTAGGGGTAGGTCAACAGCAGTAGGAGCTTTACCGCTGGCGATTTCGAGGTTAATGATATCTTGGGTGATGACAGCCTGAAGAGAGTTGACTAGATCAGCAATGGTGCGAACTTCATTGAGAGGGGTGTAGGCTTTTTCAGTAGGAGTGAGGTGCTCAGCCGTATAGGTGGTGTCGCTGATGATGCTGAGCAAGGCTTGTTGAGCTTTTTTAGAGAGGCTGGCAAATTCGGCTGAAGCAGCAATGGTTTTAAGAAACTCGTTGGTGCGGTTGATGGCATTAACTAGGTCTTGGGTACCGGAGACGATGTCTGAGCCGATGTTGGGATTAAGGTCAGAGATAAAGCGGGCTTCTTGATACCAGGTTGCAATCAGAGCTGGGTCAGCGCCGGCAGCCCTCATAGCGTTGAGAGCATCGAACTTGAGGTTGTCGGTGATTTTTTTCATGGCGGTGAGTTCAAGAGTGGCAATCAGCTGGGTTTCGTTGACACTGAAGAAGTCCAGGGCGGTGTCTAAGGAAGTAAAGGTGGCGTCGATATTCAGGCCAACAACATCCATGGAAGAGTAGCCGTCATAGAGACCACGGTCACGACCAATGGCTTGGGTAAAGATGGTGGTGGTGGTGTCAGGACCAACAATGACGGTAAAGGTTTCGTTAGCTCGGGTAGCTAGATCAGTACCATAGTGAGTGCCATATTTGTAAATAGTGGTGAGTCTGTTACCAGACTGACGGTATTGGTTTTGGATAGTTTCAACAGCTTGAAGACTGGTGATGGTTTCAATAGAGCCATCGGCTTTAAGGAGTTGGTGGCGGCCGTTGGGATCGATAAGAATGAAGTCAGCTTCAGGTCGAGCTGATCTGATGCTGTCAATTAGTTCACTAGGAATTTCTGATTTGGTGGCAATGACAATGTGTTCCAGGTTTTCTGGGGGTGGTTTTTGACTGAGGGTTTGAATCAGGTCTTGAGTGGAGACGGGTATCCAGGAGTTAATGGGGTGTTTGATGGCAATATCAACACTGCTGACGGCCAGGTCAATGCCGTAGACTTTGGCAAACTGACCCTGGATATATTCAGGAGTGCCGGAGAAGCCGTAGATTTCAGAGAAGTTTCTTAAGAACTGAGCGTAGTTAGTGCCAAGACTAGAGTCAGAGACAGAGACGCTGCTGGGATTAATGTCAATGAGATGATCTTGGGCTTTGAGCATTTCACCAGCAATGATTTCTAAGGCCAGGGCGTCAAAGGCCCGAGAAGGAGTGCGTTCAGAAATATGGCCGTTGTCAGCAAGAACAGGCTTAGAGTCTCTGGAGGTAAAGTCGATTTCTGGGATTTTACCTAAGGTGTCGGCGATGCTTTCAACAGCAGTTTTGCGAGCTTCGAATTGGAAGCGAACTTGATCGAGTGATTGACGAAGAGTGTCTGAGGTGATCTGGTCAAAACCAAGCTGGTTGATAAAGTCGGTTAGGTTGGCGGCTAGATCGCCGGTAAGAACATGGTCGGTAAGATAGTCTCTAACTTCAGCTTGAAGATTGGAGTCAAGAGTCTCGACAGCTTGGTCTAGGAGATCTCGATAGATTTTGTTTTGGATCTCGGTATCTTTGATAATGGCTCGGTCGGTAAGACTTTCAATGGTTAAGATTTTTCTAGCTTCGGCAAGATTGCCTTGCCTGAGGGCATCAACAGCCTCTTTGACCAAGGAGGGTTGGTGGTCGATTAAGTCAATGAAGATGTCAATAAACTGCTGGCCTTGAGGGGAATCGATCAGGAGGTTGGATTCGGCTTGGCTAAGGACATAGTCGATTTCCAGTCTGAGGCTGAGTTGAGCTTCGTCAGCCAAGAGAATGGCGCCGTTGACTTTGTCCATGATGAGTTGAGCTTCTGGGCCTCGGATGGATTCAAAGATGATGTCTTTGGTGGTGAGGATGATTTTGGCGTCAGCCAGAGCTTCTGCTGGAGTCCGGAGGGAGTGGGTGTCAAAGATGACGACTGATTCACCGAAGACTTGGGAGAGTTGATCTTGGATGGCGATGATTTCGCTAGGAGTGAGTTCGGCTAGGGTTTTGCCTTCAGGGATGTCAGCATAGTTGGAGATAAAGTTGGCGAGGTCGGTGGTGGTGTTAAAGAGAATAAGAGGATCTTTGCCGGTGAGTTTGGCTTTAAGAGCAGCGATTTCAAGAATGATGACTTTGGTTTTGCCAATGCCGGTGAGAGCGCGGAAGAGAAGGCCGGTGGTGGCAGCTTTTTGTGGGGGGCTATGAAGTAGAGCTTCAAGGATAATGGTGGTTTGATTGTATTCACCAGCTTCAATGCCCCAGAGATGGGTAATTTTACCCTGAGAGTATTGAGCGACTCGATCGGCAAAGGCCTGGTGTTCTTGGTTGATGCGAGCGATTTCTTGATTAAGTTGATTAAGGGTAAATCGGTCCAAGAAGGAGAGTTTTTGAGCAGAGCTGAGTTCAAGCTGGGTGAAGATAAGATTTTTGAAGGGGAGGAAGAAGGCTTCACCGTTAGAATTGATTTGACTGAGAGAGTCAAAGTAGAGTTTGCCGTCAAGATAGAGGGTGTTGACCTCGGTGCCATTGATATCTAACCAGAGACGAGTGTTGTCAGGGATGTTTTGGGTTTTAAGAGCATCGATGACGTCCTTGGGAGTGGTGAGTTCGACAGAGTCGATGATGGTCTCGCCGGAGACATCTTTGACGGTGGTGACGGTGACTTCAGCTTCTTTAAAGGCTTGAACTTCATATCTGGTTTCTAAGCTGCCTGTTTGCTGAGCGTCTTTGGTGGTGGCTAGGCTGGTGTCTGGTTTGGCCTCGGGTTTGAGGAAGTCGGTAAGGGTTTTGATAAAGCTAGCAGCCCTTTCGCCAACTGTTTTAGGTAGTTGAGCTTCAAGAATGGACTGAGCAATTTTTTTAGGAGCTTCAGAAATAGTGACGATGGTGTTGGCAATACCGCCTAAGGGGCCGGTGAAGCGGGCTTGAGCTAAGGCAGTGGTGGTGTTAGAGGTGAGCTGACGACTGGGGTTTTCCAGAGTGTAGCTTTTACCTTTAAGGCTGATTTCAACAGTATCACTAGCGGCCAGATCCAGAAGTGAAAACTCACTTTTACCTGATTCTTTAACAGTAGTACCGTCAGCAATGATTTCGGCTTGACGCCAGTCTTTAGAGGAGAGGGTTTGGATTTCACCTTCAGCATCGATGACTTCAAGGCTGGTTTCAGGGTTAAGGACACGAGTGTTGTCTCTAACAGCTTCGGAGATGAAGTCAGTGGCTTGGGAATAGGTGTCGAGACCTTCGGAGGTAAGGGTGGAGACTTCGGTCAGTTGAGTTTCAGGGTTGGAGTAGGAATCAAGAAAGTCTTGCCAGGCTTTGGCAGAGGAAAGACCACGGGTGGCTTGGGTAATAGAAGTGACCACTTCGGGTCTAACCATGATGACATTAGGGTTGCCGTTGGCATCATAGAAGAGGTTGAGTTGAGGAGTATCGGCAATGTCAATGGGAGTGCCGTTTTTGGTTTCAAAACGAATAACCAGGCGACTTTCGGCAGTTGATAGGGGGACGATTTCTAGGATAGCCCTGACTTCGCTAGTAGTCAGGGTGCGGGTGGGTTTGCCTTCAGGGGTGATGTAATAGACAGCAGCGCCTTCAGGGAGAACAATGCGGTTGCCCTCAAGGGTACCGCCAAGGCGTTCAGCTAGGGTAGCTTTTTCAGCTTGGGAGAGCCTGGCTTCGCCAGCTTCAAGCCTGGCAAGATAGTCGGTGAATTTAATCAGTTCAGGAGTTTCAGCTAAGAGCTCGGCTCGGTTGCGGGTAGTTTCAAAGGCTTCGGCGAGAGCGGCAGTTGTTCGCTGTTCAGCGGTGGTAAGAGCTTCTCTAATAATGGGGTGGGCGGCAAAGAGAATCTGGGTAAGGACAGCATGGAAGGCTTGTTCTTTGGCGAGGTCTTCTTGTTGGTCATGGAAGCTGATTAAGTAACTAGAGATTTGGGTTTTAAGACTGTCATTGATGTCGAGATCAGCGATTTGTTGTTCAAATTCCCGATTGGCTTCCTCGAGTTTTTGTAGAGTGGGAAAGGCACCTTGACTACCAAGGCCATAACCCCAAAGAGCGTCATAGGCAAAGGTACCGAGAACACCATAATGGAGGATGCCTTTGGATAGAGACATAATTTGTTGAGGGGCAACAGCGAGACGAGCGGCAAGGCCTGGAGCAGTTTGTTCGATGGCGCCACTAATGCCTTCCATAATCAAAGGGAGGGACAGGAAGACAATGTTTTTGACAGCAGCAATGTTTTCCAGCTTGCGAGCTTCGGCGGCAGTGGGCAGGTTATCAAGGTTGTGGGTGAGAGAGTAATCGAGGACGGTTTTGAGGTCGGGATTGTCTTTCCATTGGGAGTAGTTGGCGGCAGTAATCGGTTTATTTTCATAGGTTAGACCCATGGCCTGCATGGTAAGAATGGCATTGTTAAGAGCCTGGGCCTGCATGAGGTGACTGACGACTTGACGACCTTCCTGAAGTTCTAAAGGCAGAATGCCGCCGAGAACTAAGGCAGTGTCGTACCAAACTGATCTTTCCAGCAGGTCTAAGGTTTCGTAGTAGAGGTCAGGATTAAGGTCTTCAAGGTTGTAGGCGGAGAGGATATCACTGGCAGCAGTAGGATTGAGCATTTCAGCGGCTAAGTAGTGTTCTAGAGCAGCATCTTGATTGCCAAAGATATATGATATGAGGGCGGCACCCCGATGGAGTTCTTCGCCGATACCAGTGCTGGAAACCTCGAAGGGAATAATCAGGCCGGGGATAGGAGTGACGGTGGCAGTCATGGTTTGATTGGCGCCTTCAAGGATGCTGGGGTTATGCATGATTTGCTCAACGGCAGTTAGGGTTTCAGGCAAGCCTTCGTTTGGACCCCAGGTTTTAAAATAGTTGGTGATGTCACTAGCGCCAAGGAAGAGATTACTAAATTGGTAGAGGCCGGCTAGGACTTGAGAGCCCATGGCAAGGTTTTCGGTGGTGATGGTTTCATTTTCAAGATCATTAATTTTCTGTTCAGCTTCGGTTGAGTCCATGCCTTGAGTAACCAGTTCGTCAAAAAGGACGATTTTGAGTTCAGCATAGTTAGCGCCGCTACGGCAAAGGTTGTTAGAGATAGAAGTGCCAAGGTCGTCAATAAGAGCGGGGTCGGAAGTATCGCCGCAGCGGAGATCAGTGATAAGGGCGATCATGTCTCTGTAGTCTTCAGGGTCATGTTCAAGACAGACAGCTGGAGTGAAGTCGGGCTTGGCAGTTTCGGACTGATGACAAATGCTATCGAGCCAGGTTGTGGCGAGGAGTTCTTTGGCAGCTTGGTCATTACTGAGGTCAAAACCTTTGTCTGCCATTTCTTGGTACCAGTCAGGGTCGGCCAGCATGGTTTCAAGATCGGCTAAAGTGGTGTCTTCGCCAAACATGACTTGGCTGCCATCAAGGGCAGCGTGATCTAGAAGGTTAGCTCGTTCGATCAGGGCTTGTTCAGCAGCTAAAGCTTGATCACGCCAATAGCGGTATTCGGAGACAGCGGCAGTGGTGCTGGGGGCGCCCCAGTCTTCTTTGATGGTGTAGCTGATAACCTGGTCATGATCGTCGGTAACTTCGATGACGGTAGCAGTACCGGTATATTTACTCTCGTCTTCGATGATGGTAAATCTTTCACCAGGGGCAAAGACGCGGGAGGTACCGGTAGAGTAGTCCCAAGCAATAACGCCATCAACACAAGCGCCAGCGCTACAAACACCGGAAGAGCAGGCTTGGCGGTCGGTTAGTCTTTCGGTGGTGATGCTGAAAGTGGTGATGCGGGTATAGGTTTCGAGAACATTGTTTTTACAGCGGGTGAACTGACTAGTTTCGGTGGGGAAGTGGGTGGTAGATTGGGATTGGAAGTAGGTGGTAGATTGGGGTTGGAAATAGGTGGTAGATTGGGGTTGGAAAATTGGAGTAGGTGGAGGGATTTCTTTTTCACCAGAGTCGGTGCCAATAACCGGGCAGGTAACAGGACAGAGACTGGCATAGGCAACATCGCTTGCCTTAACAGGCATGGTGATGGTTTTAGCGCCGGACTCCATGACGCTGACCTTACAGGTACTAGCGTCACAGAAGGGGACACCTAGGCCGTATTTTTCGCCTTTGTAGACAGAGTAGGTGCGGAGGCCTTTACAGTTAGTATTATCAATCTCGCCAGGTCCAGCTGGAACGGTATGAGCCACTGGAAAAGCAACACTGGTTTTTTTATCGATTTTTATAAGGCAGGTTTTGCATTGATTACCATCAAGCCAGGATTCATACTGGTTATGGCCACCACAAACGCCTGAGGCACCGGTTTTCCAGTCAGAACTGGTGATGGTAGTGCTGCCGCTAGCAGTGCTGTAGGTGGGAGCACAGATTTTGGTGGTGGTATAGGTCTGTTCTTCTTTGTCTCTGTGACGAGTGACGGTGATGGTGTAGGTTTCGCCGGGCTGATAGAGTTTGCCGTCGTCGCCTTTACAGGTAAAGCGGTCTTCTTTGGTGGCTGAGTATCTACATTTGTTTCCGCTGCAGATTTCGTTAAAAGCACATTGGCGGTAGTCCCAGCCAGTACCTTGAGCATTACAGGTAGCTAGCCAGCTGGCATCGGCACATCGGGTGATGCGAGGGAGGCAGTCTAAGGGTTGACAAGTAGCATGACAGGCATCGCGTTTGTCACAATAGTTATTAATGAGACCCAGAGCAGCACAGTCAGCGTTAAGAAAGCATTCTGGTTCACAGAGGCCTTTTTTAATACGACGCAAAACCTTGTCATCAATGTCTTCTTCTGGAAGACGGGCAATACAGATTTCTCTGACAGGATCGCAGCTTTGAATAGGTTGACCAGCGGCGTCGTAGTCAATGTACTCGATGGTTTTGTTGCGACAGTAATTAATACAATTATCAGGAGTGCGTTGACAGAACTGCATGGTGCCGCATTCTTTATCGTGATGACATTGAGGTTCACAGAGCCTGCTATCAAGGTGCATAGTGTTAGGGTCAAAAAGTTCAGGGTCAACCTCTCCGGTGCCAACAAAGGCTGGTCGAGCATCAGGGTCTTTAGGATCGCTGGTAACAGCCATGGGGATGCTACCACAGCGGCCGAATTCACTAGAGGATTCGGCTTGGCTAAGAGATTCCCAGCCAGAGGCGGTGCAGATCATGGATTTGGCTTTGTCACACTTGCCCGGTTTCCAGCACGCATCTGAGCCAGTACAATAGCCAATGTCGCAGTCAAGGCCTTCAAAGTCTTCGCCAGTGGCTTTTTCGTATTGAGCAATACATTCTTTGGTTTTGTTAAGGCGGTAGTTCCAGCAGACTTTACCTTCAGGGGTTTTACCTTTAAGGTCCTCGCGATAAAAGATGCCTTGGCAGTGACCCGAGCCTTCAACTACGGTCAGGTCTTCGAGGCAGTTGCCTTTGTACTTAGATTTTTTAGGTTTAGGGCGAGGAGGGACTTTTTTAACTTTACCCCAGGTGCACTTTTTTCTACTACCTTTTTTGCATTTACAGGGTTGGTACCATTTTCTGCCAAGAGTTCTGGCTCTTTCAAGTTCTTCTGCGCCTTCAGCTTTGGTGCAGCTGCCCTTGAGTTTGGCTGAGACAGTTGGTGGTTGGACAAAGGGAATGGCCAGGTTGAAGATAAGGGCGAAGAGGGAGATGATGCTGATGAGTTTTTGTTTAGATTGGATCATGGGTTAGGGATGGATAAGGTTGGTAGAGGGGCGTGAGATTCAGTAGGGAAGCGGTTAAGAGTTTGGAGTTGAGGATTGATAACCACTTCGATAGCTAGGTAGTTATCTAAAGGTATGAGGTTAGAAAGATCGATTGACCAGTTGCCGAGATCATTGGTGAGGGTGACAAGGGTGGTGGTGGGTTGGTTGGGGTTGGAGATATATATCAGGGCATTGGGGATGGGCTGGTTGGTGTTGAGCCATTTAATGGAGCCATAAGCAGGATCGGGGAGAGGCGGTTGGTCTTGGTTAAGGGTGGGAGTGGTGACTTGCGGCAGGATTTGTTGAGTGGAGCGGAGGCCGTTAGTGATTTTGAGAGTGTAGGTAGTTTGAGGTTGGAGATCACTGAGGGGAATGAGATGGGTGAGGGATTGATGGTAATGGCAGTGGCGAGTTTTATGATCATCAGCTGAGGCAGTGACGCAGCCCCAGGTGGGTTTAGAGGTTAACCAACTGATAGTGAGGCTGTAGCTGTTGATGTTAGTAACTCGGATATTTTGGGGTAAAGGTAGACGATAAAGGTAGTAAATTAAGGATAAAAAGCTGGCAACTATGATACTAAGAGTTATATATTTAGCTATTTTGATATATTTAGGTTGGAGAGTGGGGAGAATAAGTTTAGGCATAGGTTTTAAGTAATTGATTAACTTTGGCTTGAGCTTTAGAAATGTCTAGGAGTTGATGATTAAGGGTCCAGCGGAGAGTTTGAGTATGAAGATCTTTACCAACAGGAACAATGAGGCTAGAACCGCGGAAGCGAGTGCGGGAGAGGGAAGAGAGGATAGCGCCGAGGGGTTTACCTTTGAGTGGGGTTTTTTGCTGGAGTTGTTTTAAGGTAATCACTTGTTTACCAGCTTGAAGAAACACCCGGAGGATGCGAAGTTGGTGATAGCTCAGATGGCTGAGCCGGTTATACATATAATTAGCCTAGCATATCTATTCGTTCTAAATCAAGCACAGTATCTACTTATTCTAATTATTCTAAATCAAGCACAGTATCTACTTATTCTATATGTTCTACTTCTTGAGGGGGGGGAACGGCCGTGGAGCTAGATCCATATCTGTTGTTTTACTGAGGACAACAGAGTAAAAAAGTGGTAAAATAGGGATAATATTTAGTCTGTCCGAAAGGGATGGTTAATGGCCAAGTTGACATCGATAAATCCGGTAAATGGGAGAGAGTTGGGGTCGGTGAAGATAGCTACTAAGGCAGGAATAGAGGTAGCAGTGGAGCGGGCAAGAGGAGG
>Ga0209976_10001830_pt1 | contig 12327 bp, 7 predicted proteins | sample SumtaG_FD_182806 | JGI IMG/M metagenome (GOLD analysis project Ga0209976, IMG submission 182806) | Deep subsurface microbial communities from Indian Ocean to uncover new lineages of life (NeLLi) - Sumatra_00157 metaG (SPAdes) (version 2) | ecosystem: Environmental > Aquatic > Marine > Oceanic >...
AAATTTATTTAAATAATAATATAAGAGAACTTTCGTGAAATAGAGGTTTCAGGATCAAACAACTATATCTTCATGTTATTAAGAACTATACCTAAGTATTATATAGAATTTTCCGATATTATTTCCTAAGAAATTAATTAAAATTACCAAAATCTATTTTAGATTTTTTTAAAATTTCGTTAAAATCACTTAATAAATCCATCCATCTTAATCTATAATGCATGTATTCCCGATCAATATTATCTTTATTAGCGATTAGCAATTGTATAATATCGTCAATATCAGTTGAGCTTCGATCTCTTCTAGCTAATTTAGTTAAAATAAAATCTTCAATAGCTAAGACGTGAACATTAACAATATATACTTGTATTCTCTTCACCATCTTATCATCCCAAGAAAATGCATCACAAGGTTTTAACCATATTTCTGCTTCACTATGTTTTCCAAAAACCGTAAATAAATCCTGATCGATTTTTGGATTCTGGAGTGTTGATATATCATTCTCTTTTAAGGCATTAATAAATTGATTTAATACATCTTGAGAAGTTACAAGGATACAAATGTCTATATCCAATGTTAATCTTGCGACATTATACGCAGGAAGTGCTAATCCCCCAATAACTACGGCAGGGATGTTTAGCCGAGCTGTTTCATTAAAAATAGTTCTGAATAAATCATTCTCCACCTTGAATCAACCTTAGCAAATCATTTAAAATCTGTTCTTTAGTTTTTCCTCGTTTTAATAATCGCTGAAATTTTTCAACTTTTTTATAGGCTCTTTTTACATCTGCTTCTGTAATATGTATAGGTGATCGTTTTTCTTCTTCCATCTTTATTTCACCATAATAATTAATGATTAAATCATATTTCTATTTATTCTAATTTAAATAAAATTTAATAAAGATTTCCAAAATATGTATATAAAAATATTACAAGAAACATTAGATTTTTGTAAAATTGTAAGCAAAAGCTTAAAGTCTTGCATCATCTATCTGTTCGAAAAGTAATGTGAGAGTGGATCTTTCTATTTAATCACATAAGTGAGTTTTTGGCCCTCTTCCTCTTCAAGATTCAATTCTCGTCTAATGGCATTTCTAACCAAATATCCAGCAACATGTAAACATGAATCCTTTAAAATTATTGTGTAACTATTTTGTAAACTTTTATCAAGTCGAAAGTACAAAAAAGTAAAAAATTAAAAATTGAGCTAACTGTTTATTTATCATTCTAAGAAATTCATTTTATGTAGTAAAGGTCAAAATAACATAATAATCGATGGTTAATGCCTGTGGAGGAAAGTGAAGAAACTTTACTGGAAAAAGCACGAGCAGAGGAAAATTGGATAGAAGCATTACGGATCTACGAACAAGTCATAAAATCTTTTATTAATAAAAAAAATACGGCGAAAGCAATGGAGATTTATGTAGAAATTCATAGATTTTTCTATTTTAAAGTTTACACAGTTAAAACGACTAATGAATTTTTAAATTCAATAAAATTAGTGATTAAAATCTTTAAAGATGGTGTAACTTTCTTTAGACAAACAGGAAATGACTCAGAAGCATTGGAATGTGAAGCAGCAATGCTCCTTGTAAATGCATTTATGGAGGAATCAATTCAAGAAATGGAGAAAATACTCAATAAAGCTCTTGAATTATATTCTAAATTATATGAAATCCATTCTAAAAAAAAAAATCAAGAAAATCTAGCAAGGATTTCAGTATTAATTGCAGTTGCTTTTACATTGCAATTGATATTCTGTGAAGATCCTAGAAAATTTGAGGAATTCTCTCAAAAAGCTATGAACTTTGCTAAAAATGTTTGGAGACTCTTGATGGATATTGGTGATGCTCAATTAATCGCTTTGTTAATACTTTTTGAGCGCCACAGGATTGATCAGATAATCATGGGCGCTCATTATTCCCTTGAGAGGGAAAGGCTTAAAGAAGTCCTTTCTAGATGTGATGAAAGTTTAAAACTTATTGAGGATTGTAATGACCCTTTCGCTCTTGGAGATTTTTATATTACATTTGGTGTAATTACTTGCGAATTTGGACTCAGACATACTGAGGATGATAGAGAGCAGAGAAAATATTTTGATAAAGGTATGAAGTTTCTCGAAATGAGCCTAGATTTCGCAAGAATAGTTAAAAATAAACGTGTTATAGTTAATTCTATTCAACTTTTAAATCATTATGCCATTCTTAGCGGTAAAGTTATGTATTTCCAAAAAAGAATTATTAATGACCTTAAAGAGGTTAAAGAAGCAGGAAAAATATTTGTAGATTCAACTCCATTAATGTCTCTTATGGGAGGTTGGTCAGCAGATTATTTGCCTGTATTCTATTATGCCAGTATTGCCCAGTTGAGTTTTTTTACACCTACCCAAAGGAAATCATATGCACAAAAAGGGATTGAACACGCCCTGAAAGATTTGAAAATATTTATCTCAGAACCTTACAAACCACTTCTTTACTTATCACTTACTATTTTATATTCGGTTTTAGCACGTTTTTCTGCATCGTTGGAAGAACAGAAGGAATATAGTAAAGAAATGCTTAAGTATGCAAACGAAGCAAATAAAATTGGTGATAAATATGGAGGAGGAGAATCCCGAGTTTTAGGCTATAGTTCTCTATACAAAGCCTATAGAACTTTTGCAGATATTGCTAATACCGAAGAAGAAAGAATTAAAATGTTATCGACTGCAGCAGATGTAGCTAAGAAATCTTTAGCATATGGAAGAATTGAATCTCGAACCGGTATTATTGCTGCTCAAATGCGGTTAGGGCTACTCTATGAAGAAATTGGCGTTTTAACTAAAAAAGCCGATACATTAATGGAGGCAAAAGAATTATTACTAAAGGCACTTAAAGGAAGTCTTGAGAGAGAGTACTATTCCTATACAGCTACAACTTACGAATATATCGCACGTATAGAGGATCGACAGGGTAATCATACTGCTTCTGCAGAGAGCTATAAAAAAGCTCAAGAGACTTATAATGAGTCTCTGAAAATTATTGAATATAAACCACTAAAAAATAGAGTAAAGGAGAAGATTGAATACGCTCATGCTTGGAACTTAATTGAAACAGCTAAAGCGTATCATAAGAGTGAAAATCATCTGAAGGCAAAGAGCAATTATGAAGTAGCAAGTGAAATCTTGAAAAAAGTGCATAGATACAATTATGAGGCTTCATATTACTCTGCTTGGGCATTGTTAGAAGAAGCAGAGCAATTAAGTAAGCAAGAAAGGCAAAATGAAGCTATAAATCAATACAATATGACTATAAAAGCTTTTGAAAACGCCATTAAGACACTTATTGAAGCCTCAACGAAATCTAAGGAACAAATAGAAAAAGAACGAATCAATAAACTTGAAAAAGTAGCCAAAATAAGGATTAATTACTGTTCTGCTAGGATAAATCTAGAAGAAGCGTTAATATTAGGGAAGAAAGGAGAACATTCCACAGCTGCAGAAAAATTTGCGATGGCAGCATCTGTATTTAGGGGTGTTTGTACTAGATATAAATTAGAGAGAGAAAGGAAGGAGCTTGAAGCTATCTATTATCTTTGCCGAGCTTGGGAAAGTATGGAACTTGCAGAAAAATTTGAAGAACCAGAAAGATTTGAGTATGCTGCAAATCTATTTACAAAAGCTAGTAACCTCTTTGCCGATACAAAATTAAAGTTATTAGCTTCAGGTAATTCAGCATTCTGCCAAGCACTTGAATTAGGTTGTAAATTTGATGAATTAATTGATATTAGGATAAAAACGGATTTATATCCTAAAGTGAAATTGATGCTCAGTAAAGCAGCTTCCTCTTATGGAAAGGGAGGGTTTGAAAACGTTGCTAATTGGGCGCTGGCTACTTCAATCTATTTTGATGCTGCGTGGCATTTAATCCAAGCTGACCAGGTGTCGGATCTTAACGAAAAAGGAAAACTTTTAGGAATTGGATCTAGCTATTTAAAATCCGCAATAGAATTATTTGGTAAAGCTGGCTATAAAGATAAAGAGGTAGAGGTTCAAGACAGATTAAAAAGGGTAGAGACGGAAGAGTCAATTCTTTTTTCAGCCTTAAGCACTATTAAGGAACCATCTATCTCCCGAAGTACTATTGGTATAGTTGCCCCTGCGTGTCCTCTTGAGAGCAGTCAATCTCCCAGATTAAGCGAAGCACACCAGTTAATCGAAGAAGAAAGAAGAGTATTAGTAAAAAGATTAGGAGATTCATTAGATATATATGAATGCGATACAAATCTTAATATTTTGCACATATCAGATATTCAAGAAGGAAGATTTGGAATAAAAGAAGATATTTCTGAAGTCAGTGAGGCTTATGCTAATTTCTTATCAGACTTGAAGGATAAATTAGAAATACTCCATAGAAAAAATAAAATCGATATCATAGTAATTTCTGGGGATTTAACAAGTATAGGATCTAAAGAAGAATTCGATCATTTAACAAATGAATTCCTCCCTATGTTGAGCGAAGTTTTTCTAAAGGGCAAAAACATAATTCCAAAAAATAGATGGATTATGGTTCCTGGAAATCATGATGTCGAATGGGGAAAAGGAGAGGCACGCTTTAATAATTTTATTCAGTTCTGTCAAGATAATGGATTTCATCAATATAAATTAAATAATCCCGAATCAATTTATTCAAGAATCATTTGTATAGATAAAAACACACGAAATACTTTAGGAATAATTACATTAAACAGTTGCTTAGATATTTTCAATGAAAATTCTCCAAATATCTCAAATATTTCAAATTCTTATTTTTCATCCTTTTCGAAAGATTGGGATTTTGATTTTAGAGAAATGCCAAAACTGATGGTATGTCATCATACCTTACATTCTATTAAAAAGGACAGGTTTAATAACGCATTAAATAAGCTTAGCGATAATAATGTCCTTTTGGCATTAGCAGGTGATATTCATAAATCAGATTCACATGCCGATGAGATAAGTAATATAAGATGTATTCCCGCCGGGACGATTTTAGCAAAAAAAACAGAACGACAAGTTGGGATTGACGAAGTCTCAAGGCAATTTAATTTGGTTAATTTAAATCTAATAAACGGTTATGTAAAATGGTATACCTATAGTTTTGAAGGATCGTGGAGAGAAATTAAAAATCAATCCTTTAATCTTGAGCATCCTTTTTTTTCAAGAGAAGTCTAATATATGTTTTTCTTGAGAAGATAATTGTATATTAAATTCCCATTAATTTATTAATTCGGTTCTCTACTTTATCTTAAATATCTTTGCGTGCTTTTTAATATTAAATCGATTTTAAATTTTTTTTTAAATAGAACTATTTTATTATTATTATGTATTAAATCAAAAAATTGTGTTAATATTACAAAATGAAGCCCTATACCCCTAATAATGAAAATAATGATTTGAATGTAATCAAAAAATTAACAAAGAGGTTGAAATTAAAAGAAAACATAAAGACTTCTTTAAATAAGAAGAATTCGAATATTGACAGAAATAACAGTATGAAGAAAAAAAGAAATAATCAAATCAAATTCTCTTTTATTGCTAATCGAGACTCGTATATTCAAATTGCCCGAGAAGCTATTGATAAGGGATTTACAACTTTTTCTCCGTCTGCCAGAATGAAATATAAAAGAAATGTAGAGAAATTCTTAGATTTTTATAGGAATAACTACAATAATGCTTTTGCTAGAAATTTTGAATATATTTCAAACATACAAATAGTAAAATCTAAAGTGGAATTTTTGAGAAAAGTTCAATCAATTGTGAATGATAAAGATAATGACAATAATGTTTTTATTCTTTACAGAATTTTAAATAAAAAGAAGCGTTTTGCTAGAATTGGTTATACTAGTGATATAAATCAGCGAGTGACAACTTATCTTCAAAACTCATTCAGTAACATACTGAAAGGTATAACTAACATTCATTTAGATATTAGAGCATTAGGAGAACGGAATAAATTTAATGAAGCGTTTGAATTTCACATTTTATGTGTAAAAAGCAGCGAAAAAGAAATGCTTGCTCTTGAAAGATTATTTACTATTTACGAAAATAGATATGACAACGATGTCGGCTATGATTTATCTGTTAATAATTACTACAATAGAATAGTTGGAGATCTTTTCAGTTATATTAATGGAGAATTTAGAGATATTTTGCATCCTAACTGGAAGGATGTGCCTCCAGAAATGCTTAAAAATGCTTATAAAGAGTGTATTTCTTGGGATGAAATCTTAAGTAGATTTCCTAATATTAATAGTGCAGAGACAATTAAGAGTAAAGCTGTGTCATATGGTTATTCTCAAAAAGGTACAGGTAGTATTCATGATGTTATAGCATATTTTACAAAACCAATAATAGAGGAGGCTGTTAAAAAACATATAGATAAAGACGAAATTATTGATCTGTTATTATGTAGAGGTTTTACATTTCTAGAAAAGATGAGCTGTAATCCTGAAGCTAGGCAGAAATGGTTGTACCGTACTCTTAATACAATTTGGAAAAACGAAATGCCTAAGATAGGTTATGAAAATGCTACATTAACGAGAGTTAGATGGCTAGTTATAGCAAATGAAGCATTAAAATTAGCCAAAAATCCAATATATAACCATTTAGGAAATGCTCAAGCTGAATTAATAAGACAAGGAATTGTGCTAAAACCTTCAGATCCACCTCGTTATGAAGGAGAATTACGTCATATATTTAAAAAAGTTAAATTGAGTTATAAACAAGAACAAAATAAAATTTTGGCTCCCATACTTGCAAATTATTTACGACAAAATGATCCTAAGTTAAGTGTAGCAGATATTGCTGAATTATTTAGCCTTGATAGGGTTAAAGGTAAGAGGATTATTGCGAAAATAATATATAGAATCTTTAAAAGATATATCAAAAACCAAGAGAATATTGGAAAAATAAGACAATTTTTAAGGATGCACGAATGTTATTAGTTTTAGCAATTTTTAGCAAGTTCCTTTTTGCGATCTAATTATAAAAAGCGTTTTTTTCAACTGAATTCTTTTTTATTTTATAATATAAGTAAGTTTTTGTCCCTCTTGCTCTTCGAGATTTAATTCACGTCTAATTGCGTTTCTAACTAAATATCCAGCAATATGTAAACATGAATCCTTCAAAATTGAATCTTGGTCCATTGATGCATTACAAGGGTATGCGTGGTGGGCCTTACTTATTCTTTCATTTAAGGACAACTCACCACTTTTCCCGTTTTTAAAATACTTTGCCTTTAGCTGCTGAACGATATAATAAGTAGATCCACAAGGAGCACTCTGTATTACACACGCATCTTCAATTGATTCACCATCTTTACTTAATAAAAAAGACACAATGGGTGCTCCAATTTTGAAATTCTCTATAAATTCATAAATATAATTTCTTTCTTTGGTGAGGTGGAACCCAACTTTATTGCGTTCATTTAATTCTTTACTTAAAGAGCAAAAAGGTTTAGGGAATGCCGCTTGAATGCCATTTGCTTCGAATTCTTCTAAAATCGATAATTGTAAGCCTGCTGGAACCCATTTAGGATCTTCAATTGGAACTATGACTGCTTTTATTCCTTTATCTTTTAAATAATCTGGAAGTCCGGATAGTAAATCCTGATGAATCCCTACAACTAATATGAAGTCTACAGGTGGAAGATTTTTAGGTAAATATTCTTCAGGTTCCTCAATAAACTCAGGAGCATCTTCCCCTAATTTTTCGTAAAAATATATGGAACTTGCATAACATTTGACTAATTCTCGGCATTTATCGCATTTTACATTCATTTCCAGATTCTCGCAGGCTTTACAAAACTCTTCCGAGTTTATTAGGTTGCCCACAAATTTCTGGGTTAACATTTCGGTTTCCGGCCCTTTACCGTAAAAAACTCCTAACGTATAATTCTCACTCATCATAGGAACCATATTTTGTTAGTTTATATCTATTGTTTTAATATTTAATAAATAAGTCGAAAGGTATTTAACATCTAGGCTGAACATGTTCAGAATAACGAAAATAACATTTTTGAGCAATGATAATTTGAAGAAGTTATATTGAGTGGTTCATTTTGATTAAATAGTTAGTTATATCCGCCACGATTAAGTGTCTTTCAGTGAATGATCCGAGTAAAATTGATAGTATTGAAGAAGATACAGAAGATTTAACTTCCTTATTAGGGCATAAAATTCCATTTAGCTTAAGATTTTTTATTAGGGATATAGAAATTTCAAAAAGAGATTTTTTTACTTTATTTCTAATTTTAAATTCCTTAATATTTTTATTGTTAGGGCAAATTGGTTTGGATTTAATGATAATTGGTACTGAAAGGGCTGAAAGAGAATATTTTGAATTCGCGGCGATATTTTTTGGACTATTAATTGGCTTAATTGTATCCATATTTTTAGCGGATCGGATAAAAAGCCCCATTTATTTTATCAAATGTATTTTAATTTTCTCGCTAATTAGCACATTTATGCAATTCTCATTGGTCTTATTTGAATTATACTTGATTCTAAATATATTTTTTATATTGAATGTTATTTTAATAACGGTGGCTCTAATGGTTAACAGTAAATTAATTCTTCTCAAAACCACTATAATAGAACGCGCAAGAGTGTGGTCCTATCTATTTATATTCAGTTTTTTAGTTATTGCCGTTGTGTTTAGTACCTTAATATTTAATTTTATGGTTGTTTTTCCTATTGCATTTATCATAATCACAATTATATTCTTACATTATAATGAGAAAAGAATTAATATAATTTTCCAGAGACCAAGGAAATATGAAAAAAAACGTATTAACGTCGATTTAATCAAATATTATTTGTTTTTTTCGTTTTTTAGCCTAACAGCAGGTTTAGCTTCGCCAACTGAAGGATCTTTAGAGTTATTAACCTATACTTTAGGTGGAAATATAGCACTTATATTTATAATCATCATAATATTTGCTATGATGGCGTCCCTTTTAATTGGGATAATATTTGACTATTTTGGAAGAATAGGGGCTTTATCTTATGTCATTCTCGCTTTAGGCTTCGCAAATTATATCCATACATTCCAATTTGGAACCGAAGATTTTCATTATGCCGTAGTATTTAGCGCATACATCGCACTTATAATGTGTGTACCCTTATTGATAGGAGACTCAACAACGCGCGATAGATACGGAAAATCAATATCTTTTTCATATTTGTTTATTGGTCTTGGTATACTAATGGGTATGTATTTGCGGATTTCCATCCCTATTTTTATTTTAAATGTTATTCTAGCTGAAAATGTAATATCCGGGACAATCTTTATGTCTTGCATGTTTTGCTTGATTTTTTTATTAAATATGAGAGAGACCCTTCCATCCAAGGAGCAGGAGTGGAAAAATTTTTTAATCAACATGTATATTATCCACGATTCAGGAATCTTGTTATATGAACACAATTTTATTAAAGAAAAAGATAATCTTGGAGAAAGAAATGTTTCAGCAGATTTAAAAGCAGGCGGTATTATTGGGATAAAAACTATCTTAAAGGAAATTGTACAAGGAGAAAAACAGGTGAGAACAATTGATCACGGAGATAGAATCTTGATACTAAAAATGAATGGTAGCGGAAAAGTTGTTTTTGCCTTAGTGGTAAAGGAAAAATCAATTGTAATAAGGAAAAAGCTTGAATTGTTAATAGAGGATTTTGATAAAGGATATAAAGATTTTATGAATGATATAAGTATAAGTGGTGTGGACATGAGAATATTTAGACCAATCAAAATGCTTGCTAGAAAACATTTTGGTAAGTAAAAAAATCAAGAAAAAATAAAATTTTTCTACAAAAAGAATTGATAAAAGAATTTATCTTAATTATCAAATATAGTTATCATAGAGTAAATTAATCCTTCAATTTTTATATTTCACTGAAAGAAATTATTATTGAAATATTTAAAATGGTTGCCGAGAAAATTGGAAAGAAGATAATAAGCGACTTAAAAGAAGCCATACCAGAGTTAGCTTTAAATGTTAAAAATAATTTCTCATTGAATCAATATAAGAGTAAAAAGAATTTTGTGTATGATTTAGTATTTACTAAAAAGCCAAAAAATTATCCAAAAGAATTAATTTTAAAGGTATTCAGAACTGAAAATGCTGAAAATGAATATAATACATACAAAAAATTAGAAAAACAAGGACTTTCAATTCCTAAAATTTTGTTTTTTAACACTCCTTATTTATTACTTGAAAAGGTTAAAGGTATAAATCTATGTGATGTTATTAACGATAATTTAATTAATAAAATTAAGCTTGATGAACTAAATCCGAGTGTTCTTGACTTAGTGGTTCTTAGTATTCATAAATTAGCTGCTTGGATAGCTCAATTACATCGTCAAAACATAGTGAATAAGACTGATCCTTCAAACATTATTGTCTTGAATAAAGGAGATACTCGATTAAGAGATTTTATTATGGACATTACAAATGAAACGATTTATGGGTTTGATTTTGAAGAATCTTATGAGGGAAATTATCTTGATGATTTAGCATGGATATGCTGTGCCCTTTTAGATACCGATCCAGGATTATTTGAAATGTTTGAGCCAAAACATAAAACCGAACTAACTAATATATTTCTGAAAGAATATTTTCGAATAAATACTGATTTTCAATTTTCATTTCAATATTTTGCAGAAAAATTAATTGAAAATCTAAATATTGTAATAGAAAGAAGAAATTTAGAATTCGGACCTGTTAGTAAAAGTACTATTTTGAAAAATATTTCTAAGGATTACTAAGTCATTTCTAAAGTTTTAGAACAATTTTATTTTGACAAATAAATCTTTAGTAGTGATAATCAACAAATAATAAATGGATAATTTACTTGCATTAATTTATGTCAGATCAAAAATTATATTATAGGCACTGGCCTGAAGGCGTACCGAAAGAAATTGATATTCCAGAGACAACTTTAGTAGCCTTTCTAGAAGATAGTGTTAAAACTTATCCGGATAATATAGTTACATATTTTATGGGTTTCGAATTAACTTACACACAATTGCTTGATATTGTGTATCGCGTAGCAACAAAATTAACAGAACTCGGACTTAAAAAAGGAGATTGTGTAGCTATCCATTTTACAAATAATCCTGCATTTGTATGCTACTACTATGGTGTTTTAAAAATAGGGGGAATAGTATCATGCATATCTCCATTATTTAAGAGTCTTGAGATTAAAAGGCAATTAAATGACAGTGAAACTAAAGTATATATTGGTTGGGAAGGTTTTAGCGGGATGGTTGATCCTATTATTGAAGAAACTGGAGTAAAGTATAAATATTATAGTAATCTTTCACCGTATTTATCCCCTGACCCCATGACTCCACCTGAATATCCAATGGGCGGAGAGCCCACGTTTGAAGATATATTGCGGGAGACAAAACCAACTCCTCCTGATGTTAAGATAAAAGGAGACGATTTAGCTATGCTACAATATACTGGAGGAACAACAGGATTCCCAAAAGGAGCCATGCTAACCCATGGAAGTATAACTTCCAATGTTTTTCAAGCAGAATCATGGTTTGCGGATAAAGAACCGGGAAAAGAAGTTCTCCTTGCTGCATTACCCTTTTATCATATTTATATGGGATTTATGATGAATATGACAATTCATTCGGGCTGGAAATTAGCATGTGTTTTTAATCCCCGAGAGGCTCATGAAGTAATTGAAGTGATTGAAGCAACTAAGGTCACCGTCTTTCCTGGTGTCGCAGCACTCTACAATAATCTAAATATCTATGAAGGTATAGAAAAACACGATTTATCTAGCATAAAATATTGCTTAAGTTCTGCCGGACCACTTCCAGATGAGATTAGAAGAACATTTGAAAAATTGACCGGAGCGTCCCTTCGAGAGGCTTATGGTTTAACAGAAATGTCGCCTGCTGTTACAGCAAACCCTTTTGAAGGTAAATTCAAAACAGGGACGATTGGAATGCCCTTTCCTAACACAGAGGTAAAAATTGTTGATTCTCAAGGAAAAACACTTGAAATCAATGAAATAGGGGAATTGGTCTGTAGAGGACCGCAAATGATGAAAGGATATTATAAAAGAGAAGAAGAAACAAATAATACCATTAAAAAACTTGATGATGGGAAAATATGGTTATTTACAGGAGATATGGCACTAATGGACGAGGATGGATACTTTGTTATCAAGGATAGATTAAAGAATTTGATAAAGTACAAGGGACATTCCGTATATCCTACGGAAGTGGAAGAATTATTATATAATCATGAAGCAATTGAAGAATGTGGTGTTATAGGAATAATTGATGATGAA
>Ga0209976_10001831_pt1 | contig 12324 bp, 15 predicted proteins | sample SumtaG_FD_182806 | JGI IMG/M metagenome (GOLD analysis project Ga0209976, IMG submission 182806) | Deep subsurface microbial communities from Indian Ocean to uncover new lineages of life (NeLLi) - Sumatra_00157 metaG (SPAdes) (version 2) | ecosystem: Environmental > Aquatic > Marine > Oceanic >...
CAAAAGACCAGATATATTTATCAAAACTGCCAAATTCTTTTTGAACTTCTAAGAAGTGTTGAGCATTGTTAATGGCAGAATTAATTTTAAGCTTGTTTCTAATAATAGCTGGGTTTTCCATTAGCTGGTTAAACTGTCTTTTGCCAAACTGAGCGACTTTTTGAGGATTAAAGTTAGCAAAAGCTTTTTTATAGCCAGATCTTCTTTTTAAAACAGTTAGCCAGCTTAAACCGGCTTGAGCGCCTTCTAGAATTAAAAACTCAAAATGTCGCTTATCATTATGAACTGGTACGCCCCATTCTGAATCGTGATAATCAATATATAACTGATTATCGGCTGGTACCCAAGGGCAACGGATTTTCATTTAATTAGATATTTGCTATTTAACATTTTTATGTTGTTCTGGAGTCCAAGTGGGAGTGTTTGCCATCAAGATAGTAAAAGCTCCTTGCCAATAATACTTTTCTCCTTGGTTAATGATTAACATATCTCCTGAAGAGAATTTTGTTTCTTTGTCTTCAACTACAAGCTTCCCTTTGCCTGATAAGACATAAACTAGTTCTTTAGAGGTTTGATTAACAACTCTGTCTTTATCAGGATAACGACCATTAATTTCAGCAATAGCCCCATTAATGTCGTTATCGCCAAGCATATATTCCCGAATAATAGTAGATTTGCCGCCAACGAGTTTTTTAGATTGAGATTTTTTGATAAATTTCATATATGCTCCTTAAATTACGTGTCTTTATGATAAAAAGGTTTTTGGTAAGCTAGCCTTAGTTTAGTTTTTTTAACCAGTCTCATCAATAATGAATCTAGTTTTTTTCTATATTCAGGCTTTTGAGCTTGTTGAAAGAGTTTAAGTAATTCTGGCTTATCTTTTAAGAATTGAAAAAGTCTGTTGCGAATATATTTGCTGAGATTAATATGCTCGAGGTAGATATAGCTGACGCCGGTTTGTTTAAGTTTTTTTAATAATGCCTCTATTTTCTTCTCCTGCCAGACAAAATGAGGTAGAAGAGGGCCAACAAAAGCATAGGTTTTAAGGCCAGCTTGATGGAGTTTTTTTAGGGCTTTAATTCTTTCTTGATTAGGTGGAGCATAGGTTTCTAAATATTGAGAAATCGGATCGCCAGTAGAAGTAACGGTTAAACCAACTGCAATATTCTTTAGTTTTTTAAAAATATCAATATCACGAGTGACTAGATGAGACTTAGTAAGGATACTAATAGGGCCTTGATAGTTTAAATCCCTAAGAACTTGAAGACATTGCCGAGTGATTTTGTATTTAGCCTCGACTCCCTGGTAAGGATCAGTCACTGAGCTAAAGAAAATTTCGCCTAGATGTTTTTTCTTGGTTCTTTTAAGTTTATTGGTTAATTCTTTTTTAAGTAGTTCCGGAGCGTTGACTTTAATATCCACATAAGTCCCCCAGGCTTCATCAGGGTGGCGGAAACGACCAACAAAGTAGGCATAGCAGTATTTACAGCCAAAACGGCAACCGGTGTAGGGATTAACTACCCAATCAACTGGTAGACCGGATGGTTGCAGAATTGATTTGGCTTTGATTTCTCGAATTTTAAATAACGGTTTTGACATTTAGAGACGAATTAGTTTTTCTAACCAGGGAACGGGTTGATTTTTTCGTTTCCACCAAAGATCATCCCAAATGTAGTGAACTGCTAATTGTTGATATGGGTTATATTTTTTAAAATATTTTAGTAATTTTTCAACTGGTACAGGATTTTCTGGATTTTTATTAAAAAAGAGTTTAGAATAGATTTTTTGCTCCCAGGGCGAAATATGGTCAAAAAAATCATAATAATGAAAAACATCAAATAATAAATACCAAACTGTCGCTGGGCCAATTCCATAGAGTTTTAATAATTCTTCCTGTTGAGTTTCGAAATCTTTCTGATGTAGTTCAAATTCGTTAATTAAGCCTTGAGCAAACTGGTTATCAATCTTTTTAATGGATTTAGCTCTATAACCAACTTTTAAATTTCGAAGTTGATTTTCGGTAGTTTTTTTCAGACCACCGGGTGGCCAGAAACACCAAAGTTTTTTTCTATTATATTCAAGTAGCTGGCCGTAATTTTCAAATAAGGCTTGAAGCATGTTAACTGAACGTTTAACATTAGCATTTTGTAGAACAATGCCAATAATTAAATATTCATAGAGTGAGTTCTGATGACCAGGCCGTAAACCACGCCAGCGTTTAATAATCGGACCTAAAATTTTGTCGTTTTTAAAGTGTTTATAAAAATCTGTTAAATCTAGATCAAGGTTATAGCGATAGCGGATTTCTTTAATTAAAGAGTTAATAAATTCTTGGGGAAGTTTAGATTGGTAATAAATATCGATTCTTATTTTGGGTTTAATGACTGTGCCTAAATTTTGAAACTTTAAACCTAGCTGCTTGCCTTGCCAAAACCAAGTTTGCCAGCGAATGCCTGATTGCCAGAAATTATCACCAGAGGGAAAATGAGCTGGTTTATGAAAAGTGGGGTCAAAATTGAATGGTGCTTTTGGGATTAATTCAACTGATTTGATCTTTTTAAGCTTCATAATATTTCTTTCCCCTTAGCTTATCAGGCAAAAGACTCTTTTTGGTATATTTTTCATAACCTTTACCATAACCAAGGTCTTTCATTAAATCAGTGGAAGCATTTCTAAGATTTAAAGGAATAGGCAGATTGCCGTGTTTTTTAACATCTGCTTGAGCAGCTCGGAGAGCATCGTAGGATGAGCGGTCTTTTTTAGCTTTAGAGAGATAAACCACGCCATGAGCGAGATTGATGGCGCATTCAGGATAGCCAATGGTTTGACAGGCTTTAAAGACTTCGTTGGCAACCACTAAAGCGGTGGGTTGGGCCATGCCAATGTCTTCTGAGGAAAAGATGACCATGCGACGGGCAATGAAAAGCGGGTCTTCGCCAGTGTCGATCATGCGGGCTAAATAGTAAAGGGCGGCATCAGGATTAGAAGCACGCATGGATTTGATGAAGGCAGAAATGGTGTTGTAGTGTTCTTCACCAGCTCGATCATATCTGAGAAACTTGCTTTGTAAGGCATTTTTAAGATTCTTAAGAGTAATGGTTTTATAGAGTTTATGAGTGACTTCAAGGAGGTTTAAGACTTGACGGGCATCACCGTTAGCAAACTCGAGTAAAAAATCTTGGCATATTTTCGAGATGGAGCTAGTTTTTAAGGCTTTTAAGCCTGTTTTGAGAATTTGCTTAAGTTCGGTTTTAGAGAGAGGATTTAAGACAAAAACCTGGGTGCGAGAAAGCAAAGGACTGATGACAGTAAAACTGGGGTTTTCAGTGGTGGCGCCGATGAAAATCAAGGTGCCGTCTTCGACATAGGGAAGAAGAAAGTCTTGTTGAGCTTTGTTAAAACGGTGAATTTCATCTAAAAACAAGGTGGTTCTTTGTTTGGTTAAAGGATTTTGAGCTGTCTCAACTACTTTTCTAACATCGGCTTTGCCAGCAGAAACAGCTGAGAGTTTAACAAATCTGGCTTGGGTTTCATGGGCAATAATGCGAGCTAAAGTGGTTTTACCACAACCAGGTGGTCCCCAGAAAATCATAGAATGGATTTGATCTTGCTTAATGGCGAGACGAATGGGTTTTTGAGGACCAACTAGATGAGTTTGGCCAATAAAGCCTTTAAGAGTCTGAGGTCTAATCTGATCAGCCAGAGGCGGTTTAGTCATATATCCAAACTAAACCCAAAACTAAGGCTTGTCAAGCTAAATTATCTGCCGTCAACCACCTGTTGATATTTATTGCCGAGTTTTTTCCTAGCCCAGTAACGGCTAGAGCGAAACAGACTATGAAAGGTGCCGGCATCAGACCAATAACCTTTAAGCTCTGACCAATTAAGAGTCCCCTCTTTTAAGTAGGCATTGTTAATGTCGGTGATTTCCAGTTCTCCTCTGCCTGAAGGTTTAAGGGTTTTGATTTTCTTAAAAACCGTGTTGTCGTAAACATAAAGGCCGGTAACAGCATAGGATGATTGGGCGACTTTGGGTTTTTCAATAATTTTTTCAATCTTTTTTGGGTCGGTTTTAGAAAAAACTGGGTTGCCAAAACGCTCAGGGTCAATAGTTTTTTTAAGAAAAATAGTGGCGCCGGCTTTAAAGTTTTTAATGGCTGGGGAAATATCAGCGTCAGTGGTATTGTCACCGAGAATGACGGTGATGGGGCCACCATCAGCAAAATCATCTGCATATTTTAAAGCATCAGCAATGCCTCGAGAACCACCTTCCTGATAAGCATATTCCAGGTGCTCCAGACCGAATTGTTTGCCGTTTTTAAGAACATTAATAAACTGGCCAGCATGCATTTCGCCAACAACAATAAGAAGTTGAGTAATGCCAGCATTAACTAAGGTGTGAATGGGGTAAAAAATCATCGGTTGGTCATAAACAGGCAGAAGGTGTTTGTTGGTAGCCAGAGTGATGGGGTCAAGCCGGGTGCCTTTACCGCCAGCGAGGATAATGCCTTTCATAATAGTCTCCTTAAGCCCGAAGGCTGAGAAAAATTAAAATAATGGTGGCTAGTAAACTAAGACCAAAATATTCCAGAACAATAGGTAAATGCAGACTTTTGTCTTTCAGGTGAATCGCCATGCCCCAGATAAAATAGCTGAGGCCGAGGGCAATAGAGGTAAAGAGGCGAAAAGCAGGTAAGATGAAGAAAATGAGACTAAGGAGTATGAGGATAAAGGCAAGGCTGAGATAAGCAGTGGGAGAGGTTTTGGTCAGCATATTATAAGATTAGGCCAGGTTTAACACCCAGTAGTAGGATTAATAGTATACCTAAGAATAGCAAGTGGGCCAAGCCTTTGCCAGAGAGACGGATAATTTTTTTCCGGGCAATAAAAATAGTGTCGATAATAATGGTAGCTAGTAAGATAACGGTTAAGCTGATAGACATGGCTTTGGTGAGATGAAATGAGCTTAAGAAAGGCAGCTGGCTGGCAACACCAGCGATTTCTTGTTCTGGGATAATTTCAGCGATGATAGTTTCGGCGATTTCGGCGACTTGATCGATTTGACCAACTTTGTCTGGTAAAGCGGCACTAGCAGGCGTGCCAAACATTTGAACCACTAGAGTGGTGGGTTGACCTTGAAAAGTGTCATGGATAACAGCAATGCCGATTTCTTGATAGCGAGTAGAAAGAATGTTGTCACGATGAGTGGAAGAATTCATCCAAGCATTAACCACTGAACTAGAGTCAGGGAAGTCCCGAGCTAGGTTTTCACCAGCATAAAGATAGCGATAGTCTTCTTGGGTAAAAAAGCTCCAAGGCGTTCTACCTTCGGGTGAGGTATGAGCCCAATAGTTGTTAGCAATCATGTCAGCGCCCTTGAGGTTAGCGACTTGACTTAAGGCGGGGTTGAGGCTTAGGGCTGACAGGCCATCTTCCTGACGTTTAGCATTGGTTAACTGGATTAATTCCTGAGAAGTAATGCTGGAAGCAATGCCTAAAACTCCGGGAATGGTTTGAGCAATAAGGCTGAGAACAATTTGACTGAACATGATGATGAGCATGAAGACACTTAAGGAAGAAATATGTAGAGTCTTAGCTTTGAAGTTATTAGAAGACTGAGGAGTAAACAGGTGGGCCAGGGTTTTAAGCATGTATTCATTTTAGCTAGTCAACTGATTATTGACAAGCTAGGCTGTTCCAGTAAAACACCTTGGCGATTAGTATCACCAAGGTGGTAAATATTAGTTTATTTTATCTAAGCAGCTTGTTTTTCCTCGGGTTTTTCCTCGGTTGGTCCGGCAGGAGGAGGAACAGCTTCTTCAGGTTTTTTGGTTTCTTCTTGACCAGGCAGTTTGATACCAGAAATATCATCAGCACCTGTGCCAGCAGGAGCAGCGCCTGTGTCAGTAGGAGGAGGTGGAGGAGGAGTGGTACCAATATCAGCTGGTTTGCCAGCAGGAGCAGCGCCTGTGTCAGTAGGAGTAGGAGTTACACCTGTATCTCCGACAGGAGAAGGTGTGGTTGTGCTAGCTGGAGGAGCGGCTTGTTTTTTATTATCATCCATGAGTTAGTTTCACCGCCTTTCAGGGCAAATTAAATATGTTTTCACTTTATTCACTATAGTATGAAAACTAATGATTACGCAAGATGAAAATCTAGTATAATTAAGTTAGTTGTTTTTAATTAATAAAATTAAAAGGAGGTATTTATGGAAATTATGACTGACAGCCAAGAAGGGAAGGTTATGACAGAAGAAATGATGACTAAATTTGGTGATTATAAAATGATGCACCAAGGATTAAAAGACAAAACCGGCTATGGTTCTCATATGGGTTTTAGGAAAAACAATATGCAGTGTGGTGGACACTATGGCGGTGGAGGAAAAGCAGGGGTGTTAATAATAACCTGGTTGGCAATAATGGCTCTTTTAATTGCCATGACACGCTATTTTTGGAAAAAGGCTGATTAACTCAAGTGTTTAAGAGCTTGACGGATCTGGCTAATTGCTTTGGAGCTTAAACCCAAGGAGGAAAGTTTTTGGTCATCAGTCTGAGCAAAGTCTTGGCATAAAACTAAGCCATTTTGATAAAGCAATTGGCGATCCTGGTGATTAAGAAAGGTCAGGCAGGTTAAAGGATGGAGATTATTAGTTTCAATTAATTGCTCCAAACTGCCCTTTTGGGGATAGCGCCAGGCAATCAGCTTCATATTTTGACACTGGCCGTATTTAATAGCACTGGTAGTAAGTTTGGTGTTGGTAACTAGCCAGGGTTGAGTAAAATGATCAGCTAGGTCATTAAAACGAGCCTGGGTATAGAGGGCATCTTTGGAGCGAGACTTGGTGCCAGATCGATTGTGGTATTTACACTCAATCATAAACTTTTGCTGATCTTTGGTAGCGACGACATCGATTTCATGATCAATGCATTTACCGGTAACAATAACTTGAGTTTGAGTTTGATAACCAAGGTGGGTTAAAAGCCGGGCAATGAATTTTTCAAAGGGGTAACCTGAAGGGCCGAGCTGCATCAGAGCGCCTTTAAGAGAGTAGCGATAGCCTTGACCAGCCTGGTATTGATTAAGGAGGTCAAAAACCTGACGGTAAATCTCTTTAGTGGTAATACCATCATGAAGTTTGCCAATTAGTTGAGCTAAGACCTGGTTAATAACTTTAGGCTTAGCGCCAGCGCGTTTTAAGGAGCTTCTGACTTTAGCTTCAGAAAAGGCTTCGATTTCTCCGGAGGCTTTTTTAACCTGAATGGTCATATATTAAAGATGATAAGGGACATTAAGCTTAAACTCAAATGCTTGGAGGCGAGCTTGGACCTTTTTAACTAAGGCTGTTGGAAAACCTTGGTTAATAACAGCGGAGGGAGAAAGTTGTTTGTCATAAAGAAGATGGATAACTGGATCAGCTTGTTGATAGGAAAAACCCAGTTCAGCTTCATCGGTTTGACCAGGCCAAAGGCCAGCTGAAGGAGGTTGGTTGATAATAGCTTCGGATATGCCAAGATGCTTGGCTAGGTGAATAACTTGGGTTTTGTATAAATGAGAAAGGGGTTCAAGATCAGAGGCGGCATCGCCAAAGCGAGTAAAGTAGCCCAGGAGTTTTTCAGATTTGTTGGCAGTACCAATAACCAAAGCTTTATTTTTCTTAGCTTGATCAAAAAGACAGATCATGCGAGCTCGGGCAAGAAGGTTAGCAAATCTAAGCTGGTGTTTTTTAGCATTAAGCTTAACCGCTAATTTATCAACTGATCGGCTGAGCTTGATAATCAGGCGTTGGTTGGAAGGAATAGCGGTGAGGTTAATAATTAAATTAGAATTCTCAACAGATTGGCGTTTATAGGGTAACTGAAGGGTGAAGATATTCTCCTTGCCTAAAGCCTTAGCAGCTAAGGTTAAGCTAACAGCTGAGTCTAGTCCGCCGGAAACAGCGATAATCCCCTTTTTAAAAGCTTGTTGTTTAAAGGTGGATTTAATAAAGTCAACTATTTGGTTTTCTGTTTTAGCAGGATCTGGATTTAATAAATCAGTCATAGGCTAATTATACAGAAATGGTAAAATATATTGTTCTGGCCCTGTCGTCTAACGGCTAGGACGCTACCCTCTCAAGGTAGTAATACGGGTTCGATTCCCGTCAGGGTCACCACAAAATTAGGTTGATACAGTGAGTTAAATCAAGGTTGTGTGATATAATTTTTCTTTATGTGTAAAGAAAATGGAGGTGGACTAGCTAAACGTCTTCGTTTAAATATCTCCGAAGAATTATTATTGGCAAAAGAAAAGGTGGAAAATATTTTAACTGATCGTGAAAAAGAGTGCCTAGGGGCTGTAAGAACTGGGATAACTTCTAGTCAAGAAATTGCATCTTTGTTATGCCTAACTCCTCAAGTAGTAAAGAATCACTTCACCAGTATTTATAAAAAATTAGAAATCCGTGAGGGGAAAAAAGAAGAGAAAAAAACTTTGGCTTTAGTAACAGCAATTTCACTTAGGGAAATTGAACCATTTAAACCCTCAATAGATGAAGAAAATACTCCAATTTTTAAGCGGGGGTTAGGCAGATAGTCATCCCCTTTAGAATTAGGTTTATGAAACGGCTTCTCTACTGTTTCTTTTAACTCCGAGAAACCTTTCATTACCTGACTGATAGACATTTGAAAGTGCGTGGGCCACTTCATGATATGAAAGTATTTGATAGCTCTTTAGTATAACCAATGATGGAATAACATCTAGCCAATCAAAAGAAGAAGTGCTGAGAATCATGCGAAATGCTACTACTGCAATTGGTATGCTGGCATAAAAAATTACGCTTCTTTCATTTCCATTAATAACTCCCCCGCTTCCTTGGACTAAAAAAGGCGCTAGTTTGTTTTTTGCGTTTGTTGTAGTTTGTAATTCTTGGAAAAAATCATCAAATACGGGGTTTTCATCACTTCTTCTTTCATTGTAGGCACTTTCAAGTTGATCTACTTTGCCTAAAAATAAAGCCTCTCCTAATAAATTCATTGTTTCTTGGGTGGATAAATTACTAGAAAGAACTTTTAGCATCTTCTTTCCTATTCTGGCCGCCCTTGGTCCAACTACTAACGAGTCAGGTGCAAAGATAATAGGAGTCTTGTCTTTTCGACTATTACCTTTTCTTGCGTAGTTAGCCACAATGTCGGTGACGGCTTCATTTAAAGTCGTTCCTACAATGTCAGTTTGTCTATCTTTGGGGATAGCAAAGGTTTGCCATAAAAGATTCACTTTTTTTCTTTTTGATAGCTCTTCACTACAACTGGGAAAAGCCTCTTCAAAATTTTCAATGACAGGGGAAAGAGAGCCTTGAACAAATTCTGGAAATTTTGATGGTTTTGTAATAGGTATTTTTCTTGAACCCAGTTGTAAAGCAATCAACTGATCTTCTTTTACAATACCAAATCGTTTAGCCTCTAACATTGGGCTATTCTACTATGTTCCAACCCCAACTGGTAGTAGGTTAAAGGAGTGGTCTTCTTGAAAGCTGGTCTTTCAACTTCTTCAGATCAACAATAAGGCGGTTCCAACGCCAAATCGACTGGGTCACAATTTTTTCTAGAGGATTATCATGTCAGACTTTTCCCCATATGGCTACTATGCCTGACCCTAGTAGGAAAAATCTGATAACTCTGGCAGTAAAAACTGGCAGGACAAATTTTTTATAAGGAAATTCTAGATAGCCAGCTATCATGGCAACAAAATCATAAGGAAAAGGAATTAGGGCCCATAAAAATAAGGCATAAGATCCCCACTGGTGAATTTGAGCTTCAATTTTTTCAACCTTCTTTGATCTGGGTAGGATGACATCACCACTTCTGCCCACTAACCAACCAACGCTATCGTTTAAAACCATGCCAGCAGAGCCAACTATTGATAATAGAAAAACATCCATATGCCTTGATAATGAAGGGATAAGAATGGTACCAGGCCCAAATAAATTAAATACAAAGACGCCCAAATAACCAAATCGTAAAAACGGCTCTGGTTTAAAGGCGATAAAGATAACGGCGATGTAAAATAATGCTCCAAGGATAAGGACTATTTTCTTAAACTTTTTAGTTTGGAAGAGCTTGGTGATTCTTTTTAAGATTATTGCCATAAAATTTCTGCCTTGTCGGGTCTTGACTGATTTTAATTTTCTGGAGATTAAGAAATTAGCAACGATTAAGGCTATAAAAACTGATGATTGAATGGCTAAGTTCCCTGGTGTAGTTAAAAAGGCTTGTAGAGTAGTTAATCGTGCTTTTGAAAAAAACGGGCCACAAAAACTCCAGTTTGATAATGGATAAAAAAGCTTAGTTCCGATTGGTTCACAATGAAAAGGAATGTCGGTTAGAATGTGGAGCAAATAAGGCAATCCTAAAATTAAATACTTTTTATTAACAAAGTAAATTATTAGGAATACTAAAAGAGCTGCAAATAAATTGTGAGTTGAGTTATAGATCACCAACGTCCATTGAGGAATGTCATAAACAAAGGTTAATAAAACACGGCGGTAATACATCCAGGGTCCTGATCCGAGTAAGTCTGGCAACATACCTATGAGAAAAGCTAAAAGAAATATTCTTAGTTTGGGGAATTTAGATCTAACAACAGTAGCTCCTAAAAATCCGTGAAGTAAAGATTCCATATTAGAATTATATACCTAGGCTCCATCTCCCTACTGGTAGTAGGTTAAAGGCAAATTTCTCTCGGCCTTTTGAGATGACAGAGAATAATTATCGAAGGGGGTAAATACCGTTTTCTATGGCACATTGGTGAGTTATTCTGTTGGCTTCTTTTATAATTGCATTAATAACTTGCTTTAAATCTTCTGCTTTTATCTCTTGTTTGGCTTTGGCTATATCTTTTTCCCTTTCTTCTATAAAAAATTGACAGGTGTCCGGCAAGATATCATGATAGTCCCCAAAATGAGTTATGAGACTGTTGTCGTTGTACAAAAAATGGATACCATGCTGATCTGCAAGGGTGTGTTTAACCTGATAATCATCTTTTAGACTCAAGGTGCTGTTTTTAGGCAAAGAAGGAAATTGTTGTTTGGCCTTAGTAAAAATTTGTTTGGACAGCTTGGCTTCTTGAACTGTCCAGTGAGTTTTTTCTGCAAATCTAAGAGTGGTAAAAGACGGTATTAACCAAGCTAGTAAAAGAATGATGATAAAAAGAGGACGCTTTGGGGTAAGGATGGCTAAGATTAAAACAAGCCCGGGTAAGCCAACGAGGGCATACATAGGATATAGATGTAAAGGCAGGATAAGAAATAAGCTTAAACCAATAATAAACCAAGAGACACCCAGTAATAAGAGTGATCGTTTGGATTTGCCTAAGCGGATCAATCCAAATAAAGAGGTGGCTAGTATAGTCAGGAAGCCTAAAACCCAAATAATTATTTGAGAAGTAAAGTTTTGCAAGAATTTAGGTTGAATATAGAGTTTAGACAAAACCATCTGATATTTAAATTCTTCGGGAATATTAAATGACCAAAGGCTATACCAAATCAAAGAACTGATATTGTCCCCTCCTAGATGAAGAGTATAGGTGCCGGAAATAGGAATGGGTAAAATAACTAAACGAAGAAGTAGATATAGTAGAGCAGTTAAGACAAATCCGGCTGAGTAGGCTTGACTAAGTGGTTTTTGGAATAATTGAAGGCGAAGTAAATGATTTAAGACAATAATCATTAGTGGGACGATTATTACCAGTTCGTGGAATAAAAGACCAAGGGCAAATAAACTCAGGCTGATTAGAAGGGTTTTATTCGAAGGCTTTTTTAAAAACCAAAATAAAGCATGAAGGTTAAGAAAAACCATTAATGCGCCTAAGAGCAAGTTGGTTTCAGCTAGCCAAAATAGACTAATAAAATGAATAGCCGAGGTGGCGTATAAAAAAGCGCTTAAGTTGGCTATAAAGCGGTTTTTGGTAATTTTATTAATCAGCGAACCGACTAAGAGAGTATTAATCAGGTGAATTAATAATGAACTTAGATGAAAACCAAGGGGGTTGGCTTTAAAAATCCATTGTTGAATTAAATAGGCCAGCTGAATGCCGAAAGGTCGATAATAGATAGCTTGATTATCTGAGAAAAAACGGAAGAATTCTGACCATGAACTTATCTGAGTGGTGATTAGATGCAGGAAATCATCTTGAAAAAAACCATATTTTAATGAAGGTCCATAAAGAAAAAGAATGGCTGCTAGAGTAATCAAATAAATCATTTAACTAATAGTTTAAATCTTTTTTTGAACAATTGGAGGATCAACCACAAGATTGAAGCTAAGCTAATATAGTTAGCGGTAATTCTGA
>Ga0209976_10001832_pt1 | contig 12321 bp, 13 predicted proteins | sample SumtaG_FD_182806 | JGI IMG/M metagenome (GOLD analysis project Ga0209976, IMG submission 182806) | Deep subsurface microbial communities from Indian Ocean to uncover new lineages of life (NeLLi) - Sumatra_00157 metaG (SPAdes) (version 2) | ecosystem: Environmental > Aquatic > Marine > Oceanic >...
ATACGTTAGAAATATGTTTTATGAGCTATTTCCAAATAGAAAAATTGATTTTCCAGCAGATTATGGACATGGATTAGTTGCTAATAAATGGTTTTTTAAGACCTTTAGAGGGAAGATTGGATTAATTGGTGCCATGGAAAAATTACAATTAATTGAAGAATTATTAAAACATAAAGAATATAGAGAGTATTTAGGAATAGACAAGTTTAATGATTTTATTTATATTCCTCAGCGTTTTGCATGTGATGATGTTAGGTCTCTTGAGAAAAATATAGCTAAACAATTAGCTACTTCGAGTTCTGATATATTTCTTCTTGGTGTTGGGCATATAAAATCAGCATTATTATATAAATTAAAAGAATATAAAAAATCTATATATGTAGATGTGGGTGGTGCTATAGATGCAATTGCTGGAGTTATAAATATTAAGCGGATGTATATGGGTAATTGGACAAACTTTCAAATAAAAAGTCACGATTATTCCGTAATTGATTTTATGAGATATTTAGGATGGGGTAAACATAGGTTCTTAGCAAAAACCGAATACACTTCAAATTAGTAACTGTTTTTTATCTAAATTCAATAGATTCGATTAAAATCCTTCTTAAAGGTAGAAGTATATGGGATAACCCCCCAAATTTGGAAAAGTTTCATTTCATTAGAGTTTATAATCTGATTGTTATGGTCATTAAATTATTATAAATAAAAATAGAAGATACGATTAATAAATGGAAACATTTCAAGAAAATCTTTTTCTTAATTGAGAATTATTATTTTTCTTTACCTCAAATTGGTTTATTGAATGGAAATGAATGGTTAATAAGAGATTTCATAAATAAAAATAGTAGAAAAATTGATCATATTCTAAGGAATTAATAGCATAAATTAACGACTCTCTCTTATTAATCTTAATTCACATAAAATATTAAATAAAGTTTTATAGTATGTAAATAAATCAAATAAATATAATTTATTTAATAATATTTTTATTAAAGAATCCTTTTAAAATATTTAAAGTGAACAACACATTGTATAAAGAAATCGCACTAAATTAAGAAAATTCGCTAGAGATAAATCTTTTGGAGTAATCTTGATTTGATAACTCAACGCTTTTTATATATTAGAAAAACCTAAAATAAAAATGTGGAGTAGTGTTGATAAGAACTAAATTTATTTTAAACTCATATAAATATTTTCTTTGGGAAAAAATATACTGGACAATTTTAAAGTTAAAAACTAAAAAGCGTTTATATAATTTGTGGATGGAAAATAAAAATATTATTAACCCGCCCAGTTTTATAAAAGAGAAAATTATTAAAATGTATGCTAAAAAATTTTCAACTAAAGTTTTAATTGAAACGGGTACTGGTAAAGGAGATATGATTAAGGCAATGAGAAAAGAATTTAAATCTATTCATTCAATTGAACTTGATAAAGCTCTTTATGAATACGCTAAAGGTAGATTTTCTAAATATAATCATATTAATTTATACTACGGTGATTCTTCAAAAATTTTACCAACGGTTCTCTTTAAAGTCAAGAAACCTTGTATTTTTTGGCTTGATGCACATTATTCAGGAGGTATAACTGCTAAAGGCGATTTAAACACTCCAATAATTAAGGAATTAGACTCAATTATAAGTGAGAGCGATTTCACCTACGTTATTTTAATAGATGATGCTCGGGATTTTATTGGTGAAAATGATTATCCAACTTTAGTAGAACTAAAGCAATTCGTTTTAAGTAAAAATCCAAAATTAAGAATCATTGTTAAGGAAGACATTATTAGAATTACAGCAAAAAATGGTTAATTATTCAATCAGTTATAATCTGTGACTATAACCACATTTTTTGTATAGTATGTACAACGTAATTTACATTACCTATAATTTGGAATAGCTTTCGAATTACGCCATCTTCACCATGTTGTGAGAATATTTTTTTGTCAAATAGAGATAAATCAATCATCTTTTCATTCATTAAATTAGTCCCAAAAAAAAAAAAATTGTAAGATTTATTACTAATTTATTGTAATTAATTTAATTTAAACCTAAATTAAAAAAATGTTTATAAAGAGAGATGTATATATCAATTATTATGGGAAAAGCTTTAGAAGAGTGTGTATCCATTGCTAAGAAATTTTTAAGTGAGGATATTAGCATTATATTTGAAATCGGGGCTAGATATTGCATAGATACCTTAGGGATTAATAAATTACTTCCAAAAGCAAAAATTTTTACATTTGAATGTAATCCTAGAACTTTACCAGTATGTCGAAAGGCAGTCAAAAATATCAAAAATATTACTTTAATAGAGAAAGCAGTATCTGATAAAATTGGTAAAGTCAAATTTTATCCAACAAATCCAGATAAAACAATAACAACTCATAAAAATGGGAATCCTGGAGCATCATCCTTGTTTACTGTCAGTAGTAAGTATCCAACAGATGTTATTATTCAAGACGAAATTGAAGTAGAATCAATAACATTAAAATCATTCTTAATACAAAATGATATTAAGGGTATTGACTTACTGTGGATGGACATTCAAGGGTCTGAATTAATGGCTCTTCTTGGCTTAGGGAATTATCTTCCAAAGGTTAAATTAATTCATACGGAAATAGAATTTATAGAAATGTATGAAGGACAACCTTTATATAAAGATGTAAAAAGGTTTTTAAATAAAATGAATTTTTTTCTCTATGATTTCACATATATTAGTCCCTATTTTGGTGATGCCATTTTTTTAAATTCAAAAATTTTAACAAAAAGTTTAGATTTTGTAAAGTTATGGATAACCGATAAGTTAATTAGTTTCTCCTATAAAAAATATCCATATCGATCAATGGAGAAATTGAACAATAGGAGGAGATTTTTTATGAAATATATCATTATTTTAATTCTTAAAGAATTACCATTGTTAATTAAAAGAAGATTAATTCGGTGAATTAATCTGTTTTTAAAAATGGAATTAAATCAGAATACGCCCAATTTACAAGGTTAATTGATTTCATCAAGGAGAAGAATATTCAGAAAGTAGATTTAATAAAAATCAACATTGAAGGTGGAGAATATGATTTACTCGAAGATTTAATTAATAATGGATATATAAAAACATTTAAAAATATTCAAGTCCTATTCCATGATTTTATGGCTAATGCAGAAAAAAGAGTGAGAAGTATTCAATCTGAATCACAAAAAACACACAATCTTGCTTTTCAATTCCCCCTTGTATGGGAAAATTGGCAGATATTAAGCCATATGTTAGAAATATGTTTTATGAGCTATTTCCAAATAGAAAAATTGATTTTCCAGCAGATTATGGACATGGATTAGTTGCTAATAAATGGTTTTTTAAGACCTTTAAAGGGAAGATTGGATTAATTGGTGCTAAGGAAAAATTACAATTAATTCAAGAATTATTAAAACATAAAGACTATAGAGAGTATTTAGGAATAGACAAATTTAATGATTATATATATATACCCCAGAGATTTGCATGTGATGATGTTAGGTCTCTTGAGAAAAATATAGCTAAACAATTAGCTAATTCGAGTTCTGATATATTTCTTCTTGGAATTGGACATGTTAAGTCTGCTTTATTATATAAATTAAAAGAATATAAAAGATCTATATATGTTGATGTGGGTGGTGCTATAGACGCAATTGCTGGAGTTATAAATATTACGCGGATGTATATGGGTAATTGGACTAACTTTCAAATTAGAAGTTGCGATTATTCTGTAATTGATTTCATGAGATATATAGGATGGGGTAAACATATTTTATTAAAATAAATCAATTTCTCAATTTACATAATACTAGTTGTGTGCTTTGAGTCCTTCTTCTTTCTTTACTTTTTTTTAAGAGAATGATTTTTAAAAGGATTATGAAGTTATTAAAGTAAACCTTCAATTTCTTTTTTCCCTCGAAGAAAAAATTCCATATTATATGAAAAAATTTTGTATTAAAAACAATCTTATGTGAAATAACCTCGAAACCATTATAATTCAAATAATCTTTAAATTCTTTAAAGTTCCATTCTCTAATATGGCCTTCACTTATAGATGTACCACATTTTGGGCCTCGTAATCTATCTCGTTCTGGTGTAGATAAGATTATATATGAGTTTTTATGAGAAAATCTTTTAATATAAAGGATAAGACTATCTGGGTCTAATAAATGTTCTATTACATCAGCACTAATGATAAGATCAAAAGTTTTGTTTAAATTAAGATTAGAATTTTCTATATCATCAACAAAAAAATTAGCAAGTTTATACTTTTTTTTACAGTAATTTATAAAATATAATTCATGATCTATTCCATATATTTCATTACATATTGGAAACAATAATTTCATTAGCTTTCTGGCATCTCTACACCCAATATCTAGAACTGATTCAAGATTATTTTTTTTTAAAATTTTTCTCGCAAATTTATATACATAATATTGAAAATAGAGAGGTTTATTAGTATTTTTATAATTATCTTCCCAATATTTAATATCAAACTTTTTAATTTCATTTAATGTTTTATATCCCTTCTTTATAAAATAATTATATTTCAATTCATTTTCAGCTTAATACAAGTTATTTCAATTTTTCAGTATAAATCTTTCATAATATATATATTTTTTTTATTATCCCATATTTTGATAAGATGGAATGTTGAAGATTATTAAATAAGGATTAAACAGTAGATTATGGTTTAGAGAATTTGAAAAGAGTTTTTATTCTAAATTGGTACCAGATTTAAAAGCAAATTATACAAGTAGTTATAAAAGCTTAGGAAATAGTTTTTCATTTTTTATTTTTGAGCATAACGGAGTTAGAAATATTACACGGATGTATATGGGTAATTGGACAAACTTTCAAATAAAAAGTTACAAATATTCTGTAATTGGGGGAAAACATATGTACTTAACAAAAAATAAAAATATTTTAAATTAAAAGGTGCTTTTTATTGAATTGATTTTATAAAGAAGTTAAAATCTTTAAACAGATAAAAGAGGAGATTTAAGTCAAGATTATATTTAATTTTCCAATAAATATATGGTTCTGGCAAATATATGATGAATTAAAAAGAAAATATGAAGTAATTTTACCAGATAATTATAAAGATAAGAAGAATAAGGAAGACACAGTAGATATTGATGCTATGGAGAAATGCGTAAAACTATCTCCTGATGCTGACTTTATTTTAGGATTTGAAAGTGATATTTCTTATCTAATAAAGTGGGAATCCCGAAAAATAAATATACCTCTTGTTATTTTCAATACAAATGTTCTTAATAGGCCTTATGTAGCTAAAATGACTTCTCTAGCATATGTATGGTATTGTGAATACTTTGCCAAACCCTTAATGCGAAAATATAAGCGAGAGAATTTAATTTACCAAGGGATGGCAGCAAATCCTTATATTTTTTATCCCTTAAACATTAAAAGAATTTACGATGTTAGTTTTTTCGGACAACATTACGGTGAACGGGATTATTGGATAAAAAAAATAGAAAAATTTTGCTCCAAAGAAAAATTAAAATATAGTTTCCCAAAAGGACATGGAAGATATTTACCATGGACCTTTGATGATATAAATAGATTTTATAACCAAACGAAGATTAATATTGTTTTTGCACCGAAAGAAGGCCTTGGACGAAAAATAAACCTACGTACTTTTGAGGTTTGTATGGCAGGTGCCTTTCAATTATTGCAATATACACCAGTTATAGAACAATACTTTGAAATCGACAAAGAAATTGTTTGTTGGAAAAATGAGAAGGAATTATTTGAGAAAACATTATATTTTGCAAAGAATAACAATGAAAGAGAGAAAATTGCAAGGAATGGATATAAAAGAGCGATTGAAAATCATACATGGTCTAAAAGAATAGAAGATATTGCTAAATTCTTAGAAAAAAAAGATAAAGTAAGTATTTCGAAATATATTTTGAATTCAGTTGAAATATATGAAAATTTTAATCTTTCTGATTTAAAAAAAGGGAATAAGAAATTTGTTATATCAGTATTAAAACAAAATGGATATAAAAAGCGTGATTTAATGAAATTAAACTCAATCGAAATCACACTAAAAAATGAGAAAAAAACTTATTATCAGATAGTTGATCCTAACGAGTTCTTATATATAAAACTATTTGGTAACATTGTGATGGTCATAAAGGTTTTATCACCTGATTTTGAGCTTGATTTGAAAGATTGGGATGAATTACAAAAAGGCTTATATTTGTATGAGAATTTCAATTTTATTTTACCCCGATTCGGAATCTTAACCAATGGAAAAGAGTGGCTTTTAAGAGATTTTAAGTTTCATAGATGGCTTAAAAATATCCCGTCTCGAAAATTTTTAAAAGCAAGCTTAAACTATAGGAAAGCTATAGTCTTACTTATAATAAACTGGTTTATGAAAAGTAATTTCTTAAAGATATTTAAGATTTTAATTCCATTTAGTCATATACAGAAATATCTGAGTAAATTTTACTGGAAAATCTTTAATATAAAACAATATCGTTATGATTCCAATAATTAAATCTTTTTTATTTAATAAGAGAATTTTGATATTGTATGATGGTTTCTTTTAGTAAATGTATTTACTTGGTAAGAAAGAAAATTATTTCTTTTTTTAAAGAATAAACTAATCTTTTAGGTCTTGAAAATTAAAATCTTTGGATTTACAGCAATTTTTTTTTACAACTTTTAGAAAAAAAAAGCAAATCCCATTTAAAATTCCAAATAAGTTTTCGCTTTTACTTCATTTATTATATTACATAGGGGTATTTATCTGATAATTCCTTTTTTAAAAATATAAATATAATCATTCATTAAAATGTGTATAATGAGCAAAAGATGTAATGCTGTGATAATATATCTTTCTAGAAAGCAAGATATTAATGATTTAAAAAAAAATTTGAGGCAATTACATAAATACTTCAATAAAAATTATAAATATCCCATAATAATTTTCCATGATGATTTATCTGAGGGAGATGAAAAAATCTTCTTAAAAAAATATTCAAACATTAAATTTGAATATATTAAATTTGAAATACCTTCTTGGATTGATAAAAATAAAAGCATATTTTCTCCAAAACACATTGGTTATAAGAATATGTGTAGATTTTTTAGTGGAGAACTCTTCAAACACAAGGCAATAAAGAAATATGATTGGTATTGGAGATTGGATTCTGATTCTTTTTTTCACTCTTATATTAATTATGATATTTTTAAATTCATGAAAAAAAAGAATTATGTTTATGGTTATTTAGGTGAAAATTTAATAAAAGATAAACCAAATGTAGTTAAAGGATTATGGGATTTAACAAAAAAATATATCATGGATAATAATATTCAACCAACCTATCTGTATGAATATTTAGATAATGATGGAAACTGGGATCGTTCTCTATATTATACTAACTTTGAAATTTCAAATTTAGATTTCTGGCGTTCAAATGAGTACATGAAGTATTTTAATACAATTGATAAAAATGGTGGTATTTATTATCATAGATGGGGAGATCATGTAATTCATTTTTTAGCTCTCTCTATGTTTGTTGACAAAAACAAAATTTATTGTTTTAAAGATATTGATTATTCACATCAACACTTTAGACCAAATAAGAAAAGATTACTTACCCCAATTTGGAAGATTTTATTGAAATCTATACTATTTAGAGAGTTTTCAGAAAAATTATCTAAAGTAATATTGTCATTAATTAAGAAGAAAATAACAATAAACGTAAATAATTAAATTTAATTAAAATTGATGCTTTGATTTATTAATATTAAAATTCGTGTTAAATAATGTTATTTAGAATGGTTAGATTTTTTAAAAATATTTATTATCGAATATTAAGAGATAATATCTTTCTTAGAATCAGAAAAATGATATATACTAGGAATTGGTTTAGAAATGAGGGTTTAAAAAATCCTCAACCTCCTTTTAAAAAAGAGATGAAAAAAGATGGTTATTATGTAATTAAACCACCTCACTTTATTAAAGCGAAAATTGTTAAAGCATATGCCAAACTATTTTCTATTGATATTTTAATTGAAACTGGAACTTATATTGGAAGGATGTTATATGCTACCAGGAAAGTATTCAAAAAAATATATTCAATAGAACTTGATGAAACATTGTATAAAACAGTAAAACAGAGATTTTCTAAATATAACCATATTTCATTATATCAAGGTGATAGTGCAGAAGTACTCCTAAAAATTCTTTTAAAGATTAATCAACCTTGTCTATTTTGGCTTGATGCCCACTATACAGGTGGAAGGTCAGCAAGAGGTAATATTGATACACCAATTATGCAAGAGTTACAAATTATTTTAAAAAATTTAAATCCCAATAATGTTATTTTAATCGATGATGCCCATTTATTTACTGGTAAGAATGATTATCCTACTATTAATGAAGTGAAAAAATTAATTTTTAGTTATTATCCTGATTGGACATTCAGGGTTAAGGATGATATAATCCGAATTTACAAGAAATTAAAAAAAAGTTAATATTTTTATTAAAAGGTTCATTAAGTTTCAAAAAAATCGGGTGGAATTCTATTATCTGATATATTTCTTATGCCAGTTACTTCTATAAAGGATGATATTGAAGGTTTTGGAATTGTTTTTTTAGAAGCATAAATTTGATTATTTGTATCATATTTTTCCATTAAAGACGTAGCATGTTTCTCAACATATCACATATTTGCGAAAAATAAATGTAACTAATAAATATGACCTTCAATTTCTATCAATTCTAAACTTAAATAAAGTTATAAAAATATACGAAGTCTAAATTTTTTTGTGAATTCTAATAATATCATTACAAACAGTAAAAATAAAATTCTGATGATGGCTTAATACAAAATCCTTAATTTTTTTTATAGTTGGATAATCATTTGAACCTCCAAAGCATCGAGCATCGTCGATTAAAATAATATGGACATTATCCATATTAAAAATTGCTTGTAATTCTTGCATAATTGGAGTGTTTAATTCACCTTTAGCTGTAATGCCTCTAGAATAATGGGCATCTAATCAAAAAAGACAACGTCCTTTAATAACTTTAAGAATTTCTGGTAAGATTTTACCACTCTCTCCTTTATATAAATATATATTTTTATATTTTGTAAATTTTTCTTTTGCTTGTTTGAAGAGATCATCGTCAAGCTCAATAGAATAAATTTTTTTAAAGGTCTTTCGCGTAGCAATAATCATATTACCTTTATAAGTTCCAGTTTCGACTAAAGTTTTAATTTTAAACTTTTTTGCATACATTTTAATGATTTGTTCCTCTAAAAAATGAGGAGGTGATGCATTTTCACTTTTTCTACATTTTTGAAACTCTTTTTTCCTCTCTCTATATATATAAATAATCTTAAAAATTGAATCGTAGATGCTTTTTTATATTGAACAAATATCTTTTAAATAAGATGCATTTTTATTGATAAGAAATATATGGAATATTTAAGAATGATAGTAATTTCAGTTTTGTTTTAAAAATTTTAACCAAATCTATTCAAAAAATCCTTATATGTAAGTTTTATACCTGTTATCAAGTCTGTTTTTGCCTTCCATCCAAGTTTATTTATTTTATTTACATTTAATAGTTTTCTCGGTGTTCCATCTGGTTTGGTAGTATCAAAATGAAATTTCCCTCCAAATCCTATAATTTCTTTGATAATATTTGCTAAATCCTTAATTGAAATATCTTCTCCACTACCGATGTTTATTATTTCGCTCTCATCATAATTATTCATTAGAAAAAAACAAGCCTCTGCCAAATCATCTACATGAAGAAACTCTCTTTTAACCATACCTGTTCCCCAAATTTCCACATACTCAGAATTATTTACTTTCGCCTCGTGTATTTTTCTAATTAGAGCAGGTAAGACATGAGAATCGTATAGATCATAATGATCATTTGGTCCATATAAATTTGTGGGCATAACACTTATGAAATTAGTATTATACTCACGATTATAAGATTTACACATGATAATTCCAGCGATTTTTGCTACAGCATATGGTTCATTAGTTGGCTCCAATTTATCGCTTAAAAGAGCGTCTTCTGACATTGGCTGCGGGGCAAATTTAGGATAAATACAAGAACTTCCAAGAAATAGTAATTTCTTGACTTTATTAAGGTAACTTGCATGTATAACGTTTGTTTCGACTTGAAGATTACTAAAAATAAATTGAGCTGGATAAGTATTATTAGCTAAAATTCCACCTACTTTTGCAGCAGCTAGAAAAACATATTCAGGTTTTTCTTTTTCAAAAAATTCAAATACTTTTTGCTGTTCAGTTAATTCCAATTCAGCATGAGTTTTATAAATTAAATTACTATATTTTTGTTTTTCTAAGTTTCTTGTAATTGCTGAACCAACTAAACCTGTATGCCCTGCTATATAAATCTTAGCATCTTTGTCCATCATTTTAATGATAATTTTAATTTTCTTTTCTCGAATTAAATGTATATGTTTATTTAATTAATACATTACATTTATTAATTCTTTCTTTTCAATATAAAATCTGTTTAATTGTTTAAAACTATTTAAATATTTAAATTATTTTAAGAAAAACATAATTATAATTAACAATTTTAAAATTATGAAGTTAATTATAAAAGACCGTAATGTCTGTAAGAAAAAACTAAATTTAGAATATGTTAAATTTAATTATTGCAATTCGGACAGATACAAAATTCTTTTTACAAGCAGAGATTAGTTTTTTAATATGATTCCTAGAGAAAGTTTAAAATTAAAAAATCGATTTAATTTGTTTTTAAGAAAAGATATATTAACAGATTATTTCAGTTATCCATTAGCAATCTGCAAAAACATTGTAGATATGCATGTTTAATACTTCAAATAATTCCTTTCTTATTAGAATACTGAAATGAGTGTAGTAAAATTTCTAATAAATTAAAAATTCTCTTATTCTAAAACTGGATTTTGTAAATGGGCTTAAGATGATAACATACACACATTTCATTAACGATTTTAATATTGAGATTAAACCTCCAATTTTGTTATCTGCGTATTTTAAATAAATTAACCTAGTTTTAATATCATTTCTCAGTTGCGATACTAATTTCGATATATTTTTGTGTAGCAATTTCTCAATTGGTTGGTTCATAATTATTAAGTCATCGACTAAATTTTTTGCCTTAAGTCGAAATTTATAAATCAAACGGCACCATAATTCATAATCTTGAGCATACAAATATTTCTCATTATAATAGCCATATCTCTCAAATATATTTTTTCTTATGAAAATAGTAGGATGAGAAAAACAGTTTTTTACTATTAAGTTTTTCCGAATCTCATCATTTTCAAAATAATTAAGTACTTTTTGTCCATTTTGCTTTAAAATTCCATTGCAACCACAAAAAGCATAATCTGGATTTCTAAGTAAAAAATTTAACTGTATTTCTAATCGTTTAGGTAAGGCTATATCATCTACATCTATGCGAGCAATGAATTCACCTTTAGAGATTTTAATTGCTCTGTTTAAAGATTTTGTCAGACCAATATTAATCGGATTTCTAAAAATTCTAATTCTTCTGTCTTTTTTAGCGTAACCTGTTATGATCTCAGGTGTTTTATCTTCACTTCCATCATCTACTATAATAAATTCAAAATTTTTTAAAGTCTGGTTTAATATACTTTCAATTGAAGTATTTAAGTATTTTTCACCGTTATATACTGCCATTATAACAGAAACTTTCAACTTTTCTATCCTATTATATGAGTTTTTATTTTGTTTAAGGAAACTTATTTTTTTCTTTTATAAAAGGTTTTTTTTAAAACATTAGTTGTAATGAATATGCAAAAAATAAAAATCTTATAATAAAATAATAAATAAAGAGATGATTTTTGAAAAGATTGGATTTTTTAATAAAATTTTAGATATTTTTATAAGATTCATTGATTCAATTAATGCAAAATATAAAATATCAGCATTTTTTATTTTAAAGCGGTTTCTAATATCATTTAAAGCAGAATTAATTTTTCTCATTGAGGATGCTGATTGGGCTATCAAATGGGTTGGCAAATATGTGACTTTTAATTTAAAAAAATTAGGATTGATAAATGCAGAAATCGACCGTCGATATGCATTAAAAAATCGGGTAATCCATTATGGTTCAATAAATTGTATAATTAGAGAGAATGCAATTATCAAGGTAGATGAATCAAATAAACATATCCTGACTTTTTTTCATGTCTCATCAGATGATTATTATATAAGATACATTCCCTATTTAAAAAAAAAAATTGATCTTGTGCACACACCAAA
>Ga0209976_10001834_pt1 | contig 12319 bp, 16 predicted proteins | sample SumtaG_FD_182806 | JGI IMG/M metagenome (GOLD analysis project Ga0209976, IMG submission 182806) | Deep subsurface microbial communities from Indian Ocean to uncover new lineages of life (NeLLi) - Sumatra_00157 metaG (SPAdes) (version 2) | ecosystem: Environmental > Aquatic > Marine > Oceanic >...
CCCCGTAACATGTGGTAATAAATCAAAAGCACGTTCCATCTCAAAACGCTGGTCATCTTTCATTTCTCTTCTTGAAGAAATTTTGCCGCAGATTTTGCAAAATAGGTTACTATCATATCAGCTCCTGCCCTTTTAATTGAGTGAAGAATTTCTGAGATAATCTCATTTTCTTGTACCCAACCTTTTTGGGAAGCTGCCTTTACTAGTGAGTATTCCCCAGAAACACTATATGCTGAAACAGGAACATTGAATCTTTTTTTTGTTTCAGCTATTAAATCAAGATATGCCAAGGCAGGCTTTATCATAACAATGTCTACTCCTTCATTAACATCCATCTCAACTTCTCGCATTGCTTCTCTTGCGTTACTGTATGGAACTTGGTAGGTCTTTCTGTCACCAAATTTTGGTGCACATTCAGCAGCATCTCTAAAAGGTGAATAAAAAGACGAACGATGTTTTGCAGAGTGTGACATTATTGCAACATCAGAAAAACCGGCATCATCTAATCCTTGACGGATTGCAATTACCTGTCCATCCATCATTGCAGAAGGTGAAACAACATTAACTCCTGCCTTTGCCTGAGTAGTTGCAATTTTTGCCAAAGTTTCTATGCTGGAATCATTATCTATTGTGTGGTCAGTTACCAGTCCACAATGACCTTTTGAAGTATATTGACACAAGCAAACATCTGCTATAATTGCAATTTTATCGCCGTAACTCTTTCGAATTACTTTGATCGCTTGCTGAACAATTCCATTTTCATCAAATGCTGATGAACCAAGGTCGTCCTTTGATTTTGGAATTCCAAATAACATTACTGCAGGAATTCCTAAATTAATAATCGAATCAATTTCATTATTGATTTCTTCCAAAGGTAATCTTTCAAATCCAGGCATAGTTTCAACAGGAATTGGCTTTTTCAAATCCTCCTGAACGAAAACAGGACAAATCAAATCTTTTGGAGAAAGTCTTGTTTCTTGAACCAAATCTCGAATACTTTTATTTTTTCTTAATCTCCGAAGACGTCTGTTAGGAAAAGACATGGTCAAAATCCATCTGTTTGATATATAATCCTAGTCTGCAGTTTTGCTATTCTTTTTTGTTGTAATCAAAAAGTTTGCTTGCAATTGCTAACAAATCAGGATTTCCTTGTTCAGAAGCTTTTCTAAGATTGTTCATTGGTGTTGAAACAATACTTTCTACTATAGCTTTACTAAGCTCTTCAATTATTTTGATTCTTTTTTCATCTTTTTCATCTAACATTTGAAGAGCTTTTTGTAATTCTTTTACTCTTAGGGAATCTATATTTTTGAATACGTCTTTTACAAGTGGTTCTGCATCAAGTCGCTTCATTGTTGCTTCAACTATTGGTAATTCTTCACTAATTATATTTTGAGCGGTTGAAATCTTTCCTATTCTGGTTCTCATGTTCTTATCGACCATTTCTGCAATTTGATCTAGGTTCATTAATTTTATTCCAGCAATAGTTGCTACTTTTTCATCTACTGTTCTTGGATTAGATAAATCTAAGATCATTTTTCCATTTGGATTAGATTCCACTGCGTTCATCATTCTATCAAATGTAACAAGAAAATAAGGTGCAGCAGTTGCGACAAATATTACGTCATATTTATGAAAACCTGAAATTACTTCTTCAAATCTTATTGAATTCCCACCAACTGTTTCAGAAAAAGCTTGTGATCTTTCCAAAGTTCTACTTGATATAAAAAAGGAATATTCTCTTTTTTTAAGAGACTTTGCAACTAGTGTTGCAGATTCGCCTGTACCAATTAGCAAAATTTGTTTTGATCTTAGATCATCTACATTTTCTTCTGCAAGCTTAACAGCCATTGAACCAATTGAAACTCCTCCTTTGCTTATTCCAGTAGAATTTCTTACTCTGGTACCAATTCGAATTGCCTTATCAAAGAGAGTATTGAGATGTTGTCCTGAGAATTTTCTTTCTCTTGCTGTAGTGATGGAATCTTTAATTTGTCCAAGAATCTGTTCTTCTCCAACAACCATTGAATCTAACCCCGAGGTTAACTTTAACAAATGTTCAAAAACCTCTTTGTTTTCACTTAGCTCTAAATTTTCCTTAAAGGCATTTTCTTCAAGTCCAGATAAGGATGCCCATGTTTTTTTGATTTTATTTATGTCGAAATCTTTTGCGACCCCAAACAATTCTACTCTGTTACATGTCTGAAGAATTACAAATTCTGATAATCCAGAATGTTTTTCAAAGTGTGAGTAAGCATCTTTTAGATCCTTGAATGTAAATTTCTCTAAAACATGAATTGGAGATTTTCGAAAAGTTACTCTCGCATTAATGATATTTTTGTTCATTTCCACTCCTTGAGCATGATTAGCGCCAGGTCTTGCGCTTTTTTGAGCTTTTGGTCTTTTATTAATTGTTTAATCTTTGAATCATTTAAGACAGAATAAAGAAACTTTTTTCTTTCAATCTGGGTTTCTAATTTGGCTTTGGCGGCATTTCGTGCGATCTGTTGAAGTTTGATAAAGGAAATATCTTCTTTTTTTATTGTCTTTTTGAATACTTTTTCTGCTTGAAGCCTTATTTTTCTTGCCATTGCTGGACTTCGACCCCCTGTTGAGATTGCAATTTGAACAGTATCTTCGATGTTAATCACTGAAGGGTGAGAAAAATCACTTACCTCAGGATCATCTGAGGCATATACATAACACTTCATCTTTTTTGCTTTTTGAATAATTTTTCTATTAAGTTCTTTGTTATCTGTAGCTGCCATTACTAGAAACGGTTTATACTTTGAAAGAAATGACGCATCTTCTAGTTTCACTTTTTTAAAATCAATTTTCTTTTTTTTAACGTATTTTGATAATTGGGAATTTATCTTGTCACCAAATACCAGAATTTTACAATCCTGTGTAAGAAGCGAATTTACTTTTTTTAGGCCTTCTGCACCGCTGCCAACTACTATAGCTAAATTACCCTTTAGATTGAGATCAACAATCAACGTTAAGCTACCTCAAAAATTCTTTCAAAATACGTTTTTGCTAGACACATTTTACACATACAATTAGAATCATCTTCAATATCTTTTGGAAGAGGTGGAAAAAACATACACCAACAAATTGGCTGGGTCTGACACTCAAAAGAACTTCCACATCTTGAACAATTTTTTCTCATGGTATTTCAAATTTCTTTTATTTTTTGTTCCAATAAATACATTGAAGCCTCTGTAAACAGGTGTAAACATCTGTAAGCGATTGTAGGCGATATTTTTAGATTTTGCCCGAATTTTTTTATATCAAACTATAGGGGCTACATTTTTAATTGAATGAAAAAATGCATTGGTATTGGCAATAACGATAGATACACTAGACAAAGAAATCCTTAATGAAATCCAATGGACCTTTCCTTTAGTCTCACAACCCTATCATGAAATTGCAAAAAAATTTGATGTTTCAGTTGAAGAAATAAAAAAACGACTAACTAATCTAAAAAAAACAGGAATATTGAGACAATTAAGTGCCATATTTGATACACGCAGATTAGGATACAAAAGCTCACTTGTTGCAATGAAAATTGATCCTGACAAATTAGATTATGTCGCACAACAAATTAATCGTCATCCAGGTGTTAGTCATAATTACGAACGTAACCATGAGTTTAACTTATGGTTTACTTTGGCAGTTCCACCTGGTTTAGATCTAAAAACAGAAGTAGATAAATTCTCAAAACTTGTAGGAATACAAAAAATCAGATTACTTCCTACAATCAAACTTTTCAAGATAGGAGTAAAGTTAGAGATGGTTGACGATAAAAAGCATGAAGTAAAACCTACTGAAGAAAAGAAAAAAATTCAAAATGTAAAATTTGTTCCCACAGAAGAAGATAAAAAATTCATTCGTGAACTTCAAAAAGATTTGGAAATTGTTGACAAACCTTTTCTAAATGCCACACAAAAACTAGGTTTGACTGAAGAACAAGTTTTCGAAAAGTTACGATATTATGAAAATATTGGTGTAATGCGAAGATTTGCCGCTATTCTAAGACATAGAGATGTAGGTTTTACTGCTAACGGTATGATTGTGTGGAAGGTACCTGATGAACGCATTACTGAAGTTGGTGAAAAACTAGGTTCTTTTCCACAAGTTAGCCATTGTTATCAACGACCTGTGTATAAGGACTGGCCTTACAGTGTTTTTTCGATGATTCATTGTAAATCAGAAGACGAAGCAAAAAACATGGCAAAAGAAATTCAAAAAGAAATTCAGGTTGATGATTACAAAATTCTTTTTAGTGCAAGAGAATTCAAAAAGACTCGTGTAGAATATTTTGTAGAACACGTATTCAAATTAGAAGAAACTATTCCTGCCTGATTTGAAATTTAATTTTTACCTAAAAGCATTATCAAAGCTACTGCTGCAAAAACAATTGCAGAACTTACACCTAAACCAAAAATAATTTGGCTACCATTCATGCTGTTTGCGGCGTAGCCTTTAGCTCATATGATGGCCAAGAATTGTAAATCTCTTCAATCTCTTTCATATCTGAGGAATTAAGATATTTCCCATCAGAAATTGCAGCAAAGGTTTCAATTTCTTCTTTGCTAATTACAGTTGGAAATACAGAAGACACAGCATTCTTTGAAATTATGAATTTGATGGCAAATTCAGTTATGTTTAGTCCATTACGGTCAGCTATTGGCCTTAATTGTTCTACCTTGTCAAGTGCTGATTTTATCCATTCACGTTTGCGCTCTTTTCGGTGATCATTTTTGCTAATCACAGTATCTACCTTAACCTTTCCAGTGAGAATTCCTGAAGCATCAGGTACTCTAACTAGAATCCCCACATCTTTTTTTGCAGCATTTTCAATTAGTTCATTTCCTGGAGTTTGCTCTAAAATGTTGTAAACTGTTTGAACAGCTGAAATATTTTTTCTATTCATTACTTCTAATCCCTCCTGAGTCCAACCAATTGCGGGTCCTAATGCTGCTTGACAAGTCTTAACTTTACCTTCAGAGATTTTTTTATCAAGGGTTTGAAATATTGCATCATCTCGAATATGACGCAGCTTTGGGTTGTGTAATCCATAAACATCTACATAATCAGTTTGCAAGCGTTCTAAACTATTTTTCAGAGCATTTTCTGTAAATTTGGAATCAAATTGTTGTGGTAATTCATTATGACCAATTTGTTCTACATTATCAAAATTATAACCATATTTTGTTGAAATTACAATTTCATTTCGCATACCTTTGAATACCTCACCGATGAGTCGTTCACTTTTTCCTTTACCATACATGTCAGCTGTCTCAAAGAAGTTTATTCCAAGATCATATGCTTTTTTTAGCATTCGTTTGGCTTCATCTTCTTCAATTTTTTTCCCCCACCAATCAAGTGCTATAGTCCATGCCCCAAATCCAATTTCAGAAACCTTAATTCCACTTTTGCCCAAAGTTTTGTATTTCAATTTACAATCTCCTTGAATTTTTCTAATCTTGAGTTAAGCGCAGAATCACTCAAAACTGGTTCTCCAGATGGCATGTCTTCATTTATGTCTATCCAAGATTTGCAACCATGATACTCAGATTTTATTGGAATTTCAACATCATGAATTTTGTATACCTTAAGGAATACAGCTTTCATAGGTTTTTCCGGAATCCAATTTTTTCGTTCATTAATGTAAGCATCACTCCAAATATGAAAGGGTGATAGGGATTTGATTTTGTCATCTGATGCTATATCGACTTCATCAATTACTTCAGCATATGATGTAATTTTGTTATGTCCATCTTTAGGATTATTTTTTTTTACCTCTTCTAAATAATTGTGGAAATCTGGTTTGATATGTTTTAGTTCTTGATGCTCAAAGGTTGGAAAAAGTAAAAATTTTTTTGATTCAATTTTAAACCCTGACGCAGTTTCTAAAATTCCGCCTTTGCGTAAAAGTACAGTCTGATTTCCATTTTCCAGTGCTTTAACAACAGTTGCCCATTCCTTTAGCGCATTCATTATCCCAGACTGGTAATTAGAGGAATAATATCCTTTTTCACGCACACGTTCATCGGTGTATCAACTGCAACATATTTTGAGACTTTGGTTCCTCTCAAATCCATTATTAAATTTTGAAATGCATGAAGATCATCTGTTTCAAATGCCAACATAAAATCTCCATCATCAAGACCAAAAGAGTATGTGGTGTTTAGAATCACTTGAGGATAACTTTTTCCCACCTCAATGTGTTCATTCATCATTTTTTGTCTTTGGTCTTCTGGTAAAAGATACCATTCTCTTGTTTTTATGAAAGGATATACTACAACGTACTTTTTTGGTTCATCTCCAGAAAGAAACGAAAGTGTTCTGCCAGTTTTTGCATAAATTGATGGTCTTGTGGAGGAAAGATACACTTGGCTTGGACTGATATATTTCCCAAATACTGTTAGGTAAAGTTTGGATATTGCTGATTGAATGTCTTCAATGGATTCAGAGGCAAACCAAAACAGAAAGTCTGCATCATCACGCAGCCCTAAAGTAGAATATGACCTGAATCTAATTCCAGTATTTGCAATTACATTCTCTACCTCCTTGGCAGACTCTTCTTTTGCCAGATCAGCCATCCATCGCCATTTGGGATCAAGTTTGAAAAACGAGAAATTAAAAAAAAATTTTCGGTCCTGTTCCGGGCTTGCTTCCATCGTTACCCCATTCTTAAAGACCCTATTTAAATAAAAATAAAAAAAGATTTGAATTTTATGGCTGCTTTTGTACTACCCACTCATATCCTTTTTTCTCTAGCTCATCAGCAAGAGACGCATCACCAGTCTTTATCACTTTACCATTGGCAAATACATGTACAAAATCTAATTTCTTTAAGAATTTTAGAATTCTTGCATAGTGAGTGATAATAATTACTGTTGCATCTTTTGTTGATACTTCACTGATTGCTTGTGCAACTGATTGTACAGCATCAATGTCAAGTCCTGAATCTGGTTCATCAAGTATTGAAATTTTTGGTTTAAGTACTGCCATTTGTAAAACTTCTGAACGTTTCTTTTCACCGCCAGAAAATCCTTCATTTAGATATCTGGATAGAAATTCATCTGGCAAACCTACTTGTTTTAAATTACCTTTAAGATATTTTTGAAATTCTCTAACTGTAATGAAAACTTCTCTGTCTTCTCCGTGCAGAGCTTTACTTAGAGCATTGTAAGATGTTCTTAGAAAGTGTGAAAACCCAACACCTGAGACTTCTGTTGGATACTGAAATCCTAAGAACAGTCCTTTTTTAGCTCGCTCATGAGCTTTAAGATCCAAAATACTTTCTCCATCAAGTAAAATATCACCTTGTGTTACTTGGTATTTTGGATGTCCTAGAAGAGTGTAAGCAAGAGTACTTTTTCCTGACCCATTTGGGCCCATAATTGCATGTACTTCTCCAGGCCCCGTTTTCAAATTTACGCCTTTGAGAATTTCTTTACCCTCCCTTTTAACATGAAGGTCTTTGATTTCCAAGACTACCATAAATCGGCCTGCTTCTTTTTACTATATAATGCAGACGAATTTTAGCTCCTCCTAAGCACAAATCCTAATTTCATAGAATCAGGATAAATAAAAAGAAAATAGAGGGAGATTTAGTTTTTGGCCAGTGATGGTCTGAGAGTTACTTTCAATTTGAAACTAGTTAGAATCTCTTTGCACCTGTTTCTTATTGTAACTTCGGTTACTCCTGCAACGCTTGATACATCACGTTGTAAAACGTTCTGCCCAAGAAGAATTGATGCAACATAAAGATATGCTGCTGCAATACCATTTGGAGTCTTTCCGTCAGCAAGGTTTCTATTTTTTGTTTTTTCTGAAATTTCTAAAGCAAGGCGTTCAACTCGTACATCGGTGTTTGTCAAATTAGCAATTTTTGAGATGTACTTGTCCATTGTTACTACTGGAACTGTGGATGAACCTAGTTCCATAACCATAGTTCTATAGTATCTTGCTGCAAGTTTGGTTTTTGATTTTAGATCTTTTGCAGTACATATTCCTTTACAAATCTCTTCTAGGGATCTTATCACATCGCATTGTTTGCATGCCATGTAGATTGTAGCAGCTGAAATGCTTGCTACTGATTTTCCCTTTACATCTATCTTGCCATCTAGACTTCGGTAAACCATAGATGCCGTTTCCAACACATTTTTTGGTAGAGAAAGAGTCTTACAAGTTTCACCAATTTTCCCTAAAACATTTGATAATCTTCTTTCTCTTGGAGAAGAAACTCTTACCCTTTGTTGCCATTTGCGAAGGTTGTGCATCTGATTTGCTACTTCTGAATTTATTGATTTGCCACTGAAATCTTTGGTGCTGATAGAAATTTCTGTCGTTATTCCCAAATCATGTTGGGAGAAAGTCGTCTGCCCTGTTGCTCTTGGTAGTTTCATTTTATCTTCTATGCTGTTGCTTTTAGCTTCGGGACCATAATCTGCCATTTGTTCTGCTACGACAACGCCGCAGCCCGAACAAATCCTTTCGCCATTCTGAACATCATCGATTAAAGTCGACTCACATTCAGGACAGCTATGTTGTATTTCAATTGCTTTCATCTTTTTTTTCTCCTAAGTTTTTTGTATTTTTTTGCAGGAGCTGTTGTAAGCGCAAAAACTTTTTTGCCTGTAAAACTTTTCACATCTTTTGTTAACGGAATCGCAGATGCATATGGTTTTGCAACCGGCCCTATCATTTCCGTAACTTTTGCTAGCTTGCTACTTTTTTTATCACAAAGTATCTGTCCTTCTTCAAGTGCTTTTGTTAATCGAACGATAACTCTGCCACTATTGGCTAAGTGAATAATCTCGCCTACCTCCTGCAATATCGATCCAATTATCTAATGATTATCATAGACTTCTGTCAACATTACTTTAGCTAAAAGCTATATTGAATTTTATTTTGACTGTTTTGCTCTCTTGGCCACTAATTTTTCTGAAATTTTGTTAAGAATTTTTGTTTTGGAAGAATTCTTTGGCAAAACGATGTAGCCTGATCTAACGTAAGGTCTTTTAGGATATCTTACTTTTTCTTCTGATTCTGTAAGCTCTAATCCAGCTGATTTTGTAGCATCAATTAGTTCTTTAAGTGAAGGATCAAAAATACATTTTTCTTTTGCAAGTCTTCGTCCTTTGTTACGTGGTAATGTCTTGTTAAAATAATCAAGCCAGATTACGACATGTTCGTAATCTTTCATTTTATCACTTTACTAGAATTGCATTAACTGTACCGTGTTGTCCAGGTTTTGAAACTACCCTACACTTTCCATCTTCTGTTTCAAGAATTGCACCTTTTGTTATTACACCACGTCGTTGATAGTCGTTGTTTGTAGAATTTTCTAAAACTCGTACAATCTTTGTTTTCTTTACTTTAGAATTTGGAATTGCTAAATTAACAAAGTCAATTGTCTTAAGAGCAGTCTTTTGATTTTTACCACGAACTTTTCTTGTCACTGTAACTTGCTTTCCACTTAGTGCTTCGTTAGGATATCTATCGATTTCATATTTTCTTCTAGTGCGAAGTGGAATTCTCCTTCCTCCAGTAAGTTTACTTGTGGCCAAATTTTCGACGGATTTTCTCACGATCAGCGTTTGAACTACTCTAATTTATACAAAACGCAAAATTATGTTCCTAAATGGAACATTTGACTAGATTTTCTAAAATAGAATAAGTGGAAAATCTACGTTTGTGAAGTAACTGTTTGGCCTGTATTAGAAATAGCAATTTGAGATGTTTTTCTAACTCTTTTGAATAGTTTCTGTTTTAGAGTCTCTGTGTCTCCTTGAATTCCAAAGTATTTTTGAAATTTTTCTGTAGTATTATAGATTCTTAATCTTCCAACATTTTGTGCTTCAATGTAATCGAGCTGTCTTAACTCTTTGAGATGTGTATAAACACCTGAACCTCTTGTTTCCACAAGTTGTTTAGATGAAATTGGTTGCATGTAAGCAACGTATGAAAGAGTTTTCAGTGTTGCTTTTGGCAAAATTGGTTTTGAAGCATAACGTCGGATTGTATAGCTGTATTCTGGTTTAAGCTGAAAAACATACGAACCGTCAGACAGGGTAGCAATCTCAATTGCTTTGAAAGCAGATTTTGATTTTTTCATTATATTATTGAGGATATTGAGGGTTTTTTGTCTAGATTCTGTACCTGAGGCTTTGATTAAATCCTCTATACTGAGAGGCCTTCCTGAGGAATATAGGGCAGCCTCTATTCTCGCTGTGGCCTCATCTTCGTTTTCTACCTTGGGCATTAAGTCAAACCTTGGATATAATCTACTTAAAAGAATCCTTTCCCATTCTTTGATCAGCTAGTTAACTTCTCATGGATTACTGTAATCTTGATGTTATCTTCAATTTGTTCAAGGTCCACTTTTTGATCTCTGGCTAGGAACAAAATTGCAAAAAAGCACCTAATTGAATCAGTTGTATCTAAATCTGAAACTATATCATGGAGAAATCCAGAGCCAGTTGGACGAATTTTATTCATTATTAGCCCTCCGTACTTGCTAACAATGTTCTCAAGTGAAATAAAATAATCCTTAAAGTCAGGTGGCTCTATTGGCTCAAAACTAATTTGTTTTCCTCTTCGTGAACGTGGGTTTGCAATTGTTCCTATAAGATTTTCAAGCAAATCTAAAAGCTCATCCAAAGTGACTGGATAGGTTGACTCGTGTCTATATGGCATATTGATCAAGTCTATGTTCAAATCAACTCTTTGTGTAAGAGGCTTCTTTTCCATCGCTGCTTTTTGTAAAGCAAATATGCTTTCTACTTTCATTCTATGAATCAGTGATGAAGAAAGAGCAGCCATTCCGGCAATCCGGAGATCCTTTTTTCCTGTTTGATTAAGAATTTTGATTAGTAATTCTAGAATTTTAATTATATTAATTTCCCATACGTCTTTTTTTGCAATACTAGAAGGATTAAAGAGAATATTAACAGGTTCTTGTGATATTCCTGCTTTTGGGTCTACTTCGTTCACGATTACCGTAACTTTTCAATTCAATAATATCTAAGGGCTCTATTTTTTTGTCGTTCTCAGTCAACTCTTATATTATTAATAAAAAATCAATACGGCGTTGAAGGCAGCAAGAATTGTCGAACCAAACAAGCCTCTTGAAGTAACTGAATTACCAAGTCCTAAACCAACTGGAAACGAAGTAATAGTAAAAGTAAAAGCAGCAGGAGTTTGTCATAGCGATTTACACCTCTGGGAAGGTGGCTATGACCTTGGCGATGGGAGTTTTTTGAAGGTAACAGATAGAGGAGTAAAATATCCTATAACTCCTGGGCATGAAATAGTTGGAACAGTTTCAGAAATTGGAGACAGTGTAAAAGGAGTATCCGTTGGTGATCAAGTTTTAGTTTATCCTTGGCTAGGTTGTGGTGAATGCCCTGCTTGTAAAGTTGGAAATGAAAATCTTTGTGATACTCCTCGGTCAATTGGTCTTTTTCAAGATGGAGGATATGCTGAAAATGTTAAAGTACCTCATTTCAAATATCTTGCAAAAATTTCTGGGATTGATTTAGATGGTGCAGCTTCACTGGCATGTTCAGGGCTTACTGCATACACTGCAGTAAAAAAAGCAAACATGAATTCGCCTGAATTTCTGGTGATCATTGGTGCAGGTGGATTAGGATTAATGGGCATTCAAATTGCTAAAGCAATTACTAAAGCAAAAGTAATCTGCGTTGATTTGGATGACAATAAATTACAAACTGCAAAAGAAATGGGAGCAGATTTTGTTGTAAATTCAAATGTAATTGGTTCAGTTGCAACAGGATCTGGAAATGCTGCACAAAAAATAATTTCTCTTAGTAATAACAAAGGTGCTGATAGTGTAATTGACTTTGTAAATGCTCCCCAAACTGTGAAAACTGGTTTAGCTGCTTTAAGAAAAAGAGGAAATTTAGTTCTAGTAGGACTTTTTGGAGGTTCTTTGGAGTTATCATTAGTTACAATTCCTTTGAAGGCACTTACCATCCAAGGAGCTTATACTGGAAATTATAATGATATGGTTGAATTAATCGATTTAGCAAAGAAGGGAGTAATAAAACCAGTCATTTCGCAAAGATATTCTCTTGATCAAGTAAATGAGGCACTTGAGAATCTTAAACAACGAAAAATTATCGGCCGTGCTGTAATTAATCCATAAAATATTATTAAAAACCATACTTGGCTGTTCAATTCGAACTACATCAATATAATATAAAACAAATCGTGAGCAAAGCTATGGGCGAAAAAAAGAAGAAAAATCAAAATTATGAGCTAGCATTTACACATCTACAAA
>Ga0209976_10001835_pt1 | contig 12317 bp, 18 predicted proteins | sample SumtaG_FD_182806 | JGI IMG/M metagenome (GOLD analysis project Ga0209976, IMG submission 182806) | Deep subsurface microbial communities from Indian Ocean to uncover new lineages of life (NeLLi) - Sumatra_00157 metaG (SPAdes) (version 2) | ecosystem: Environmental > Aquatic > Marine > Oceanic >...
GATTTTAAATTGTTTTAGAATTGTTTCTAAATCATCCATAGTTATTTGATATACCGAATTCTTAATATTATTTCTCTTATTAATAAATGTGTCAATTTGCTTAATTATTTGATTATAATCTCTGCGTTGTCCGGTTGCTAAGTGTTTGACAAATAAATCAAATACAGTTTTTAGTGTATATGTGTCTAATCTTTCTTTCTCTAATACTAATTTCTGAAATCTCTGCATAAAATTAAATATATGTATGATTGAAACACCTATTCAATTAATTCTACTTCAAAATTAATATCGAAATCAGTTGCTCCGGTTCTAAATTTTCTAATGCTTACTTTTTTATCTTTCAATGGATTAAAAGCTTTTAAATAATTCATTAGTGTCATAGATAAAGTACTATATTCTTTTTCTGTATTATTAACTAAATTAATAACATCAAAAACATAGTTATCTACTGTTTTTTGTTTTCCGGTGCTTTTGTCTATAATATCTACAGTTTCTTGGTTTCCATTATTTAAGAATTGTATTCTAATTGTTTCATTTACCTTAAGAATTAAAGCATTTGATTTCTCTATTTTATTCCAATCTATTTTTGGCATATTTTTCACTTCTGTTTTGACTAATTAGTTTATCTAATTAGTTTTCAAACATTTTCAAGATAAAAAAATAAAAAATTAAAGATTAAATTTTATTTTGGTTTAAAATTCAAATGATTCTATTTCTTTCTTAGATTTAGAAAATTTTGAAGCCATTTCTAAAGTTGCATTATTAATTCTTTCACATATTTTATCTACTTGCTCTTGAGTATATTCATAATTACTCCTATTACTACAATTTGCAAGAATTCTAAGAGATTTTAAAACTTTTTCTACTCTTGGTTTTGCAAGTCTAAGAAATATATCGGTTTTAGATTCTTTAGCTTTTGGTTTACTTGGTTTTGCCGGTTGTTTATTATCTTTTTTCGGTGTAGGCATAATTTTTCACTTCTTACTTTTCACTAATCAGTTTATCTGAATAGCTCAAAAAAGTAATTCTTAATTAGAATTAAAGTATTTCTGGCTCTGTGTATTTTAAAATTCGAATTAAGGGATTAGAGTTATTACTTTTATAGAATTTGACATAAATTATTCTTTTTTCAATATCCATTTCTATTTCAATATCCCTTCTTTCTGCACTTGAAAATATCATTATTGTTTTCTACTCCCTACAGCTCTTTTATGACTTTCTATGTCGTATTTATTAATGGATTTTGCAAGTTTAAGATTAAATATCATTGAATCAGTGTATTCAATAGCATATTTTTTATGATTAATAAAAACTTTAGAACCTTTATTTTTAATAAATTTCTTATGAATTCTATTGCATATTGAACAAAAGTATTTTTCTGTAAACTCATTAATTAAATCTTTTGTTAAATCATCGTGCTTAACATCATAATTAACAACTTGAGAGCTTAGGTTTCCATCTTGGTCAAATTTTATGCTTTTCATTTTTATCATTTTATTTTTTGTATTATAATATTAGAATTCAATTTTATTTAAATACTTTTACATTTTAACATTTATTCTTTTAATTCATATTTATATTTTAAAATATGCTTCTCATGCATATTTATATCTAAAATATGTTTTATGAGCATTTCTGAGAGTTTTTAAATAAAGCAGGACTATAAAAAATATGACTAAAAAATATAAAGATTATTCTGCTCTGAAAGAAAGTTCTAAACAAAAAATTGCTTCTACATTAGAGAGATTGGATAAAGCAGGAATTACAGTTAAACAATCTAAAGCAATGTCGGACACAGATTTAAAAAATGCTCTTGGAATTACAAAAATGAAAAAAGCTTCTTTAGTAGGATTAAGAAAAAATATTAAACAGATTGGTCTTTCTCAAGAAAGAAGGAAGGAATCTGCTAATATAGTTGTTGCAAAATATAAAGCATTTGGATTTAAGGGAGCAAAATTAAAACAATTAGAAAAAGATTTAACTAAAGTTGCCGGAAGTAGTTTTATATCCATTTCTGAAGAACTTCAGAAACTTGGATATGAGAAATATGAATCTTATGACCAAGCAGAATTCTTGTTAAAAATACCGAAAGATAAATATGATACAATCCCTATTGAACAGCAAGACATCCTTAGAGATTTTGGAACTTAATAACATTATTGAGCCAATTTCTCAACCAATTAAGATTTGGAAGGAAAAAGAAAGAAGGGATTGGTGTAAACTTAATGGTTATTTGTATCCAATGGAAAAAAAGAAGGAATTTGTACTTAATAGTGGAAACGATAAACTTTATGTTAAGGTAAGGACGCAAGTTATTAAATCAGTGAATAAATGTGAAAAGATATTAGCTTATGACACAGAAACCTATAAAGGTAAGTGTAAATTAATTAGTAGGGATAATGGAAAAGACATATATAATCCTTCATTTAAGCAATGTCTTGATTTTCTTTATTATTTAGCTAATAAGAGTAATGTATATAGATTTTTCTTTAATATAGATTTTGATGTTAATGCTATTCTTAAGCTATGGAGTAGTAATATTAATGTAATAAAGAAAAGGATATTAAGAAAAATTGATTGGCTCTCAAAAGGAATTTCTATAATCTATAAAGATTATAAATTGACATGGATTAAAGGAAGGATGTTTACTATTCAGAATGTTAAGAGAAAAAAGAGAGTTATTTTTACAGATATTAACGTTTTCTTTCATAAAGGATTAAATGAAATCTCTAAAAAATACCTAAAGAAAGCAAAAATAGGTAATATTGATGGAAATAAACTTAATACTTCATTAGATTATTGGAAAAAACATTTAAAAGAAATTAAGAAATATTGTACTGTAGATTGTAAATTGACTAAGAAAGTTGCTAAATTACTTATAGACACTATAAAAAAAAAATGTAAAAATTTATCATTACCAAAATATTTAGTTAGTTTTGCTTCCTTATCAAAACAATATTTTAGAAAGAATTGCTTTATTCCTAATTTATCTCAAGTACCGCAAAAAATACTTCAAATAGCTTATGATTCTTATTTTGGCGGAAGGTTCGATACATTAAAACGTGGTTTCTTTAATAAACTTTATCTTAATGATATTGTTTCTCAATATCCTTCATTTATTAAGTATTTATATCAGTTAAGGAATGGATTATGGAAAATATGCGAAAAACCTATAATTATTCCTAAATATGATAAGACAAAAAGAGATTCTGAACAATGTTTCGGATTTTTTTTAGTTGAGTTAAATATTCCTTCAGATGTTATAATTCCTTCAATTGCAATGAAAGATAATGGTATTAATATTTTTCCATGTGGATATATAAAAAGATGGATGACTTGGTATGACATAGATTTAATGAGAGAATATATAATTAAAGTACATAAAGGATATATATTTGAAATTGCTCCATGTAATTATAGACCATTTGAGAAAGCTATAGATGATTTATTTGAAAGTAAACAGAAAGTTAAAGGTATATCAGATTTAGAGTATGAAATTTATAAGCTTACTATGAATGCGGTTTATGGTTGTTTTATTGAAACTCATTTTAGAGAATTTGTTGAGAAACCAAAAGAATTAGGTTTACCTTATACTATAAGAAAAGAATTACATGTCGGAGTAATGTTTAATCCGGTTTATGCTTCTCAAATTACTGCTTTTGGTCGTTGGAGTGTTATTAAAGATATTCCTATAGAAGTTCATAAGAATGTAGTTGCTATTCATACAGATTCTATTATTACAGATAAACCTATGAATAAATATCTTGATATTGGATTAGAACTTGGTCAATGGAATTTAGAAAAAGAAGGAATAGGAGTTTCATTAACAACCGGAATGTATGGAATTTATGAAATAATACATCCTATTTTACCAATCTTACCAAGTATGTATAAGAATAAAAGTTTAACAAAAACTCGTGGAATTCCTAAGAAATATATAGGTACTTGGTTTAATTTCTTTAAGAAACATTCAAAAGAAAAGAGCATAGAATTTGAAATTCCACACATGAAAAAAATAAGAGAAGCTTTAGTTCAAGATAAAGATTTGGAAAAAGTAAACACTATTGTAGATTATAAGAGAAGGGTACATTGTACATATAATAATAAGAGAAGTTGGTTTAAAGATTTCAAGAATTTTGGTCAATTATTAACAACTAATCATAAATCCCTTCCGCATGTCTTATATAAAGATGATTCTATGATTTATAGTAATGAAAATTGTTCTAAATATAGATGGAACGAATCAAAACCATTTTATAAAGTAAGATTAAATAAAGGTAAAATAATTAGATTAAAGTTAAATAAAAATACAGATTTGTATGAACAAATTAAAGATATAAGATTATATAATGATTTTAAGGATACAATTTTAAAAGAATCTATTCCATTAAAGAGTAAAAATTTGATTCTAAATAACCTTAAAAATAGGTTAAAAATTAAAGATTAGTAATTACCTAATAACCAACATTCTATTTTATCTATGATTTTCCAAAATATAATTTTTAATAACATTATTCTTTCTTTTTAGCTGTTTTAATTATAGCTTCTAATAAATCTTTAAATTCTCTTTTAATATATGATTTTATATCGTCAAAATTAAAATCATTATGGATATTAAAGGCTTCATAAATAGTAAATATATGCGTATCTTTAACAGAATCATCATATTGAATTCTTTCCATAAACTCTAAACCTATACTAAAAACTTTATTATTGTTTGACATTATGGTTTTCCAAATAAAGCTTTATAATAATCTAATGTATGATACATCTCATCTTGATAAATTTTATAGCAATGCTTAAGATAATTATCTTTCACATTATAATGAAAGAATTCAAATTTACGCAAATTCTCATATTTTTCTTGGTCTATATAAGCTCTCATTGCTTCTAAATCATGCTTAGAACTTACTTCATAAGAAATAATATGCTGTGCTTGAGAAAAAAATTCTGTATGTATGTGTTGAGTTCTCTGAGCAATTCCAATAAATCCGACATCTTGTTTCCTTCCACGAGTAATTAAAATTCCGATATGATGGCACATATCAATAAGTTTTCTTGAGCTTTTAGGTAATACTGAACCTAATTCTTCAATTGCTAACATACAGTTTCCACGTTTATATAAATTCTGTGCAAGAAATTCTGCTATAATTTGCGGGTCTTGTATATTAACAGATTTACCAAATTGTTTATCTTTATAATTAATTTCTGTTATTCTGAAAACTCCTTTTTTCTGTGTCATTAATGTCTTGAAATCTAATATAGGATAATGTGTATATGCTCCTTCAGGGTCTAAAAGAACAATAAAAGTTTTCTTACCTAAAAATGTTAATAAAGTGTCAGCAAAAACACTCTTACCCGTACCGGTACGACCAACAATCATAGTTCTTTCATGTGTTAATATACTATTCTTAGTAAATTTACTCCTATTAATAAATTTCATTTTTAATTATTCACTTCCTTTCTCTTTTTGAATATCCTTCCAAGATTTATATTGTTTGTATCTATTATAAAACATTTTAAATAAATGTTTTGCTAAAGCAATTCCTTTTACTACATTTTTTAACCAATCAACTTTCTTAGTTGCTTTTGTTATTTCGGTTATTTTATCAAGAGAATCTTTAGGAAGTAATTTAATAAGTAAGGTTAATAATTTCTGAATTTCTACTTCTGTAATTGGAGTAATACCCTTATTCTCTAAACCATCATTAAGAAATAACTCTATAGGAATAAATAATGAGCCGACTAACTCAGAGCTTACTTCATTTAAAAATTCGGAAGTTTCCATAATTTCTATTTCTTGAGATTTAAGAATTTTTTCTTGAGATTTTTGTTCATTTGCTTTTTCAATAAAAATATCTTTTTCGGCATTTTTTTCTTTTTTTCTAAATTCTAAAGCTTTTTGCTCTAAAGTGTCAAACATAACTCCTAATTTCTCTAAGTTATCTATTTCAGATTCTTGCTCCGGTACTACTTCTTTATTATTTTCTTTTTTTACCATTGGTTTTCACATCCTTTTTAGTTGGAAAGAAATGGTTTAGAATAACTTTAGAAAGAAAATTGATTAATTCATACATTTCATTTGTATTGAAAAGATTATGAACTAATTTTTCTAATTCAGAAAAGCTAATAAACTTAAAAATTAAGTCTGCTAAATCCTTAGCTGTTTTCTGAACATCTACTTCTTTTTCTGCTTCTTTCGACATAATTCAATCATTCTTTTATATTTAATTTGTTATTAATTTATAATTCTTTATAACTTATAAAATTTTCTCTAAAATGACCCTAAATCCCTAAAAACCTTTATATATACTCAAAACATCATTAAAATAACATATTTTAAATAAAAATATATTAAAAATTATAAAAAAGAGATAAAAACTATGTCTGTAGATGTAGGAAAAGAAATTAAGGAAACTCCGAAAGCTGTAGTTGATGAGCTTAAAGGTATCACTGAACCGGCAACTAAACAGGGTATTGCAACCAATTTTGTAGGTTATGTAGTTTCAATTCCATTATCTTTTGCTTATGATTATCTTTATGCAATGGTATCATCTAAATTTGGAGCAAATCAAATTGCTTCTGATTTAGTGAAAGTTATTACTCCTGCGGGAGTAGGAGCTTTATTCCAATTTGCAAAACTTCCTGCCGGTGATATTGTTGCCGGTGTTGGATATGGAATTGCTATTGTTTCTTTAATTAAAATAATCATTGCAAGAATTAAAGGAAGGAAAACAACTACAAAAGCAACCACAGAAGCAGAAGTGGAAGTTCAAACTCTCTGGGGTGTCGAATAATCATGTCTGTTGTTTCAGAAATCGTTTTTGAAGAAGGAATTGCTTTTGATTTCGCAAAAATGATTACAAGAACTTTACCTAAAGCTGTTGCTATTAGTGAAGTTATAATTCAATCTACTATAGGAGCATTATCCGGTGGAGCAACCGGTACTTACATTGCTAATTCTGCTGTAGAATCTATTACTCTTAGAATAGATGGAAAAGAAGCTATTGTTTATAATGGAGCAAGTGGTATTGCCGGACAAATTTCAATGGGTATTGCTCTTTTAAGAGAATTTTACCAACAAATGCACATTGTTGCAATGCCTGACGAGAGTTATATTATAGAACTTCCTGACGCAATTCCAAAAAACCATGACGTTCAAATAATCATTAAATTAGCAGAAAATATTGCTTCTATTCAAACATCCGGAGGGGACAGAACAACTTTAGCCTCAAGTACAATCGACATTAAATATAAAGGTCAGGATAAACTAAAAGCACGAGTTTTAGTACCTTATATTAATTGGTCATCGTACTCACATGGAGCAAGAACCGGAAATTTACCCGAATATTTACCAACAATAGCCGGTAAATTGCTTAGAAAGTTAATTATGATAACCCATGACGCAAATGTCCTTGCAAATGACACTTATGACCGATTAATCATTGCTGTCGGTGCTAAGAATCTTGTAGACGGTTCTATTGGTGATTTTCGCAGAAACCAATCTCAAAATAGTCATGTCGCATTATCAACCGGATTTCTTATGGTTTCATTTCCTAATGGTATAAAAGTCCCCGCAAGCACACTTAAGCTTAATTTTGTTGCCGGTACTGCCGGAGTAGACAAAAACGTTCATGTAGGTTGGTTGGCATATTAATCAAGCTTTTAAAATCTTTATTTTTTTATTATTTTTTATTTGAGTATAATTAGATTAAATTAAGTTAAAAAGGTTATCTAAAATGGTATTAATCGAAGAAGTAGGAAGCCAACAAACAATTGTAGTGATAAAACCCGACACTATGGAAGCTATAATTCCGGAAGGAGCTTTTGATGATGTTTTAGGGGCAGATGAATATACTATGGAAATGTATTTAGAATCTGAAACACATGAAAGATTAGTTCAAACAAGAATTAGACTTGAGGTATTAGAAAAATTTCCACATCTATTTTATGATTCCGGTTATATGGAAACTATAGCTGACACTTCTGAAGGAGTAAGAGATAAATTTGATAATCTAAGAAGTTTAAATATGGAATTAGAAGCAAAAAGAAGGGCTTCTCATATTACTCGTGCAAAAGGAAGGAATATTCATTATTCAGAATTAATAACCTTTATGCTCCATTATAATTATGCATTACGTCAAAATAAAGATGGTATAGAATATCAATTAACTTTAAAATTAGGTTCAATATTAAATAAAGAATTAGGTAATTTAACAGATTTAGGACAAATTCCAAATATATTTATAGAAGGAGTTGGAAAAGGAGCTAAATTAATTTTAGACACTACAATAGATATAATTAAAGATACTATTGATACAATATTAGATGAGATACTTCCTAAAGATTGGAAAAAGTGGTTAATTATAATTGGTGTAGTTATTGTAGGTATTATTATTCTTGGTCTTATAGGATATTCTTATACAAAATCTTATGTCGGAGCAAAAGCAATTAAAAGAGCAACTAAATAAATAAAAATAGGAGTTAATTAAAATGAACGATGAGAAAATTATTAAATTGTTAGAGCAAATCGTAATCAGATTAGATATTTTAACTAAGAAAGAATCAATTCCGCAAATAATTACTCAAAAAAATTTATCGTTTCTATTTGATAAACTTAATAGTAATTGGACATCATTTAAACCATTAAATCTAAATAATATGCGATTATTTGGTTATTATTATAAAGATGACCCTGCACCTTCCTTATCAGAAAATAATGAAGGTTGGATTCCCTTAAGGGTTGATGGTGATGGAAAATTAAAAGTTAATGCAACTTAAATTATAAATCAAATTAAATATTTTTTTATTTTATTATTATTATGACATTATTGGATGAATTAAAGAATTCTTTTAAAATTTGGTATCAGAAAATCAAGTTATCTTTAGGTAATTTATCTTATTCTGACCAACTTTTAAGTTTACCATCTGATAATATAGATGATTATTATTATGATGATTTAAATCAAACTTGGATATATAAAGAAAAAATTACTCAAGTAGGATTTGAGAATATTTTAAATCTAACTAAAGTTTCTATAGATTCTATGGAAGCTAATATTGAAAATTTAACTGCTATTATTAGTAATATTAACACTATTTCTATAGATACAACTAATTTACAAGCTATAATTTCAGATATATCTACTATGCAAGTTAATGTTAATAATTTACAAGCTGTAATTGCTAATATTAGTTCTATGACTGTAGATTCTACTAATTTACAAGCTATTATTTCGGATATTAATGATATGAATATTAATGTAAATAATTTACAAGCTATAATTGCTCATATTGATACTGTGAATACTAATATAGGTAATTTACAAGCAATAATTACAGATATAGCTAATATTGAAACTTTAAATACAACTATTAGTGGAAATATTACTTCTTTAACTGCTATAATTGCTAATATTAATACTATGAATACTAATATAACTAATTTACAAGCAATAATTACAGATATAGCTAATATTGAAACTTTAAATACAACTATAAGTGGAAATATAGGAACTATGAATACTAATGTAGATAATTTACAAGCTATAATTACAGATATAGCTAACATTGAAACTTTAAATACAACTATAAGTGGAAATATTACTTCTTTAACTGCAATAATAGCTAATATAGGAACTATGAATACTAATATAGCTAATTTACAAGCTATAATTACAGATATAGCTAACATTGAAACTCAAAATATATCTATGAGTGGAAATATAGGAAGTATGAATACTAATATAGATAATTTACAAGCTATAATTACAGATATAGCTAACATTGAAACTTTAAATACAACTATAAGTGGAAATATTACTTCTTTAACTGCTATAATAGCTAATATAGGAACTATGAATACTAATATAGCTAATTTACAAGCTATAATTACAGATATAGCTAATATTGAAACTTTAAATACAACTATAAGTGGAAATATTACTTCTTTAACTGCTATAATTGCTAATATAGGAACTATGAATACTAATATAGCTAATTTACAAGCAATAATTTCAGATATAGCTAATATTGAAACTCAAAATATATCAATGTCTACAGCTTTAGCCACTATTAACACTAATATAGGAACTATAAATACAGCTATAACTTCTATAAATGCACATGAAGCAGATATAGATATAAATATAGGAATTGTTAAAGATTTAGATGTAGAAATCAATGCAAAATACCGAGAAGGAGTATCATTCAGCAAAACTATTCCACCTTTTCAAAATCAGACTTTTCTTGTTATTTCTGGTAATTATATATATAATTCTTTAAAAGTACAATATGATTCAGAATTACTTATACATGGTACTATAGAACTTAGAACAAATAAACCAAGTGGCGGGACTATAGATGTTGAAACTTTTAATATTGACCAAGTATCAGTTCCTTATGAAAAATCAGAAACATTTTATTTTGAAACTCTTTTAAATTATATCGAATTAAAAATAACTAATAACGGAGCAAGTACATTATACATTGATGGTATAGTTTTTTTTTCTAAAAAAACCTTAGCTTCAGAGCTTAATTTAAATGATTTAAATGAAAAGAATCATGCTTCTTTAACTAATGTTTTACCTAATCAACATCATTCTGAAGGTTATTCAAAAGCAGAAGTAGACGCATTTTTTATGATTGGTGTAGAAAATGCACAGTATATAAATTGTACAAGAGATTTGCAATATACACCAGACGCAATGAAAGGTTATATATCTTGGGCAAATAGAGGTTCTGTTGATATGGATTTCACTATTATGTTGCCTATACCATCTAAATTAGGAGCATTAAATCTTTATATAAACGATTTAAAAATAGGTATTTTTGATTCAGACGCAAATGATTATGTTGATAATATTACTATTTATAGATGGAATTCATATAATAATTTTGAAGGGATAGCAAGTTTCGACCATAATATAGTTCATGGTACAGGAACGGGAGATTTTACTCATGCTATAGACCCCGCAGAAATAGTTAATGAAAAAATACTTATAAGGATTATATGTGTTAATACTTCTTATGCTGAATTAGATATAGATTATATTAAATTAAAATGCTATTATGCATAAAAGAGATGATTTAAATGAAAATGAAAATGATTTGGATATATATATCTTTAGGATTTCATATAATTGGTTTTATTGTTGGCATGATTCTATTAGATAAAGAAATACATGATTAAAAAAATAAATTTATAAGTTATCAAAAATATAATTTAATTAATAAAATATAATTAAAAATGTGATAAACTATGGGATTTTGGAAAGATTGGATGGCATTTCTTTCGAATAATGCCAAAAAAAATATGAAAAGATTCAGTATTACAATTGGAGCATTTATATTCTTGGTTATATCATCTCTGAATTTTCCACTTGAAATTTTTATATGTATTGTCTATGCCGGAGCTGTAGAAACTTCCGGTATAATCATTATGTCTTTATTTGGTAAAAATGGAAATGGAAGTGAGCATAATTCATTAAACTCTATTGAAACTACAGAAACTAAAGAATCTAATGAAACTAAAGAACCTATTATATTAAATGAACAAAAAGAAAAAATTCCTATATAATAATAAAAGGAGCTGATATATAATGAATGAAACAAATAAACCTAAACAAGAAATCAGAGAACCTAATTATATCTATGAATTGAGTATACTTGATAAAGAAGTATTTAAATCTCAACAAAATGGATTTCAATTAGGTTTTGGAGTAGGATTTCATATATTACAGAAAATGCGACAAGAATACGGAAATCCAAGAATAATGGATGTTATGGCTGATTTAGTGAAAAATTTAGTAAATCAAACATTTCTCGATGGATATATTGAATCAGATTTAGAGTTATTGGATTTCTTTTGGTTTAATACAAATGAATTAACTCAAGAATGGTATAAATTGGTTGTAGAAAGATTACACTTGCTAACAGATAAGAAAGATTAAATTTTAAATTCTTTTTTTTTTATTTTTTATCAGGACTTTTTTAGGTCCCGGGTGTTTTTAAAAAATATACCTTTAAATCTATTTTAAGACCCTTTTTTTAAATTTTCTTATAAATATTCAAAAACTTCTTTAAGAGTTATTTAAAGAAAGATTCATTTTATCAAGACTTTCAAGCTAATACTCTCATCCTAACACCTCTTACTTCCTTAAGAGTTTAATATTTTAACACTTAATATATTAAGACTTCCGGCTCGAAACTCTTATCCTGTTCAGACTACCTTAGAATCGTACCTATTCTAATACCATCAAGTAGGAGCTCCCTACATGCCTTTAGATATGAGAAGGAAGGGAGTGGAAAAAGGGCGG
>Ga0209976_10001836_pt1 | contig 12309 bp, 12 predicted proteins | sample SumtaG_FD_182806 | JGI IMG/M metagenome (GOLD analysis project Ga0209976, IMG submission 182806) | Deep subsurface microbial communities from Indian Ocean to uncover new lineages of life (NeLLi) - Sumatra_00157 metaG (SPAdes) (version 2) | ecosystem: Environmental > Aquatic > Marine > Oceanic >...
ACAAAATTTCAGGATTTTCTACTATAGGTATTGTCCCTAATGAAAAAAAACGAGAATTTGTATTTCTCCTTTTTCTAAAGGATAGAAATGAGGTATATTATAAAGAGCCTAAACTTCTTAATTATGAGGATGATATAAATACGATGTTAACGGAAAAAAAGCTTTCCTACAAATTAATCGAATCTTTTAAAAAATGGCAAGTTCAATTTAAATCTCGAAAATTGAAATTTCATATCATATTTGAAACTAGGTTTCCAATTTACAATTTTGGAATAGATTCTTCTGCTTCTTGGAATCACCATTTTGAAGCTTCTGGAATAGTGACAGGAAAATTAGTCTTAGAAAATGGTAAAAAGTTTGAAATTTCTGGATATGGACAGCGGGATAAAAGTTGGGGCTATCGAGATTGGCATCAATTTGATAAATGGTACGCTAGTCATTTTCAATTTAAAGATTGGTCATGCACATTTAGGAAAGACTATATTGATGAAAAAATTGATTTATCCGGGCACACTTCAAATAACCAAGGGAATTCTCCTATTTCCCAATTAGAAATACAAACAGTTGATGATACTGATCAATTCCAAAGTCCACTTTCAGCTACTTACTTCATTACTGATGCAGATGGTAATGAATTTACCATAAAATCTAAAAGGATTAAACAAAATTCGTTTATAAGATTTGTCAGATATTTTGAAGGAGGCTACACAGAACTCTTTGAACAAATGGTATTAATGAAGAATATAGATACGGGTGAAATTGGCTCAGGAATGATGGAACACCTACGTAAAGTTGAACATCTTAATTAAATTTTAATTTAAATTCTTAACCATAATAAATTGACAGGTTTGAATCTTGAAAACAAATTTTAAGTGGAATTTTCCCTATCCTTCTAAAAGAATGCCTATATTAGCAAATAATATTGTATCAACATCTCACCCTTTAGCATCTCAGGCAGGCCTTAGGATGATATTGAATGGAGGGAATGCTGTAGACGCTGCTATAGCTTCTGCTATTGTACTAACTGTTGTTGAACCTACTATGAACGGAATTGGTAGTGATGCATTTGCCATATTATGGGACGGGAAACGAATTATTGGTTTAAATGCTTCAGGGAGATCCCCTTTGAGATGGACATATGAACATTTCTCACGATATAAAAAGATGCCTCTTCTTGGTTGGGATTCTGTAACAGTCCCGGGGGCGATCTCTGCGTGGGTCGAGTTGTCAAAAAAATTTGGTCAATTATCTTTCAAGGAGTTATTTGAACCTGCAATTGAATATGCTAAAAAAGGATTTTTAGTATCCCCTATAACGGCCCGAGTGTGGGAATCTGCTCCTACGATTTATCATATGTTTCCTGAATTTAGAAAGGAGTTTCTTCAAAATGGAAAAGCACCTAAAGCAGGGGAATTATTTTGCCCACCTTATCAAGCTGAAACCTTAAGACTTATAGCAGAAACTGAAGGAGAAGAGTTTTATAGTGGTATCTTAGCGAAAAAAATTATCTCTTTTGCGGAAAAAACAGGAGGATTAATGACTCTAGAAGATCTAGAAAAACATCAAGCATCTTGGGTAAAACCATTACATATGAATTTTAAACAGGTGGATATACATGAAATTCCCCCGAATAGCCAAGGTTTAGCAGCATTGATTATGCTCGGAATCCTTAAGGAGTTTGATATCAGCTCTTATGAACCAGATTCTGCAGAATCAATTCATATTCAGATTGAAGCTATGAAATTAGCTTTTGCTGATATATACAGTTATATTTCCGATATTACATCATTAGAATTTGATCCCTCTCTTTTACTTAAACCAGATTATTTAAAGGAGAGAGCTAATCTAATAAAGTTGGAGAAAGCTCAAAATTTTGAATTTGGAATACCTAAAACTGGTGATACTGTTTATCTTACTACAGCAGATGAGGATGGGATAATGGTATCTTTTATCCAATCAAACTACATTGGTTTTGGATCAGGGATAGTAATCCCTGGAACAGGGATAAGTCTTCAAAATCGTGGTAATCTTTTTTCTTTACAACAAGGTCACCCTAATCAGGTTGCTCCTAACAAACACCCATTCCATACTATTATTCCCGCATTTGTCTCTTTTAAGGACAATCCTATAATGAGTTTTGGTGTTATGGGAGGTGCAATGCAACCACAAGGTCATGCTCAAATAATGACTCGAATCTTTGAATACGGACAAAATCCTCAAGCTGCTATAGATGCCCCTAGATGGCGTGTGATAAAAAACCTTGGTATCATTTTAGAAAACGGATTTAATAAGAAAACTTTCTCTAACTTGAGTAAATTGGGTCATCAAATTACAGATGAGCAGTATACTAAATTTGGAGGCGCACAACTTATTTATAAAATGGATGAAGGTTATTTAGGAGCATCAGATCCAAGAAAAGATGGACAAGCTGTAGGTTTTTAAATCATAAAATTGAATGATTAAAATATAAATTTTATATATGTTAACAATTAATCTAAAATAACGATATTAATCATAAGCTAAAAGAGAGAATTTACAAATGTGTAAATGGTGTTTTTCCCACGGGACAAACGGCGAGAAATGGTATATGAATGCGAAAAACTATTCCAATCAACTTGCCGATGAGATGAATTTAAAAGAATATTTAACCGAACAATGGCAGAATTACGAACAAGTTTACATAAGAAAAGTTATGGGATTTTCTTCCAAGGATTTAGGATATAAATTGAAAATGCCAATAATAGGGAGAGTATTGCGAAATAAGCTTGACAACATGATCCACAGTGAAAAGAAAAACAGGAAGGGAATAAGAGCAGATGGTCACTTTGGTCAGGTTATACCTCTTGAGGATGGAAAAATTATTCTCTCTGAACTAGCTGCTGAACCAATTATTTGTAATTATTGCATGTGCCGTTGGCAACGAAGAGGTGAAAAAGAAGCAGTCTGCATTAATTTTGGAGCATTATCGGAGGTTATTGAAAAACTACCACGTTTTATACCAAAAGATAGACCAGTAAGATTAGATAGAGAAGCTGCTATAAAGCAACTAGAAGAAAACAACAAGAAAGGGTATATAGCCTCTGTTTGGTTTCAACCAGTACCATATATCAACGCAATATGCTCTTGTGAAAATCCGGAATGCGGTGCTTTTACTCTTAGAAATAGTTTTGATTTTGACATCATGTATAAGGCAGAGTATATAATCAATTTAAACCAAGATAATTGTCAAGGCTGTAGATCCTGCGTTTCTTGGTGCCAAATGGGAGCTTTAAAATACATCCCTTCTATGAAAAGAGTAGTTGTTATTACCGACAAATGCGTTGGATGCGGAGTATGTCGACATGCTTGCGAAAATGATGCCTTAAGTTTAATCCCAAGAGAAGAATTCCCCGGATATGACGGAAAATATTAGATTGGTGATGTTATGGGACGTAAAGTACAAACTCAGAAATTAAAAAAGCCAATAAAAGAAAAAAGAACGAGGATCCGGATAGATTATTCTATTTGCGGTGAAGATGGAAAGATTGATCCAAGAGATTGTTGCAAATGCCTTAAAGTATGCGATCCAGCCGTTTTCATGTTGCATTCTGCATTAGATCTAAAATATAAAGATCCTAATGATCCTCAGAGATGGAGGATAAATCCACAATGGGGTTCACTTTGTACACGATGCCTAAAATGCGTTGAAATATGCCCCGAGCAAGCTATAACGATTAAATGGTAATTGAATTTCTATTTTTTATAATTAATTCTCTATATAAAGAGAAATATCGACTAAAATATTAAACGGGAGTTAATTTATATTAACTTCCTTTGCTGTTTTATAAAGATAGTCAAAATAGTATAATGAAGCAGGGCCAAAAGCTATATGATCCGTTAATACACCGAAATAAGACGGCTTATTAGGAAAAAAACTCTCCGAAAGCAAAACAAACGCTCCTTCTCCCTCATCTATAATAACAGAGCTACCAAAAATTTGATCCCTTAACCTTATCTCGCTAAGAGAGTTATACTTTTTGAGGAGATTTCGAAATTTTTTATCTTCTATGGATTTTGCTTCCACCAAAAGTTTGATATCAGTGACTCCGCGAGCTCTAGCCTTTTTCGTTTCTTCATAAAACACATCCAAAAACTCGAATTGAGTAGAAACAAGATAGAGAGACGTTTTTGCTAAATTTATCAAGGATAATGCCCTATTAATACAAACATCCCTTCCTCGATGGACGTATAAAGCAATTTTTATTGGAGTGTCATGTGATTGATAAATTGGTCTTAAAGTATGAATTATTTTATTTGAATGTTCAGAAAAACTATCATTATATTGTTTTTTTGCGATGATTAAAGCTTCATCAGGACTTTTCGCAAAATACCTTGAAGGGCGAGATTCTTCTTCTTTAATTATCCACATCTTTTCTTTTTCTAATTGAGTTAGGATATTATAAATTCTAGAGTAAGGGACACCAGAAGCATCAGAAAGCTCTCTTGCATCCATTGGTCCTTTACTTATCAATGTGAGGTAAATTGAGATTTCATAATCAGTAAGACCAATTGAACGTAATGATCCTTTAACATTTTCAGGTATCTCTTTTGACATTACTTTCACGTTCTATATAATCGTAATAATTAAAGAATAATCTTATTGATAATATTAAAATGTTTTTATAGGTATGAAACTACAGTTTTCACTGTTATAGATATTAGCAATTTTAAAATAATATAAAAACGGGTAAATTATTAATCAATCTTGATCAACATACGCAATTCTGTTAAGCAAAACAGTTATTTCTTTAGTTAGAGGAATTAGAGTAATGTTAAAAATAAGGATGATGTTATATTAATTACACCCCCAATTAAATAAATAAATCTCCAAAACTCCCCCAAATAAGCAACTATAACGATTGATAGAAGCATCCAACCGATAGTATAAAGGGGTAAACTAATGAAAATCGTTGATTTAGATTTGCTGTAGATATTTTATCAGATGCAATTCTAGTGATAGTTGGAATAAGAAATGCAAATGAGATCCCAGTTAAGAGAAATACAATAAATATTACTTCCCATATCCATAGTAAACTTGCAAATTTTGTCTTACCTGCTACCCAGATAAAATTAAATTACCCAATAGATAATTATGCTTTAGGAAATAGTATCTTCATTGGATGTATTATTAGTGGAAGCGTATTTGCAGGATTGGGAGTTATTACTCTTGTTTTATCTTCGCTTTCTAAAAGAAAATAGTAGTTAGCATAACTCACGTTATATTTTTATTTCTTTTTATTTTCCATTTTCTAATTTAATTGAATTCAATTTTTAAAAACATTAAAAATTTGTTTAATATTAATAGATTGATAAATTAAAATAGGGTTTTTTAAACATGTATTATTATATATCGGCAAAATTTTGCAGAAAACGGACCAAAATTGAAGTTTTGAAAAAGAAAAAAGAAAAATATGATAAATGATTATTAATATTTAATTTAATAATATAATTATTATTAACAAAAAAAATAGTGATCTCATGGATATTGTCGATCTAAAAATACTAGAATTGCTAAAAGAGAACAGTCGAATGTCATTCAATGATATTTCTCAAATTGTTGGAAAAACTGAAGCCACAGTAAGGCGCAGAGTTAAGAAGTTAACTGTTGAGGGTGTTATTAGAAAATTTACTGTAGAATATAATATTGATAATAAACCACGTACAAGAGCTACCGTAAAAGTTGAACCTGATTTTAAAGAAATTAAAAAAATTTTAAAAGAACTATTAGAAATAGAAGAAATCACAGATATTTGGAGACTTTCAGGGGATTGTGGATTATTTATGAAAGTAGAAATCCCTTCAATTGAACATTTTAATCCTTTGATTGAGGAAAAAATTGCCAAAATTGAAGGTCTAAAGGTCGTTGAAACCTGCTTTATAACGGATATCATTAAGTAAATGGATTTAAATTTAAAAGTGGGAATAAGACAGTACTTTACTATCTACAGGAAGAAGGATATTTAGCGTATATAGATCATGAAGAAATATTGTTTGCATTGCTAAAAGCAGAAGAAGCTGAAGTTATCATGGAGATTGAAAAACATATTGGGATGGAATTAACTATTTACATTAATCGAGATGGAACGGAGATGGAACCGAAAGGGCCATTTATTATTATAGAAAACAAGCATGTATTTCAATTTAACTCTAGGAAAGTTAGAGAGTAAAAATTCTCTAGATACCCTGTACTTAATTGAGATGACTCAATTGAATCATCTGGAATATATATATTTGGAGTATTATGAAAGAAGTCTTTTGGATGCGTTAGAATCCCTTCCGGCTTTAAAGCATATTCATATAGGGCGTAAACGTTTCTTGATGATTAATAATAAATTATTAGAAGAGAAGAAATTGTGATTATACACCTACTTTCATGGCAAGGTATATACAGTATTTTATCATCAAATTTTCGATTTAGATTGCTTTTCCTTCTTAATTTAATACGAATTTTCAATAAATTAGATTAAATAAAATCTAATCAATCATTTCAATCGCTTTCTCGAATGGAAGGGTTAAAATATCATTTTTTCCATATTGGAAAATCCTTTTTAATAAAATTTTTGTTATTTTAATATGTTGAGTAAAAATAATATCTTTTAAAATTTTGAAATTATAATTATTTTTTATGTAGATTAACTCCCAAATTACAAAAAATTTCTCCCATTCTGATTTTATATTTTTACAGGAAATTTGGCACTTCTCACTCAATACTTTGGCTAAAAAATGAGGTAGACCTTCATGAATCCAGGGTTCTATTTCTTGATGATATTGGGTTATTGATTTTGAATGGATTAATTCTGCTAACAATAGGCAATAATCATCTCTTGAATCATCACGGATAATCACATGACGTTCTTTTTTTTTATACATTCCTGGGATTGAAGAACAAAAATTTATAAAAAGATCTTTAACAAATTCTGTATGTTCATAGAGATCAATAGGTAAATTATGATTAGACTTTAGACATCGGTAAAAATCAAGGATATTAAGGTATTCTATATATACATCCCGCACATTAATTCCTAGATAATATTCAATACATTGATAAACTTTTTCGAGATTATCATTATAGGAGTTTTTTAAATTCATTTATATCATTTGGGATTAAACAGATTATAAGGAATTTAAAATGAATACTAACGAATCGGAGAAATGAGCTTTTATGATCTTTTTGTTTTTTTTCAAAAAATCATTTAAGTCGACTATTAATCTAATTTTTTCATTCTTATCAATGCTACTTCTTAATTTTGATGCAATTTCTAATAGCTTATTTTGAATATTTTCATATCGATTAGATTTTCTTTCTTTTATTAGCTTGTTCTTGAGATCAATGATATCTACTTTATCCTCTATTCTAGTATCTAAATTACTTAAAAAATCAAAAATTTTTTCAATATTGATAGATGCGTTATCTATGGATAATATATGTGATGTTTCCGAACTTTGTTCTTCGTTATATTTTGGCTCTAATTCAGCAAATTTTGTATTATCCAATTCTATATCTCTTCTAAATTGTTCTCTATTAGATGAATAATCTCTAAAATATGGATCCCTTATCTTTTTATGCAAAGTGGGAATTTTCTTATAATCTAATACCATTTTTACTTACTCTCACGTATTATTTATATAATAATTATTTCTTATAATCTCATTGAATCTAAGTAATATTTGGTAACGGTTTATATATTAGATATAATTCTCTTATTCTTTTTATAATATTCCATAATTTTTTGCCAAATTTAACAAAATTTATGTTATTTGTATAAAAATCAGCAGTAATATATTGAACATAAGGAAAAATTTCAGTTTCAATATCATTCTTAAAGTTACTAGGATTACTTAAATTTTTGCGCAATATATATTGATACAAACCAAAAAGAGATTGAATATATAGATAAATCATCACATTTTTTAAACTACATGATTGATTATGAAGTATTCTAACAATTACATCAATGATTCCATTTAGGATTGTATTATCTAATTCTAAAAGTTTGTTTTGATTTTTTTTTAAAAAAATGATTAAATTCTTAAACATATAATCTGAAAATTCTAAATTATCGTCATAAATTTTTGCTTCAATATCGGATTTTTGGAAGTTTCGAATGCTTAAAGTATATTTATAATAGTTTTCCCACATTAACTCTTCGTCTAAATCGATTTTAAACTCTTTTATAACATTGGAGATGAAATCCATACCAGTTTTTTTTGCAGAATCAATTAAATCTGGTGTTCTTCGTCCGATTCCTTGAAAATCAAATGAAACGTCACGTAACATAATTCCTGGTAAAAAAAATTGGTTACTTTCAAGAAACATACAATTTTCCATTATTCTATTTGCTAGTATATTCATGAATCGAAAATTATTAATGATGAAATATTCCTGATAACATCTTAAATCTTGGAGTATTAGTTCATATAAATTTGATATTTTGATATCCTTCATTTTGAATCCTAGATTAAAATATTTTCAAGATTTTAAAATTTAACTCTAATCAATGTTTTGAATTTTAAATCTAAATTTTTGAATTTTTTATTATATTCAATTAATGTAAACTTTTCTATATCTATTAGAATTCTCTTTAATAAAGTTATCACTATCTATTTAACTTGAATTTTTTTGATTTTTTATTAAGGACCAACATCATAGAAATATTTTACAATTGTCTAAAAAGAAATTGCATAATTTGATATAGGTAATCTTATCTATTAAGGCAAAATCTATAATTTCGAGAAAAAGTCTTTTTCTCTCTTTTAGTATTGTTCTATCTTTTTTTATTTTCAAATTTGTATTTTTATGTAACTGAAGCATCAGCTTTTTACTACCTATTAAATAGTCAATTTGGAGAAAAATAAGAAGTTACAGACGAGAATGCCACCCGTCAAGAGTGTCATAGCTGTTTTACCGAGTCCTATATTTAACTAAAACACATTAACGCAACTTATCAAGCTAATTTCCTTTCTAATTTTTTGTTTTTTTGAAGTTTGTGATTTATTTTAATTTAAAAACTTCTACGCTTGAAGGAGGTGTGCCCAATTTGGAATTAACCTACTTTTCCAAGATTTTATCGATTAAACTTATCTTTTTCTTGGTTTTCTTTACGTCAGATTGTAATTTCTTAGCCCTGTGCCTGTATTCCTCATCATCCAACCCCCCCAATGTATGTTTTTTATCAATAAAATTCAATAGATCTTCAACAGAATTTAATTTTGTCTCTAAACCTGCTTTTTCATCTTTTAACTCTTCTTTTGATTTCCCTTTAGTTTTCAGTTTTGGTGCCGGTTTTAAGGTTGAGTTTGTATCCGCCATAAGAGCCTTTTTCAAACTCTCAGGTTTTGGGGGCAAGCTCGTTAATCCTGAATCTTTTTCTCTATTTAATTCAATTATTATTTCATCCCTTATCTCTGTTGAGGATTTTTGTAAATCATTATCTATTTGATTTCCTGGTTGATTTACTATAGTTTTTTGAATAATTTCTGTTTTAAGAGAGTCATTCTCTTTATCCTCAGCGGATAGAGCTGTTTCCACTAATTTATCAATGATTAATTTAGTAGAGTTTATTTGATTTTGGAAAGTTTTTAATAAATCAACTAATTCCCTATTGTTAGAAATATTAATTGTGACCCCAATATCACTTGAAGTATCATAATTATAAAGGAAATTAGTTGAATTTGGCTGCTCCTGTTTTATTTGAGTAGGATCTTTAATTATTTTAGGTATTGGGGCAGAAGAATCTGCTTGTGCCCTTATTTCCATACGGTAATCCGATAATAACCATAGAAAAATATTTAATGCTAATTCTGGGTGCTCATTACACTGGAAGCCACCCCCGATTTTATCCCTAAACATTTCATAACTTCCAATACAACAAACTCTTCCAATGCCTGATTCTGATATACATATTAGAGGACATGAAAAAGGTTCTGAAGTCTCATTAGAATCTGCTATAGAAAACGCTCCACTTCCGACAATTGTAAGTGAACATCCAGATCTATAACATAATGAATCTATTCCTGAAGTTATTGGATGGGGAATATTAAAAGCTGAAATTAAAGGAATATTTTCTAAACCTAGATTAGTTCTATCATCTAAAACTTGATCATTTTCAAATGCAATTCCAAATTGTTCTGAAATTTCAGATAAATTACTACCTCTACCCTTATCGCCACCCGCATGTGATAATAATAACAATCCGCCCCCAGAATTCTTAACCCAATTAACAATAGAGGAAATTTCGTGCGAAGAAATTCTCGTAAAATCAGGACAAGCGAAAACTAATATGTCATATGGTTTTAATGATTCTTCAGTAATCGGCACTTCTAAAAAATTATAACATATAAAATCATTTGAGTTTAAAGAATCCCGTAGTTCGGTAAGATTTTCATCAATCTTACCTCTTGGTTTATGAGAAATATCAAAAGCAATATGATATGGCATTTTTTTAAAAATTTTTTTAAATCTTGTTATGGTTGATTATTATTTTAATATTTTGTTATTTAATATTTAATTATTTTTTAAGGAATTTATTCTAAACAAATAATGAAAAATAAAATATTTAAAGCTAAGTTTTGTATCAATTAAGTAGAACAGTCTTTAAACTTAAAAGTGATAATAAAATATTAAAATTTTCAAGATCGCTAACTAATAAAAATTATTAAAGCAAAAATGGAAGAATTCAGAGTAAACGAATATATCATACTAATACTTGCTATAAGAAATTTTAGAAATATAAAAAAGAGAATCTCTAGAATTTTTTTTATTATAGATTAGCTAACATCATTATTTAGATGCCTTCTAAAGAAAAGAACACTTGACTTTAAGTAAAATTCAGATAAAAAATGTTTCTCTTAACTTGCAAAAAAAATTCAATTAAACAACTACCTCTCGCATTTTTTTTTAGATGTACATTAGAGTAATAAATCTAAATTGGGACTTAAAAAGGTCTAAATAAATAATTCAAAATAGTATTAACACTTAATTTTTTTAACAGATTGTTCTCTCTGTATCTTTTCATATGCAAGAGCAGTCTTTAAATTTATAAGTGATAATCATCTGATAAAAATTAAACAACAACAAAGATTTTGAAGATAAAATTTTATCAAGATAAGAAAAGTAATTAAATAAATTAAAAGGAAATTTCATACCAAAAATGCAAGAATTCAGAGTTAATGAATATATCACGCTAAGGCTTGAGGAAGATAAAACCACACTAAAGTTTGAGGGAAAGAAAATTGCCATCTATATCTTAGGAGAAAAATTCCAACAGTGTAAGTACTTATTAATAAACATCCCTGTTGATGTGGTTAGCACGTTTGATGAAATTCAATCCATCGATGAGGCAGCCGAAAAGCTAGATAGAACGATGGAACGAGATGTATACCAAGTCAACATCCCCCCAGAGACGGAGTTTTGGGGGCACTGTTCGAATTTACAAGTATGGTGGGAAAACGGATATGATACACGACTTCTCCACAGAGACCTGGCATTTCCTTTATTAAAAAAGCTAGTAGAAGTCGGAGACCTCAAAGCGAAGCAGGTGTTTAAAGAAGAGATATGTAAGAGATTAGAAAGTGGAAGCAAGACAGTTATCGATTTTTTAAGTGAAGAAGGATATTTAGCGTATATAGATCATGAAGAAATATTGTTTGCATTGCTAAAAGCAGAGGAAGCTGAAGTTATCATGGAGATTGAAAAACATATTGGGATGGAATTAACTATTTACCTTAATTTTCATGAGATGGAACCGAAAAGTCCATCTATTAATATAGAAAATAAGCATGTGCTTCAATTGATTCTAGGAAAGTTAGAGAGAAAAAATTCTCTATATACTTTGTACTTAATTGAGATGACTCAATTGAATCATCTGGAATATATATATTTGGAGCATCATGAAAAAAGCCTGAAGTATTATGAAAGGAGTCTTTTGGAAGCGTTAGAATCCCTTCTGGCTCTAAAAAGATTACATATAGGGCGTAGACGTTTCTTGATGATTAATAAAAAATTATTAGAAAACCGAAATTAAAAACGAAAAAAAATTAAAAAAATAATTATCTATTGGATTTAAAAAAATAACCAAGATTTAACATCCACATAGTATTTCTTAGATAAAATCATCAGTCAATTCGAAACGAAACACCCCTGACATTGGATGTTCATTACATTGAAATCCTTAATAGATACTTCTGTCCCCGATGATCAAATTATTTTTGGTAATATTTTCAACGATAACATTACTACCTATTATGGAATTTTTTGATATTATGTTTCTT
>Ga0209976_10001837_pt1 | contig 12296 bp, 9 predicted proteins | sample SumtaG_FD_182806 | JGI IMG/M metagenome (GOLD analysis project Ga0209976, IMG submission 182806) | Deep subsurface microbial communities from Indian Ocean to uncover new lineages of life (NeLLi) - Sumatra_00157 metaG (SPAdes) (version 2) | ecosystem: Environmental > Aquatic > Marine > Oceanic >...
GTTAAACTTATCCAAACTAGCTCACCATTTTTGTTTTGCATTTGAAGTTCTTCATCTTGAATTATTTTTCCTTTTAAAAATTCCTTGAATAATCTTTTAGCTTTAGAAGTGCCATTGTCATTCTTTGCATATAAGTCGAGAAGTTTCATATTTAATAATTCTTTTTTTGAATAACCTAAGAGGTTCTCAGCTGCTTTGTTAAATCTTCGAATTGATTTATCAGGACCAATTGAGAAATAAGCAATTGGAGCATTTTCATATAAATCCTTATAAAAGTCTCCCGTTGCTTCTAAATAATCTTCCCCTTTTTCTTCTTGTTGAAATACACCTATGATCTCCTTTAAAACTATAGTAAAATTTACAGTGTTATTAGAAGCGACGGTTTTTTGCACATAAAATTCACACATCTTTAGAATCCCAAGTTTGTGTTTAAATTTTAGACGGGTCGTATCTGTTTTATTTTCAGGACAATTCTTTAATGTATAAATAGCTACATTGTGGTCCTCCTCAGAAATATAATCTAATAGGGACTTTCCCTCTAATTCTTCAGTTGAATATCCCAACAGCTTTAAAAGGGGTAATTGATTAACATATTCAACCAAATAATCCTGATTTATAAGAAAAAGTGGTTCATCTATACTTTCTGTAATCAGTTCAAAAGATTCTTCAAATAATCTTAATTTTTCTTGCACTTCGACCAATATTACTCAACCTCAACTAATTTCAATAACGATAGGTAAAAAATGAAATCTAATAATTATACCTATAATTTACATAAGTATTTGTATTTAACACTTTGGTTAAAGGTTATTCTAGGTAAAAACTATTTAGATTGAATTCCAAAGGTGTAGAAATCCTTACTCTAATCCAAAAACTTGGCGAGGTGCTAGATATTTTGGAAATTTATCAATTAAGTTAAGCCTGGTGATAAAACATAGATGACATTCATCAACATATTTATTTTCATGTTTTATGTTATATTCTTTAACTAATTGAGCTGGACCTCCTCTAATTAGGGGTCCACATATCGGGTGAGACTCAGCATCATATTTATTAATCAATTCTGATAATGGTGTCTCCCAAAAATTTCCAATGCTTAAACCTTGGCAAATATGTGCATTTCCAAATGAATCCACATGAATTCTTCCAAGTTTTTTGAAATCCTCATGCGGACATTCATTAAATTCTTCCCATGGTCTCTTGGGTAAACCTTTAATCAATTTTTCTACAGCTCTTCCCTTAAACATAGCTCCTCCCCCAATCACAGGATCTCCTTTTACTTGATCCTTCTCAAATTTAACTGTAGGTTCCTCAATACAAATTGTTAAAACTGGTAAGTTAAGATGTTCCGCTGCCTTTTTAGCATTTTTCGATAAATTTTCTTTTTCATTTTCGTAATGAAATGTGTCATCACTTATACTCATATCATCTATACCAGATTCTGATAATGGCTTAAGCCAGATTTCCGCATCCTCAATGTTAGTAGCCCAATAAGAGTTTGTTACTATTCCAACTTTAAATCCCTGTTTTTTTGCAAGCTTCACTCCTTCGATCATTATAGGATAATACAGAAATGGTTCACCTCCTTCGAAATAAATCCACTCCACAGTTCCAATTTTCTTCGCTTCACTGAGAACTTTTCTAATTTGTTCTAAAGTGAACGTTCCTTTAGTATTTGGACTACAGTATAAAAAACAGTGATCACATGCATAATTACATGTATATGTTAATAAAAAATGGATACCCTTCAACATTATTGCTTCCTTCAAGAATGATGCTATTTTTATGTCAAACAATTTTCATTCTTAAATAAAATTATTTAATTAATTTTCATTAAATCCCATAGAATTACAAAAAAAAGGAGCTATTATGACCAAACCAATAAGTATGTATGAAAAATTCTTCAAAGATCCTAAGCGTGAGCCCGTTTTAGTAGATTATGCGAGAACACCTATAGGAAAGAGAAAAGGTACTATTACTGTAGACTTATAGGATCAAACATCCATCAATTAGAAGAATCCGGTAAGGAGTATGCTATTTCCAGTATGTGTGTAGGATTAGGAATGGCGTTGGCCACGATAGTAAGAAATGAAAATCCAAGATAGGAACTTCACTTTTTTTTAATTTTTTCTCTATTTTTGTTGAATTGATTAAGTTTAAAGTTTAAGCTTGAATTTTATTCATATAAAAATTTTAAGAAAATCAATTTAAAGGTATTATTGAAATGATAGAATTTACGGAAGAACAAGAATTAATCCGAGAAAGTGTAAAAGAATTTGCACAAAAGAAAATCGCACCAATAGCGCTTGATATGGAGAAGCATAAAGAAATTCCAGCTGATATTATCAAAGGGATGGCAGAATTAGGTATTCTTGCATGTACAGCTGATCCTGCTTATGGTGGATCAGGATTAAATGCTGTGACCGCTGGAGTTGTGGCTGAAGAATTAGCTAAAGGAGATTGTACAGGCTCCACATGTGTTTTTTACCTAGTTCAAGCCGCATGGGGGTATCTACTTAACAAATATGGAACTGAAGAAGCAAAAAAAGAAATATTTCCAAAAGCAACTAGTGGTGATTGGTTCTTAGGAATAGCTACAACGGAAAGTGGCGGTGGTACTGATGTTGTTGGGGGAAAGACTACAATAAAGAAGGATGGAGATTCATTTATTGTTAATGGAGAAAAAATGTATATTAGCGGTGTAAGAGAAGCTGTTACAAACGGTGGCGGGCATATTACTATTGCTCATCAATCTCCTGAGTTGGGGTCAAGAGGGATGACTGTATTTTACTTGCCATTAACCGCTGAGGGAATAACCCCTACATACATTGATGATTTGGGAAGAGAAGGGATTTCTTGTGGTGGATTTGCTATTGATAACGTAAAAATTCCTAAACATTATATCCTTGGGGAAGAAAATAAGGGATTCTATATTATCCATGAAGGTTATGAATATGCTAGAGCATTAATTGCTGTAATCTGTGCTGCTGCGGGTTTAAAATCATTGGAAAATGGGATGAATTATGTGAAAGAGAGAAAGGTGTTTGGGAAACCATTGGCAAAATTTCAAGAAATTAACTTTAGATTAGCGGAGCATTATACAAAGTTAGAAATGCTGAAACGTCTAGGTTACGAAGCATTAAGAGCTATAGATTTGGAACAAGAAGGAAAAGGTAACAGATTCGAAACGAGTAAAATAGTAGCAATGTCAAAAATGTTTGCCTCCGATTGGGCTTGTGAAGCAATTAACGATGTCATTCAATGGCAAGGAGCATTTGGATATTCTAGAGAATGTCCAGATCAGGCAGCATGGAGGGCTGTAAGATCATTTTCATTAGCTGAAGGAACTCGTGAAGTCATGAAAATGATTGTAGCAAGAGAGCTTCTGGGTAAGGAATTGACATCCTATAAATAATATCAATAACTTTTTTTTATATTTTTAATTGAATTTAAATTAATCCTCAGAAGATTAATTGATCTTAAAAAAGAGATTTTTATAATTATGAGATATATCGTATGTGTTAAGCAAGTTCCTGAATCTAACGACCTTAAGTTCGATTCAGATGAAAATAAAGTATTAAAAATTGGAGTTTCAACAATTATCAATCCTTTTGATCAGTTTGCTTTAGAGCAAGCCATTAAAATAAAGAATGAGGGAGATGAAATTATTGCAATTTCTATTGGTGATGCTGAAACAAAAAGTACTTTAATGAGATGTTTAGCTCTAGGTGCTGACAAAGGAATACTATTGGATGATGAAGATTTTAAAGATTCTGATACATTTGCAACATCCAATATACTAGCTACAGCAATAACAAAAATCGGTAATTACAGTATTATTTTTTGTGGTAATTCTTCTATTGACACTGGTTCAAGTCAAGTTGGACCAGAATTAGCAGCAATTCTAAAAATTCCTCAGGTAACATATGTAGAAAGCGTGGAGAACGTTGAAAATGGCAAAGTAAAGGTTAAAGCCCAAACAGATGAGGGTTACAGGATAATAGAATCAGAGCTTCCATTAGTTATTGCTGGAATCCCCCCGTCATCTTTTCAACCAAGTATCCCACCTTTACCAAAAATATTGGCTGCGCGGAAAAAACCATTTGATATTTGGAAGACGGAGGATATAGAAGGTGATCCAAGCAAATTTGGATCAAATGGTTCGGTAATAAAGATAATAAAACTATATAAACCCCCAAAGAGAGAACAAGGAATAGTATTTACCGATGAACCTAATATAGCTGTAGAGAAGTTAATGGAATTATTAAGTAAAGATAAGGTGATATAAATATGGCGGACTATAAAGATATCTGGGTATTTGTAGAAATTAAGAAAGCAGATATTAGGGGTGTTACTTTTGAATTAATTGGTAAAGCTAAAGAACTTGCAAAAAATACAAATGAGAAAGTCTCTGTAATTATTCTTGGAAAAGATGTTTCAAGCTTCTGTGAAGAACTATCTTATCATGATTTAGATAAAATATATTTATGTGAAAATGAAATTCTTGAAGATTACCTTACTGAAACATATTCACTAACTCTTGTTGAGCTAATTAATAAATATTTGCCAAATATAATATTATTTCCAGCGACCAAAATTGGAAGAGATTTAGCCCCAAGAGTAGCAGCAACCTTAGAAACTGGCTTGACCGCAGATTGCATAGACTTAAAAGTAATAGATGGTAATTTAGTGCAAACTCGCTTTGTTTATGGTGGTAATTACTTAGTTGACATAATCTGTCCAACTAAAAGACCTCAAATAACATCGGTGAGGCCAAATGTAATGGAAAAGTCTGAATCTACAGAAAAAAATCAACCTGAAATTATAGAGTTTCCCGTGAAAATTGATCCTAATAAACTTAAAACAAAGATAATCGATAAAATTGAAACAACAGTAACTGAAGTAAAGCCAATTGATGAAGCAGATATTATTGTATCGGGTGGCAGAGGAATAGGAAGTAAAGAAAATTTTAAAATAATTGAAGAATTAGCGGAAGTGCTAAATGCTGCAGTAGGTGCCAGCAGAGCATCTGTAGACGCTGGTTGGGTTTCAAAATCGTGCCAAGTAGGACAAAGTGGGACTGTAGTCAACCCTAACATCTATATAGCATGTGGCATATCCGGAACAACTCAGCATTTAGTTGGTATGAAAAGTAGTAAAAAAATTATAGCTATAAATAAAGATCCCAATGCTCCTATATTTGAAGTATGCGATTACGGTATAGTCGGTGATTTTAAGGTAATAGTTCCCATACTAAAAGAAGCATTGAAGAAGAAATTATCTCAAAATTAATTTTTTTCCTAATGCAAATTAATCCTTGACTAATTCTAATAGTTATTTTATTATTAAGCCAGATTCCTAAAATTTTTTAATTTTATCACTTTTATAAAAATAATTTGCCATTAGGGGAAGAATTTTTTCTACTTGCATTAATCTTTGGGGTGTTAATAGGTACTATATCCTCGATTGTTGGAATCGGAGGGGGTATTCTGTTCATACCAACTTCAATTTTTATCTTTGGTTTTTCTTTAAAAGAATCGGTTGTAATATCACTATTTTCTATGACGGGATTAAATATTAGTGCAACAATTCGCTATATGAAAATGAAATTAATCAATTACCGACTCGCGGTGTTATATAACATATGGGATTTACCTGGTGTGATTGTTGGTGCTTGGATCACGTCCTTAATAACCCAAAATATTTTAGCTGGTATTTGTGGCGCTTTAATTATTTTTTTAAGCATAATTCTTTTCCGTAAGAATAATAAACATAATCGGGAAAAGAAAAACCCTCCAAATTCACAAAATGAAGATGGAAATATTAATAAAAGTAAATTAAATCAAAAAAACAAATTGGGTGTAAATAATCCCATATTAGCATCTTTTAGTTCTTTTTCTGGGGGATTTATTTCTGGTCTGGGTGGTTTGGGTGGAGGAACTGCTGATACAACCACCATGATACTACTCGGATTAGATCCTAAAGAAGCAGCAGCGACTTCTGAATTTGCTATGGTTTTTACATCAGTATTTGGGGTATTAATCCATACAATTATTGGTACATACACCGGATCTTTTTTTTGGCCTATCATGATGACCTTAGGGGGGATAATTGGTGCTCAAGTAGGGTCATATTTAAGTATTAAAATCGAAAGTAATGTTATTAGAAAAATGCTAGCTGTTTTTGCTTTTTATACAGGAGTATTGCTAATCCTTCTGATGTTTAATATTGGTTGGTAACTATGGTATGGTAAGTAAAAATAAGATTATTGTTCCAATATTAACAGTTTATCTCAAAATTGAATAAATAAAAAGGGTTTTAAGTAATTTTAATTTTGAGAGATTAAAAAAAAGGCTAAGAAGATTTTTTAAACGCCCGTAATTTTGTATGACAATGAACAAAGTCGCAATTATTGGAGTAGGTCATACTAAGTTTGGAAGGTTACAAGAGAAAGGATTGTTGGATTTATTATCTGAAGCATCATTAGATGCTATAGAAGAATCTAACACAAAAGAGAAAAATTTTGATTCTGTATATGTGGGGTGTATGGGTTCAGATGCATTTAACCACATCTCTGGAGTTGCCAGTGCTCTAGTTGATAGAATTAATTTAATACCTGCCGCAGCTGATCAAATTAAAAATGGACCTGCTAGTGGAGGTTCAGCTATTAAAGCTGGATTTCAAGCAATAGCTTCTGGAATGGATGATTTGGTGTTAGTGGTGGGCGGTGAAAAAATGACACATATTAGAACACCAGGGTTGATTACGTCATATGTGGCTACGATAACTCATCATCAGGCTGAAAGACAGCATGGGGTTTCCATTCCCTCGCTTTCCGGAATGTTGATGAGAAATTACATTGAAAGATATAACGCAAAATTTGAATGGTTTTCAGATATAGTAATTAAAAATCATAAGAATGGCGCTTTGAATCAATATGCTCATTTCCAAAAGACCATCGAAGATTTTATGAAGAGTTCTATTCAGAAAGGAAGGGGAAATTGGGAAAATGTTTATGATTTCTTATCTGATGAAATTTCTAATCCTATAATATCTGATCCCATAAGACTTTTTAACAGCTGCCCTATTTCAGATGGAGCGGCTGCGGTAGTCTTGTGTAATGCTGATATTGCCAAGAAATATTGTGATACACCCATATTAATTTCTGGAATTGGTCAGGCAACAGATACACATATTTTATATGAACGTGATGATCTTGTAACATTAAAAGCTTTAAGGATTTGTTCAGATAAAGCATATAAGATGGCAAAAAAAACACCTAAAGACATAGATGTATGCGAAGTGCATGATGCATTTACGATATTAGAAGTAATCCAAAGTGAAGATTTAGGATTCTTTAAAAAGGGTGAGGGGGCTAAAGCTGCGCATGAAGGTATAACAGAAATTGATGGAAAAATTCCAATAAATCCGTCTGGAGGCTTAAAAGCTCGAGGACATCCTTTAGGTGCTACTGGTATAGCTCAAGTTGTAGAATTAGTATGGCAGTTGAGAGGGGAAGCTGGGAAAAGACAAGTCGATGGTGCAGAATCAGGAATAACCTGTAATTTCGGAGGATTCGGAAATAACATAATATCAATACTTGTAGAAAGGACATAATAATGTAAGAAATGGTCACTTCTCCACTATCTTTTTAATCCTTGTTAAATCATCAATTGACAAATTTAAAGTAACCTCATCTGTCCTAAATTGCATTAATCCTTCTTGGTTAATTCCATTACAAAAATATCTCTTTGAATCATCAAGGATAACTTCCTTTCCGTAAATTTGGGAATGTTGGTTATATTCCCCGATTAAATTTTGAATTTCTTCTAGATTATTTTCCAAAATTGGGGAATAATAATGATTTGCATTAGAACCAATTTTATGAGCAAAATTATCTAAAGAAACTCCATTTTTAACTATGTCTTTAATGGATATTGTTATTGATTTAAGATTATTTGGCATCTCATCACTGGAGTTATTTAGATTTACACCCATACCAATTAAAAGATAATTTTTTTGAGAACTAGTGATGTAGTCAATTAAGATTCCAGCAAGTTTTTTATTATTGTATAATAAATCATTTGGCCACTTAATTTGAACTACTGTGTTGTATTCCTCTTTAATCACTCTTGTAAGTAGTGTGGCTGTAAAATAGTGAAATAATGCTAACTGTGCATTATTGAAATATAATGAGGTTGAAATACCTAAAGTCGCCCAAAAACCCCCTTCTGGTGACACCCAATCATCGTCTTTCCTTCCACGACCTTTGGTTTGGATCTTAGCCACTAATAATAATGAGGGATAATAATCATTTTGAAGATATTCAACTATAGCATCTTGAGTAGAGCTCGTTTTATCGATATGAACTATCTTTATTTTAGAGAGCATTTTACATTGTTTAAGCAGACTAATATTTAGATTAATCAGTTTCTACTTAAATATCTTTAACTTTCTACTTGAGACCTTATAAATTTTTGGATTTATTTTTGAAATCGCTTTATGCCACCTTGTTTTTTCTAATTTCATTGCACATAATTGTCTCGATTATAAAATTTAATAAAAATCCGAAGAAATTTTAATAACGGCTCTTAGAGATTAATACTTTTGATAGTGTGTTTTCATGTAAAAGTTTTATAAATTAACCTTTGATAAAAATAATAATTTGTTTAATTAAATAGTTAAAGGATTAACATGATTCTTAAAGATGATGAGTCAAAAAACGGCTTCAAAATTATAGAAAGATTGCAAGAAATGCGCGATGCATCTATGCTTGGTGGAGGAAAGGAACGTATTAATATTCAACATAAGAAAGGTAAACTGACAGCTAGAGAAAGGATTGAATTATTAGTAGATTATGGCTCTTTTGTCGAAATTGGCTCATTTGTTAAGCATCATTCTGATAAGTTTGGGTTAGAGAATAAAAAATTTCTTGGAGATGGTGTAATAACCGGTTATGGGACAATAGATGGACGAAAAGTATTCATCTATAGCCAAGATTTTACAATACTAGGAGGAACTATTGGAAAAGCTCATGCTCAAAAGATCTCAAAAATTATGGACTTAGCGTTAAAAATGGGAAGTCCTGTAATCGGTATAATAGATTCGGGAGGTGCCCGTATTCAAGAAGGTGTTGATGCTTTAGATGGGTTGGGAGATATATTTTATCGAAATGTACAAGCATCTGGTATTATTCCTCAAATTTCTGTAATCCTAGGTACCTCTGCTGGAGGTGCTGCTTATAGCCCCGCTTTAACAGACTTTATTATAATGGGTGGAAAAAATGCTTTTATGTTTATCACAGGACCTCAAGTTGTTAACTCAGTAACAGGAGAAAATGTATCATTTTCAGAATTGGGAGGTCCTGAAATTCACTCAACAATTTCTGGTATTTGCCACAGAGTTGCAGACACCGAAGAAGAAGCATTAGAAATTGTTAAAAAATTATTAACTTATTTGCCATCAAATAATTTAGATGACACCCCTCATTCTTTAGAAAAATTTAATGCAATGGATCCTCATTTATTCAATAATGTTTTACCCGAAAGTGAAGATGAACCATATGATATGAAAACAATAATTAATTTAATTGTTGATCAAGATTCATTCTTTGAAATTTTTCCAAATTGGGCAAAAAATATAATTATTGGGTTTGGTAGGATAGAAAATCAAGTTGTAGGCATTATTGCGAACCAACCCCTATATCTAAGTGGTGCAATTGATTCTAATGCATCGGATAAAGCTGCTAGGTTTATTCGATTTTGTGACTCATTCAATATTCCTCTCATAACACTCGTGGATGTTCCGGGATTTATACCCGGGATAAACCAAGAACATTCTGGAATTATTAGACACGGTGCCAAATTGATATATGCTTATTCTGAAGCGACTGTAGTAAAAATTACGGTTATCATTCGTAAAGCTTATGGAGGAGCTTATATTGTAATGAACTCAAAGCAATTAGGGGCAGATATCAATTTAGCTTGGAATACAGCTCAAATTGCCGTTATGGGCGCAGAAGGGGCTTGCAAAATTCTTTTTCGGAATCATTTAAAGGAGATAGAAGATCCAACTAATTTATTAAAAGAGTTTACAGAAAAATATAAAAAAGAATTTTCTAATCCATATCATGTTGCTGAAAAAGGACAAATAGATAAAGTAATTTTTCCGCATGAGACTCGTCTTGAAATTATTAAAAGTTTGAAATTTTTTGAGACAAAACGTGACCAGTCTCCCAAGCGAAAGCACGGGATTTCTCCTGTTTAATTTTTAATTTTGTTGATTTTTATGAAGAAGAGAAAAGATATTTTAGATATTTTGGGCAAGGGAAGGATTCCCATTTGGGGCTATTCACCTAGGGGTATTACTGATCCTTCGCTTTCAATTGAATTATGCCAGATTGGTGGGGTTGGTTTAGTTGATCTTGAAGGATTAAATTCAAATCAATGCCAAACGCTTCTTAAAAAGTGTTTCACATCATTGTCTTCTGATCATGTATGGGGTATTCGAGTGGCTACTAAAGAAATTCTTAATTCACTTGAATTTCAAGAAGTAGTTCCAATTATTATCTGTGCGTTTTCTCCTGATTCTCATGATATTGCGAAATTGCAGAAAATTTCAAATGTACTCCTGTCTGAAGTCTCTTATTTAGAAGAAGCATACAAAAATGCAGATTGGGCAGATTTATTTCTTGTAAAAGGTAATGAAGCGGGGGGAGTAGTTGGTGTAAAAAATAGCTTTATTCTTATTCAAGAATTTCATAAGGCTGGTCTTTCATTTGTAATTCAAGGAGGATTTGGAGTATTCAATATCTGTTCAGCCTTTATTGGGGGTGCTTTAGGAGTGATTCTGGAAAGTCAGTTATATTTACTTCCTGAATGTCCATTAAGTCCTGAATTTAAAGACTATATCAAAACTATTGAAGAATCCGATTTTTACGTTTTTAAAGAAACATCACGATTTAATTACCGTTTGATTGGAAAGTTGGCTAATAAATCAATACGAGCAATAAAGGCAATTGAAAAAGAAGAGCTATCAGATATTAGTGAGGAATTCAATGTAGAACTGAGCAGTCTAAAGGAGAAGTTTAATACGAAAATTAATGAGCTCGCAAAAAATCATAAAATATATTCTGATCCAAATCCAAAGCATTCTTACTTACCTAGCGACCAAGGGATTTGTTTTGCGAATTTTGTTCTTGACTCATTTAGCAATTTAGAAAACTTCTTACATAGTGTACTTAAAATTATTCAAAATCAGTTAAAAACTGCTAAAGAACACTGGCCATTTGCGGAAAATTCTGATTTTGCTCAGCATTTAAATATAACATATCCTGTAGTTCAAGGTCCGATGGCAAATATTTCTGATCAACTCGCTTTTGCCATAAAAATTGCTGAAAATGGGGCACTTCCAATATTCGCTCTTGGTGGCTTATTAGAAAATGAAGCAGCTCGATTATTAAGTGGAGCTAAAGAGAGTAAATTATCAGAGATGCCATATGGATCAGGGATTATTGGTTTAGAGGTAGTTAAACCTCGTAGGGAAAAACATCTTGAATCTATCTCAAAATTTGGTCCCAAAATAACACTAATCGCAGCAGGATCGGTAGATCTAGGAGTTCAAGTCAAAAATTTAGGAAACACTGTGTTAATTCATACACCCGCTTTATCAATGTTTAAAGATGCTTTGAAAAAGAACCTTAGTTTTATGATTTTAGAAGGAAGCGAGTGTGGAGGTCATTTTGGAATGCTTTCTTCTTTTATTCTATGGGAACGTATTTTGGAATATTTATTTATGAACAGGAAGGAAATAAAAGAAAAAGTGAATCTTATTTTTGCTGGTGGCATCATAAATGATATCAGTACAGCGATGCTCGCTGGTATGATTGGAGAACACCTTGATTTGATTAACCCTGGAATTCAAATGGGTACTGCTTATTTATTGAGTGAAGAGATTGTTAATACTCAAGCATTATCACCCTTATATCAAGAGCTTTTATTGAACAATTCTTGTACAACGATCATTGGAACGAGTGTGAACACTCGAGCTAGAGTAATCCCCTCAGAATTTGCATTTCAAACCGTTAAAAATGAGTTTTTACGGAAAACTCAAGGGATATCTATTTCAGATCGAAAGGAAATGTTCGAAAAAGATAATTTAGGGGCATTAAGAATAGCGTCAAGAGCAGAAATTTGGAATGATAATCACATTGAAGGAAGTGGTACCACCCAATTTATTTCAACATCTAGTAAAAATCAATTAACTGATGGTGCTTTTATGACAGGCGATTCTATTTC
>Ga0209976_10001840_pt1 | contig 12257 bp, 8 predicted proteins | sample SumtaG_FD_182806 | JGI IMG/M metagenome (GOLD analysis project Ga0209976, IMG submission 182806) | Deep subsurface microbial communities from Indian Ocean to uncover new lineages of life (NeLLi) - Sumatra_00157 metaG (SPAdes) (version 2) | ecosystem: Environmental > Aquatic > Marine > Oceanic >...
TTCTATCCCCGCCCTTCCCCCGTGTCCCCGTGTCGCCGTGTCCCCGTGTCTGACGGTAGTTCCAGGTTCCTCTCCAAAACCCCTGCCTTCCGATACAACGGATAAGCCAGATACAGCATAGCGCCTCCCGCGATCCAGGCAACCGAAATGGAAACTCTTTTAGAGAGGAACCCCAGGCCGGTCTGTCCCACGACACCGCCCCCTTCGCTAAACAGCGCGTCCACAGACAAGACCGTGGCCCGTTGGGCGGAGGGTATGTGCCTGTTCAGCAGGGCCATCCTGATCGGTTTTGAGATCCCGAAAGAAAGCCCAAAGATGAGATACAGGAGAACGACAACCGAAAAAAGAACCACTCCTCTGCCCTCGGGTGGGGTTAGAGCCCCCAGGAGGCCGGCGGCTAATATCACTGTGGCTCTCACGGCGGTATTGATCGCGATGATGGCAGGCCGCCTGGAGGCATCGGTCGAAAACCTCCCCACCATGGCGTTGCCGACGATCATGGATACGGACATGAGAGCGGCGACGACCCCCGCCACCCAGACCAGTTCCCGGGCCAGCAGATCGAGAAAGTACCTCTGCCAGGAATACCACCCGTAGATGAAAAAGAGACCCTCAACAAAAGCGGCCAGTGCGCTCAGTCTGAGAACCGGCTGGTTCCAGCCGTATTTCAGGCCATCGAGGAATACTTTTCGGACCTCTGTACTGAAAGTGAAAACGCTAAGGGGCCGGCCCTCGAAACCCAGATCCTTCATGAGAATGAGGGCGATAAAAAAAGTAGGGACGAGAAGCGCCGCCCTGGCTACGTAGGGCCATGAGAGGTCGATCTGGCCCAGGATTCCCCCTCCCACGGTACCGAAGAGCATGGCAGCTGAAAAAACCGCCTGCCCCCTGGCAAAGACTCTTTCATGGGGTTTGTCGTACCCGGTGTGATCCAGGGCATCGACGAGCCACGCCTCCACCGCTCCGGTGAAAAAGGTAAAACCGAGGCCAATGAGAACCGATATACCGGCGAAGGCCCACACGCCCCAGCTGAAACCCGCTGCAGCCACGTAAAGAATGGTAGTCACAAACAGGACCGAGATACAAAGAAGAAAAGACGCTTTCCTACCAATGGTATCCGCCACCACCCCTGTTGGTATCTCGAAGATCACCATCCCAGCCGTGAACAAGGCATTAACCACCATCACCTGGAAGATGTCCAGCCCGGCATCCATCAGGAACAGGGTGTTGATCCCCCATATGATGGAAACGGACAGCGTGTACAGCGCGGTGATACAATAGTAGGTGTTAATAACCTGCCTGGAGGTGATCATAATATAAGTATTAGTGTGAGGGTCAGACAATGTCCAACGAAGTTATTGCGAGCATACAATAGGCCAACTTTGATAGGGTCGCAAAAAGTCCATTCGTGGCTTTTTGCTCAACTTAAAAACGAAAAATGTCATTTTCGCTTTCCTCACATATCAATGACTTAAATGGCCCGTCATTGATCTGGGCGCCCCGCCCGGGGCGCGTTGATGGCTTCTTGCGAAGTCATCAAACTTTGTTTACCTAAGGTTGTTCTGCTATAATTTATGAGTTGTTCGCCAAAAACACCTTAATAATAGTGCATACCATTTGATACACTGTCATGTCAGGGGGAATGTGAGCATGTCGGACCTATCATCCGAAAACACTCCCAGGAAAAGAACTGGAATCTGGAGTTTTCTAAACAGCATGAGGGCCAGGATGTTCATCGCCTTCACACTCCTGTTCGCACTTTCGCTGACTTCTATTCAATTCATAGAACGTTTCGGGATCCCGTTTACACCTTATACCGGGCGGGAATCACACGAAAAAGCAAACGCGTTCAGTTCCCTCAGCCTTACCGCCGACCTCAAGAAGGAGCGTCTGGAACACGCCATCGCGGAATTCAAAAAAGACGTCCAGATGTTCTCCCGGGAATCCCGTCTCCGGGATTCGGTGTATACAATGAAAAACGACATATTCGCGAAGCAGGAGCAGACCGGGGACAATCTGACCGCTATCCGGGAGGTTAAAAATACGGAACCCGTAAACTACATCCATCAGTACCTGGACAGGATCAATAGTACCTATCCGGCCTACTCCAGAGTAGACATTCTGGACGTAGATAAATCCACGATACTGATCAGCACAGACCCCTCAAGGGATGGAACTGAACTCGTCGACTACCCCGCATCGTTAATCACCGGTATCAGACCCCAGGATCCAACCATCACTATGTGGAAACTCAGACAAACCGGCAGACCCACCTTTACTGTGGCTTACCCGATTTTGAATCCCGAGGAGGAGCGATTTTCACTGAATTCCATATTAATAATACACATAAACACCGATACCATCCTGGCACCGTTGCTGCACACCGGTGGAGGGCTCGGTGAAACGGGCGAAGCGCTCCTTATAAACCACGACCGGGAAATACTGTCGCCTCTTAAACATCCACTTCAGGACGGAACAACAGCCAAACCTTTTTTGTATAAGATCACAGCCGAACCGGCTCGGCGTGCAGCTGGAGGTGAGGAAGGCATTATCAGTTCCAAGGATTACAGAGGGATTCCCGTTCTTGCCGCTTACCGCTACCTTCCCCTATCAGCTGACCAAGGATGGGGAATGGTAGTTAAACGCGATGAAGCAGAGATATTCAATTCGTTCAGACAGTCGGAGTTCCAACGCATACTCTTTGGAATTATCTTCGTCCTTATAACTATCCTTTTGACAACCTTGCTCGCAAACGGCCTGACCCACTCCCTGGACAAACTCAGCCGGATAGCACAGCAAGTAGAGATGGGGAATCTGGATGTGCGAGCTGAAGTATCAGGTACAGAAGAAACCAGGACACTTGCTACAACACTTAACTCCATGCTTCAACGCTACCAGCTCTGGAATGAGGAACTGGAGTCACTCGTTCAGCAGCAGACCGGTCAGCTCAGGGAAAAGAACCTGGAGCTTGAACAGATTATACACATTACATCCCACGACCTCCGGTCACCGCTGGTGAATATCCAGGGGTTCTCCAGCGAACTCACAGGAATATTCAGACGCGTTAACGAACTGAATAACAAGGAGGAACTTTCGGATAAAGACAGGATAGAGCTTGACGATCTCCTCAAGAAAGATGCACCCGAATCCTTGAGTTATATCCAGAAGAGCACTAAGAAGATGGACACTCTGCTCCGGGGTCTGCTGAAGCTCTCCCGACTGGGGCAGGCAGCTATTGAGAACCGACTCATCGATATGAACATCCTCATGAAAGAGATAGCTGCTTCATTCGAATTTCAGATAAAGGAAAAAAACGTCACCCTGGTCGTGGAGAATCTACCCCCGGCAATGGGCGACAGTCTTCAGATCAACCAGGTCTTTTCCAACCTTATCGATAACGCTCTGAAATTTCTCGACCCTGAACGAAAGGGCACCATCAGGGTCAGCGGTGAGCAGATGGATGACAAGATAGTATACTGTGTTTCGGACAACGGGCTGGGGTTCTTTGAAGAATTCACCAACAAGATCTTTGAACTATTCCATCGCCTTGACCCGTCCAAAAGCTCTGGAGATGGCCTGGGGTTGACTATCGTGAGAAAAATAGTGGAAAGACACGATGGAGAGGTGTGGGCTGAATCCAAGCCAAATGTTGGCACCAACTTCTATGTTTCACTGCCCGCACTTTCGGAAAGTTCGTAAGTTTAAAATAAACTGATGGATTCGTAAAAAACCGGAAAATGGAGGAACTGGATGAAGAAGGAGGTCATTATAGTCGTCGCCGAAGACGATCCCGGCCACATGGCTCTACTGCAGATGAACTTCAAGCGTGTAGGGATCTTGAACGAGGTTATCCATTTTGAAAACGGGGAAGATACACTCGATTTCTTTTTTGGGGATGGTGAGGGCCCACACAGGGAACCGGACACCTCCTACCTGCTCCTGCTGGATATACGCATGCCCAAGGTGGACGGTATCGATGTCCTTAAAAAGATCAAAAACAATGAAGCAACACGTAAAATGCCCACCATTATGCTGACAACGACCGACGACCCTCTTGAGATAGACAAGTGCTACGACCTGGGGTGTAACAATTATATTGTGAAACCGGTCCAGTACGAGAACTTCGTGAACGCGGTGAAACAGTTGGGACTCTTTCTAATGGTCATGGAAATACCTTGAGCAACCCGAAGGAGAGAGTATGCCGGATAAACTATCTATTCTGATCGTCGATGATGATGAAGGTACTTGCATTCTTTCAGAGAGAAAGCTCAGCGATTCCGGATATACCATCGAGTCGGTTAATTCGGGTGCAGAGGCCATTGCGGCGTGCCGCATGGATTCAAAGCGTCTCTTGATCCTGGATTACCAAATTGGCGACATGACAGGACAGGAGGTTATAGTAACTCTTGCCGCCGAGGATATATTCCCTCCCTTCGTCATAATGACCGGCCACGGCGACGAAATGGTGGCGGTGGAGATGATGAAACTGGGTGCCCTTGATTACACCATCAAGGACAGCTACTTTATCGAAATGCTGCCTTCTCTTATTCAGCGGGCACTGGATCGGTTGAATGTCGACGAAAAACTCAGGCAATCAGAGGATGCGCTGGTCAGGGACAACAAAATGGCTGCGGTTGGCCAGCTCGCTTCCGGGATCGCTCACGAGATCAACAATCCACTGGCAACCATTTCCGCCTGTATCGAGTTCATAGAAGGGCAGAGGGAGGAATTGAGCGGAATCGGACCCAAAGGCGAAAAAATTATTAACTACCTCCAGTTAATTAAGGAAGAGACGGGTCGAGCAGCCGATATCATCTCAGATTTGCTGGATTTCTCCAAGATAAGATCGAACAACATCACAAGGTTCAGGATCTGTAAAATGTTCAGATCCACTATCCTTAGGTTCAGGGTTCAGAGCCGGTACAACAGATATCACTTCGTCGAGAAATTCGCTGACGATCTGCCGGAGTTCGAGGGAGATCGGGAGAATATCCGGCAAATTATTATCAACCTCCTGATGAACGCGGTCGAGTCCATGCCGGAGGGGGGAACAGTAACCGTATCGCTGGCATGGGATGAAGGAAACGCGGAGTCCATAATCGGAATTTCAGACGAAGGAATGGGCATCCCCGTGGATATTCAGGACAGGATATTCCAGCCCTTTTTCACCACAAAAATCGACCATAGCGGAACCGGACTCGGCCTATCCGTTGTTCACAGTATCGTATCCGAGCACAAGGGCAGAATCGAAGTAGAATCGAACCCGGTTCGAGGAAGCACCTTCACGGTGAGATTGCCCGTGGGAACCCGAGCGGCATCGCCAGGTATGCCGGAGAGAGAACCGGCGCCGGAATGAGAATCCTGAAAATGAGTGGCCGGCGCTTTGATCGGAGAACACCCCCGGCGCCGGCCAGGTATCAGATACGCATTAACCGAATACACCATACATTTTAGCCTGGCGACGAGGAGAAGGCGGCAATATGGCGCGACAAAGGGCTAACCTGGCAAAACTCTTCAATCTCGGCTTTATTATTCTGATGCTGACCATAGCGGTCGTGGTTATTGCCGGGATTAATATCAATGAACGCCGCCGCGCACTTGACGAGGCCAAAATCCTGGCAGAGACCATCCTGGAGAGAAATCTCGGCATCCACGCCTACTTCAACCAGAAACTTAAACCTGCGCTGTTTGAATGGAGCAAACCTTTCCGCCGTGAGGGATATTTCGAACCCAAATGGATGTCATCCACCTATGCCATTCGGGAGATTGATAAATATTACCAACGACTGAGTGGCAAACACGAGTACTACTATAAGGAGGGCGCGATAAACGCCAGGTCGCCATCCAATGAGGCTGACAATTATGAGAAAGCCTTTATCGAAAAACTCAACCGCGACCCTGAGCTCAAAACGTTTGCAGCTACGAGGATGATTGAGGGCGCTTCCTTTTACACCGTCCTTCACCGCGGCGAAACCATGGAAAAAAGCTGCCTGCGATGCCACAGCACCCCTGAAAATGCCCCGGCGGAACTCGTAGAGAAATACGGGTCTGAGCGCAGCTTCGACCGGTATGAAGGCCAGGTTGTATCCGCAATATCGATCCACATACCCATTGGTACTGCCTACGCCAAAGCTAACAGGGCGTCGTTAAAATTATCGGCGGTTGCCCTCCTGGTAATCAGTTTGATCTGGGCAATGGTCTCATATTTTAACAACCGTTTCCTTTTTGCCCCCATCATGCGGTTTCAGAAAGCTGCGCGCAGGATTTCGGAACACCCCGATCTTCTTTCCACCGAGCCTTTCGAAGAGCCTTTCGGTGAGGAACTGTCGGACACAGCGAGGGCCTTTAATGCCATGTCAGCCAAGGTGGTCCATCTGAATGAAAGCCTTGCAAATGAGTTGGAGACCGTCACCACTCTCAACGCTGAACGCACCAAAATGATCGATGACCTGCAAAAAGCACTATCTGAGGTTGAAGTTTTAAGCGGACTGCTGCCCATCTGTTTCGTGTGTAAAAAGATAAAGGATGAGGGCGGTAAATGGACCCCGATCGAAACATTTATCAGGAGTAGAACCGAGGCCGAATTCACTCACGGTTACTGTACGGAATGCGCAAAAAAAGCCCTGGAGAAGAAAAATAACAAGTGATCGGTAATCGGTAATCGGTGGTAAATCAGGACACAGAGGAGGATCTTGGATTTCTTGCCCGCCGCAGCTGGTCGTGAGGCGTTAGCGAAGGTGGATGGATTTTGGATCTTGGATCGAGTCTGAGATATGAGATTTGAGATTGCTCCCCGACACACCGTTACCCCGACACACTGTCACCCCGCTACTGATCTTTCTCTCCGCGTCCCCGTTTCGCCGTGTGTCCGCGTCGAACGAATTTCCCTGCCATTTTCCCGCGTCCCCGTGTCCCCGTGTCCGGCGCTTTTTTCAGCCCCCTCTTCACCCTCCCCTCTTCTCTATCTGCTATAATTTTTTATCATACCTTCCATGGGGGTGAAATCATGGATCGAGGAAACACATGACAACACTGGAGAATATCCCATTAAGTAAGGACCTTTCCATTGTACTGGGGGGTCAGGCAGGGCAGGGGATCCAGACCATTGAGCACATCCTCGTCCGGGTCCTGAAACGGTCGGGATTTCACGTGTTCGCCACCAAGGAATACATGTCCCGGATCCGGGGCGGGAGTAACTCCATAACGATCAGAGTATCCTCCGAACCGGTGGCCGCCCCGGTGGACCGCATCGACATCCTGGTGCCGCTTGATCTGGCCGTATTCGGCCACCTTGAAGGAAGGATCGGTCCGGACACCCTGATCCTGGGTGACGCCGATCACCTCGATCCCGGCGTCCCGATGACTCACGTCCCCATATCAGGCATTGCGAAGGAGGCCGGAGGCAGGATCTACCAGAACACCGCTGCCGCGGGTTTGCTCGCGGGTGTGATCGGCGCCGACCCGGAAATCCTGTCGCGAACGGTGAAAGGGCAGTTCTCCGGAAAGGACGAGAAAACAATCATCCACAACCTCGATGCCGCCCTGAAGGGTTACGAGACCGGCAGGTCCCTTCGCTCAGACGGGACCATTTCCTTCAAGGTTGCTTCCGGAAAGGATGTGGATGACCACCTCATGATCAACGGCGCCGAGGCCGTGGCGATGGGAGCCCTGGCAGGCGGATGCAACTTCGTATCATCCTACCCTATGTCCCCTTCCACCGGCGTATTGACCTTTCTGGCGAGCCAGGACGAAGAATTCGGCATCGTCGTCGAACAGGCTGAGGATGAGATTGCCGCCGTCAACATGGCTCTGGGAGCCTGGTTCGCAGGAGCGCGGGCCATGGTCACCACTTCCGGCGGCGGGTTCGCTCTCATGGAAGAGGGGATCAGTCTCGCGGGAGTTATGGAATCGCCCCTGGTTATCCACCTGGCCCAGCGCCCGGGTCCCGGCACTGGACTTCCCACGCGAACGGAACAGGCAGATCTTCAACTCGCCCTTTACGCCGGCCACGGTGAGTTTCCCCGCATCATCTACGCACCGGGATCGACAACAGAGGCGTTCATGCTCACACAGCAGGCCTTCGAAGCCGCCGATCGTTACCAGGTTCCCGTTTTCATTCTCACCGACCAGTACCTCATGGACACCTACTACGACATCCCTCCCCTGGACCCGGGCAACAAACAACCCGAAAAATATATCGTAGAAACCGAGGACGGTTACCTGCGCTACCAGTTCACCAGAGACGGAATATCCCCCCGCGGAGTTCCCGGTTTCGGAAAGGGACTGGTTTGCGCCGACAGCGACGAGCATGATGAGAAGGGGCACATCACCGAGAGCATGGAGGTGCGCACCAGGATGGTGGACAAGAGGCTCTCGAAAGAACGGGCCATACTCGATCATTCCCTGCCCGCTGTACTCACAGGGCCGGGAGACTTCACCCACCTGCTCGTGGGATGGGGCTCCACCAAAAAAACGATTATCGAGGCCTTAAGCGCCTCAGGAAAGACCGACACGGCCCATCTGCACTTCCCCCAGGTATTCCCGGTGCCGCCAATGGCACGAGCATGGTTGGAGCAGGCACGGAAAGTAACCATCATCGAGAACAACGCGACCTCCCAGTTCGGAAAAGTCCTGCAGCTTTACACGGGTTCTACAGCGCTCGGCGCCATCATCAAGTACAACGGTCTTCCCTTTACCGTCGAAGAGCTTGCCGAAAAGATCGCGGAGCTTGATTGATGGACTTTTCGCGAGGTCATTTATATAGAAGGGCCTTCCGAATAATGCGTACCTGGGGAAAAACGGTATCTAGGTATCGAGGTGTCCAAGTATCGAGGTGAAACCTGCGAAAAGTCTTAACCAATCACGAGTCACCCTTCGACAGGCTCAGGGCAGGCGAATCGCTAATTACGGCCTTTCACCACAAGGACACAGAGAACACTGAGAAAAGCTTAACCTGGAGGTATAGAACCATTTCTATAAAAGCGATGAAAGCTAATTTAACCCAGCGCAGCCACATGAAGGCTGCACCACCAGGCTTCGCTGAAGCTTCGCCTCGGCAAGCAGGGTTTCACAGAGTATGACATATTCCCTTCACCTGACTTCTCCCGACGAGAGAAGGATTTCTTGGAAATCAGCTGCATGAGCCTTGCAGAGCGGGATAGAAATACATTTCAATCCCCGGTGGCAAGGCTAAAACAGCTTCGGTGAAGGGAATAGTCTCACTCCTTTTGGTTTTCTCAGTGAACTCAGTGTTCTCTAGTGAGTCACATTCCTGTAGTGAGTGACGAACGGGTGGTGAAAAAGAATTGAACCTGGAACTTGAAACGTAGAACCTGAGCGAAGCGAGCGATCGGTTGTGAGAAATCAGGTTTCATTTATAGGCACTCATTTCCCGAATGAATCTAAAGGAAAGGCTGTCATGAACAAAAACGACTTCGACATGGGTAAGATCGATATCGCGTGGTGCCCCGGATGCGGGAACTTTCCCATCCTCGAAACACTCCAAAGGACCCTGAAGGAGATGGGGATGTCACCTGAAGATGTTGTAATGGTTTCGGGGATCGGCCAGGCCGCCAAGACGCCCCATTACATGAGGTGTCACTTCTTCAACGGGCTCCACGGCCGCGCGCTGCCCGCGGCCACCGGCATCAAGGCAGCCAACCCCTCCATGATGGTCATCGTCGAGAGTGGTGACGGGGACATGTACGGCGAGGGCGGCAACCATTTCATACACACCATCAGGCGCAACCCTGATATAACCAACTTCGTCCACAACAACATGGTCTACGGCCTGACCAAGGGACAGGCCTCCCCCACCAGCAGGCTCGGCCAGGTCACGCCGGTGCAGACCCACGGCGTATTCGAGGAACCGTTCAACCCTATAGCTGTGGCCATCGCGCTCAACGCCGGCTTCGTCGCACGCGCCTTCACCCTGGACAAGGAACAGACTGGCCGGATCATGCGCGCAGCCATAGAACACAGAGGATATGCTCTAGTGGACATTCTCCAGCACTGCGTGTCCTTCAACAAAGTCAACACCTTCAAGTGGTTCCAGGAAAATACCTGGTACATCGATGAAACCCACGACCCCACAGATCGGGGCGAGGCGTTTAAGCTCGCCACAGTACAGGATGGACTGCCCCTGGGGATATTCTACATGAATGAAAACCGGGTTCCTTTCGAGGAGAGCATCCCCGCTTACCGTTCGGATGACACGCCGCTGTACGCCAGGGAAACGGATCTGAAAAAACTCGTCGCCCTCCTTGCCTCGAAGAAGTGAGGATAAAGTTAAAGGGGAAAGTGGAAGGTGGAAGGTGGAAATACAAACGCTTCGCCTGAAAAGCGGCTCCCATCTTCGCTAACACATGTCGCTCAGCTTCCCCCTTCGCCATCAACCTTCGCCAAGGCTTCGGCTGACAGGAGGCTACGGAGGACAGGATGGCGGACAAGCAGCGTAACTCTGCATCAAAGCTTTTACCGACTTTACAGGAGCGGTTGTTTTACCTCGACACCTCGTTACCTCGATACTTCGATACTTCGATACACGGGCCCGTAGTTCAGGGCCGCGCTCTCCCTCCGTTTCACCGTTTCCCCGTATCATTCCGAAGGAACAGATCTTCCTCTCCCCCTCCTGCCTGTCCCCCCGTCTTCTCTTCTGGTGTTTCATATTCTTCACCTTCCACTTTCCACCCTCTACTCCCGCCAACAGGCGGATTGGCAACATCCTTGCATGATCAGCCTGCAACAAGTAGGTCTTGAAAGGAGGGAACGATGAAATGGGTCCTGATTGTAGAGTCTTCAGAGATCGACAGGGAGTATCTGGCAAGGATAATCGAGAGGTTGGGATATAAACTATTCTCCGCTAAAAGTGGCGAAGAAGCCCTGCACTTCATGAACCAGAGTCTTCCCAACACACTCATCATGGGGGAACGTATCCCGGATTACGATCCCCTGGAGCTGGGACGCACTATCAAGGAGGATCGTATCCTGTCGAGTCCTCCCATGCTCCTTATGACATCTAATACTGATCAGTTTTTCCATGAAAAGGCCAGGCAGGCAGGGTTCGCCGAGATCGTGCAGCGACCCATGTCCATTCGCAAGTTTTTCACCAGCCTGGAGATGTGCCTTTCCAACAACCGCAGGCTGTGTATCCGCGCGCCCATGTCCTTTACGGTTCTCCTTAAACAGGGGCTAGACAAACTTTCTATGAATACTCACAATTTCGGGGAGAAAGGAATGTACATCCCAACGACGGACCCGCTGCCCGTCAGATCAGAGGTGAATCTCGAGTTCAAGCTGCCCGGTTTGCGCAACGACTTCAGCTTCCGAAGCCAGATCGTACACACTCAGGAAAGTGACACTGACGAGTTCCCGGCCGGTATGGGGATCAAGTTCCTGGAGGTCAAGCCGGCTATTGAAACAGTCTTCGGCATCTACATGGAAAACTTTCTGGCCAAGCGAATAGCGATAACGGCCTGATCCCTGGGAGTCAGCTTTTTACTATATTTATTTTTGTACACGACCATGGGCATGTGCACACAATAGTGTGCAGAAAAAAGGGTAAAGCTGTTCCCCTCACCTGACTTCTCCCATTTTCCAGCTTTTCTCAGCCTGCCCTGCTTGCCCACCGAAGCTTTACTTGTCAGTCCGTAGTTTTAACGAAGGCTGATGCGAAGGTGGGCTTGTCACCCATAGCTTTAGCGACGGGTGAAGCTTGTCGAAGGGTGACCTCAGTGCCCATCTCAGTGGTGAAAGGCCGTAATTAGCGATTCGCCTGCCCTGAGCCTGTCGAAGGGTGACTCGTGATTGGTTAAGACTTTTCGTAGGTTTCACCTCGATACTTCGACACGCTCGGCACTTACGTGCCTCAGGTTCCAAGTTCCACGTTCCATGTTCCAAGTTCCAGGTTTTACCTCAATACTTCGAAACCTCGATACTTAGATACGCTCGGCACTTACGTGCCTCAGGTTCCAAGTTCCACGTTCCAGGTTCCAGGTTTTACCTCAATACTTCGATACGCTCGGCACTTACGTGCCTCAGGTTCCAAGTTCCACGTTCCATGTTCCAAGTTCCAGGTTTTACCTCAATACTTCGATACGCTCGGCACTTACGTGCCTCAGGTTCCAAGTTCCACGTTCCATGTTCCAGGTTCCAGGTTTTACCCCCATACCCCCTTACTCCCTTACCGTTTCGCTCTGTGCCCCCACGCCCCCTCTCCCCCTCTCCCCCTCTCCCCCTCCAGCTCTTTCCCCGTATCT
>Ga0209976_10001841_pt1 | contig 12253 bp, 11 predicted proteins | sample SumtaG_FD_182806 | JGI IMG/M metagenome (GOLD analysis project Ga0209976, IMG submission 182806) | Deep subsurface microbial communities from Indian Ocean to uncover new lineages of life (NeLLi) - Sumatra_00157 metaG (SPAdes) (version 2) | ecosystem: Environmental > Aquatic > Marine > Oceanic >...
TCTTTAAAAAATTAATTTCAAATTTTAAAAAACCTTTTTTAGAAAAATCTTCACTCACAGTTGCTCCTTTTTCTTCTTCTTCAATCGTGCGAAGCATTGGAGTTGAAATTGTTAAAAATTCTTCTTTCGAATAATTAAACAGTTCACTAGCTCTATCATTTACTTCTAAAATATTTCCTTCAAAATCATGTAATATTATCGCATCATTTGAATATTGGAATAGATTGCGGTATTTTTCTTCGGATTCTTTTAATCTCTTAGTCCTTTCCTCAATTTGTTGTTCTAAATCATTATTTAGTCTTCTTAAATTTCTTTCACAAACTCTATATCTTTGTTCTGTATTCTTATGTTCAGTGATATTTTCAAAAATAACGATAAAATAGTTTTTTTGGGGGGAATATACTGAAAGAGAGAGCCAAATATTTAATGGTTCGAAAAACAATTTAAATTTTGTTTTTTCCCCTGTTAAAGCTACTTTTCCATATATTTCGAATAAATTAGGTTCTGAGTCATCGATACCTGGAATTACTTCGGAAACCCTTTTACCAACAGTTTCTTCTTTTTTCAATCCTGTTAATCTCTCAAAAGCGTCGTTGATTTCTAAATATAAAAAATCTACAGGAATATTGTTTTCATCAGTAATAATTTTGCATAATGCGTAACCCTCAAGCATATTATCAAATAATTCTTGAGGGTTATTTTTTTCTATACCTAAAGATGCCAAAGTTTCTTATACTCCTCTGATTTATGAAGATTTTTATTTAGTAGGTTAATTAAACAGAATTTAATAATAATTATCTATAAATTATAGTACAATTAATTTTTTTCGACTATGATTTATTGGTGAATTCATGTTACCAGAGATATTTTAAAAGTAATAATATAAGAAAAATAAAAAGCGAATTCAATGTATCTCTAATTGTAAAAAAAATTATATGAAACAATAAACTTGGTTGAAATTGATTATCAGAAAAAAACAAAAAAGATTTATCATTTATTAGTTAGAAGAGTAAAGTAAAAAGTACTTGAAAATCAAATTGGAGTAAAAAACTCATTCTATATTGACGGGAAAAACCATTGCTTCCCAGTTACTATATTTTCTCGAAATTTTGCCATCCCACTTTTTTCAAGTGATTCTAAAGCTCGAAGCGCGCGATCTTGTGACCAGCTCAATTTAACACATACATTTTCTAAAGTGAGTAATCCCTTTTCTTTGGCTAATTTAACAACTTTAGTCTCATCTCCCGTATATTGAATAGGGAAAAACCGTACTAATATACCGCCTGAGTCCAATTCTGTTAGGTCATCAATAACTCTTGTTTTCTTTAATAGTTTTAGTGCTTTTTCAACATCTTTCATTTTAACATTTCCATTCAAAATTCCTGTATTAACTAGTTCAAAAACTTCAGATAGTGGTATAATTCCTCCAGTCTCTTCTTTACTCATCAATACTCTTTGGTATGCAAGCATTCCTAGCTTTTGGTGATCAATTTTAGAAAATTTCTTTAGTACACCATGCTCTGTAATTTGTTCAGTTATTATTTTAGAAGAGGGAATACCATATTTTTTTTGTAATTCTTTAACTTCTTCTCTTAATTCAGGGGTTAAAGCTAATAGAACACCATGTTTCTTCGCAAGCTCTCGTAATTGATCCTTTGTAAATTTTTCAACAGAAGCCTTTGCTTGCATGTCCTTTATTTTTAATTCTGCTGCCTTCTTTTTCATGGCTTCCCTTAAATCAATTTCGTCTTCAATCTTTCGAATACCCATTTTTAGTTAACACTATTTTTTAATACCTTTATTGATTATTAATAATAAAACTTCTTATTTCTTTCTATTTCTATTGAAGATGAATGGTTTAGAAAATTTTAGACAGATAAGTTCTTTTGAAAAAAAAATAATCCTTGACTCACTTTCAACCACCTCATCCAAAATCTTACAGTTCTTGAATGAGCTTCGATATTTCTTATATATTTCTTTTCGACAAGTAGAAACTAGAGATAATTATCCTGTAGTTTTTTTATTAACGATTGATCAAAAAAGATTCTTGGAGTTAATTAATGGTAATAGAGCAATCCATTCCGGGGGTTTATATTTTGGTTTTATCAAGAGAGATAATTTCCTACTAAGTATAGAGGGGGCAGAATTTTTATATAAGAATAAGATATTTCCTGAATTTCAACAAATATTTCTAAATAATAAAGGAGAAAAATCATTTCTATACGGAAATAATATTTCAAAAAAGATGATTGATAAATTTCCCCCGAAATTAAAGAAAAAGGATTTTCTACTAGTCTTAAATAATTTGAACGAAATATTAGGGATTAGTCAGTCTCGATGTGATAGTCAAATTATCCAAACTTTAAATTCAAAAGATATTGTTGCCAATAATCTTAACGATAAGGGAATTTATTTAAGAAAAGCACAATAGTGAGAAAATTCCTTTTCTTAGCCAGGTTTACTTATTAATTTTTTTAATTAAGCATATAAAAAACCCAATTGTATCATGGATATGTGGATACAATCGTTGAGCGTATTTTAAATTATCTCTGAGTGTTTTTCCATATATTTCTGTCAATCCTTCTACTCCGTAAAACTCAGATGTTTTGATAATTTCAACATCGGTTCGTTCTCTTAAAACTTCATGAACCACAAATTCGTTTTCTTCTGGGGCTATAGAACATGTACTATAAAGCAATTCTCCATCTAGGTTTAAAGCATTTAAACCTGATCTTAGCAACTTCTTTTGGATAGAGGACATTTTTTCAATATCTCTCATTTTTTTGCTTTTCTTCCTACTTACATCTTGCCTGATCAATCCCTCTCCTGTGCAGGGCGCATCTAATAGAATTTTATCTGCTTTAATCTTCAAATTTGATATATTTATGGCGTCGAAGTTTAGTACAATCGAATTCGTGACACCCATTCTACGTAGATTGACTTCTAAAGCAGGAATTCTATTTCTGTTTTTTTCAATCAGAATTAAATTTCCTTTATTATTCATTAATTGAGATAAATGTGTAGATTTTCCTCCTGGGGCTGCACACATATCGATTACTATATCATTTGATTTTGGATCAAGAATAATCGGTGGAAGCATAGAAGCAACATTTTGAAGATATATATAACCTTGTAAATATTCATGAAGAGATCCTATATTGTAGGTTTCTTTAAGTATGATAAAAGCATTAGAAATCCACTTAATCCGCTCTAATTCAAACCTTTTTTGTTCTAATCGATCTTTTAAATCCTTCGTTTTAATTTTAAGAGTATTAACTCTAATTGAAGGAGTCAATGGTTTTTCATTTGCTTTTAGTAATTTAATAGTATCATCTATCCCTAAGAATAATAAATACCTTTCAATCATATATGGTAAATAACCATATTCCTTTGCAAGCTTCTGAGCTAGATTTTGATTTTGGGTGATAAAATATCAACTTCGTTTACAACTATTAATACTTAATAAAAAATAATAGATTATAATTGTTATCAGAAGAAAGTAGAATTAACTAATGATTGAAGTAGAAATTAAGATAAGAATTTCTGATCCTGTTTTGATGAGAAAAAAATTTAAAGAAAATCATGGTTCTTATAAATTTTCCTTGTTACATGAAGATATATATTATAATATGCCTAAGGGCTTAAGAAATTTTAAACAAACCGATGAAGCATTAAGGCTTAGAAAATCTATTAAATTTGATAAAATTACTAAGAGTGAAGATACAAAAACAGAATATTTTTTGACATATAAAGGTAAAAAAATTGATACATTAACGAAAACTCGTCAAGAAATTGATATGAAAATAGAAAACATTGATAAAATGAAAGAAATATTTGAGCTACTGGGATTTCAAGAAGTTCTAACTGTAAAAAAAGAAAGAGAGCTCTTCCTCTTTCAATACAAAGGTTACAAAATTGAGGCTCTTATAGACTTTTTACCAGTACTAAAACAATACTTCGTCGAAGTGGAATATCTGTCAGATTCTAAGGAAGATATTGAAAAATCTCGTGAAATGTTATTTGAATTTTTAGGTTTATTTGGAATTAATAAGGAAGATTCAATTAAGAAGTCATATTTGGAATTAATTCTAGAAAAGTAGTAAATATCAAATTTTTAGCCGGTTTTCAAAAAAAAGTTTTCCTAAATGAAAAGCTTCTTGAATTTGTAGAATGTATCCTTTCTTTTTACCTACTCTTTTCTCCCACTCCTCAAAATGTTGTTCAGACGAAAAAAAATTGATATTATTACACAATGAAGTTGCTGCACAACAAGAGTATTCCATGTGACCCCATACAACTAGCTCTTTTGGCTTTACTGATGTTATTTCATTATTAACTACCTCAATATAAACCTCATCATCACAGTGAAAACATTTTGATTGTATTTCAATATCGCTATTTACCATGAAAGGTATTCCTAAAGCATCTATAGCACACATTGCATAAATTTTCTTAAATGTGTCTTTTTTGAATTTAATTAAATGATCTGTTTTCAGGCCAGAAAATGGATATGCCGCTTCGATCATGGTTTTACTCTCATTTAAATGAATAGCATCAACGTCGTCTAATCTATTTATTATCTTCCTAAATGTGTCCTCAGATAAATGCTGAAAATTGCCGTGTATCTCATTTACTGCAGGAATTCTTCCTAAAATCGGTGTTTGAGATAGTAAATAATGTCTTATATCATTTTCCTCATTAGTAAGAGAAACACCAAACTTAGCATTAAGATCCTCAGTGTTACAAGCATCCTGGAAAATAATTTTAGTTTTATTTGAAGGTTTAGGCCTAATTTTAATATTTATTTCTGATCTCATAATTAATTTTGAAATTAGGTAATTCTTCTTTAACTAATATAAATCATATTCATATAAAAAAAAATAGTGTGAAAAAAAAAAAGGAAATGGAAAAATCAACGTGAAATACTATAATAGTTTAATGCCTGATAAATATCGCATTTCTAATTATAATTAATTCTTTTTTCTCTAAGCTTTTTTTTCTGTTCATATTAATAGATTGTAAAATAATTATTAAAAAACAAATGGAGTCCAGTTTTTAAAGTTACAACAAAGAAAATTTAGAAATTTTAAAAAATTATTAAGATTGCGCTATAAAATGAGAACACGATAAATAATAATCTTAAAATTTTTTAGCTTTTTTTTAAATCAGTATATTCCCCATCCATAATTCTTACCATATATCTTCTTCCTTTTATTATCCACATTATTTTATGTCCTTCTCGAGCTTTCTTACCCCATTCAGATTTCTTATTGCGATTCTGTTCAATGTATCTATATCCAAAAAGATCTACGTATTTGATACCGCTTGAAAACTTCTTAATTTCGTATTCTACTTCGTCAAGTTCAACAGTTTTTTTACCTTCAAAAATAGCATGGTATATCTTGAGACCTTTATCTTTAAGTTCCTCCATAAACTATAACCCCTCATATTGTGATGGTGTCATTGGCATAAATATCTTCCCTACTTTTATGTTTTTGTTTTGTAATTTTAACATCTGGAAGATTAATTCATCATTAGGTTAGAAATAAGAGTTAATCTTATATGATTTTAGTGTATAAATTGTAAATTGAAATTATACTTATTTCATGTTATCAAAGACAATTAGATGTGATTGTACTCAATTTTAAATGCTGAAAACCTACTTAAATTCTTAAAAGAAAAAAAAAAGAATTAATAAAATTCTAATATTTTTGGGTTTCTTATGGTTTACTTTGAGCTTAATCGTCTGAAATTTAATTGTGGAACGAGTAAAGAAAAGTGCCAAAAATACCCTCAATATTGTATGTCATGCCTTGAAAAGAAATTAAAAGAATTAGATATTGACATCGATTCAAACTTTAAGGTTTTTGAGCTAGATTCTTATGAAAGACGTCTTCATGCTGAACGAGAAATAATCTGGCAGAAATTTTTGGATGTTTTGAATATAAGGCATATAATATTAATAGATAAAGAATCTGGCTTAAAATTATTAAGTTATTCTGTTTTAGGTGCTGAAATTAATGCCGATTTATTAAGTGGATTTATCCAAGCAAATATTACATTTTCAGAATCGGAAAAAGTTTCACTTAAGGGCTCTAAGTATGCGAAGAACCATCAATTTTATGAATTTCAATATCAAAATTTCAATATTCTGCTAAAAGATGGGAAATTTATTAGAGTTTGTTTGATTCTCGATCAGCAGGCTTCCGATAATATGCGAACTGATGTACTTCAATTTCTACAGGAGTATGAAGAATTATTTAATGAAGAAATTACAAATTTTAAAAAATCTGGTTCTTTTAAAACTAAGAATATGACCGAATTTTTAGAAGAATCTTTAAAAATTACATTAGTTTTCCCTATGTCTTTAGCACATAGCATAGCCCCAAACGATTTAGGAAGAATTAATGAAAATCAAATTCAGAAAGCAATATTGAATTTAGCAAAGGAACTTCTTGTATCCAAACGGTTCTTCTTTATTAATAATTTATTAAATAGAGTTAAGAAAATAGTGAATCTCGACGCGAATAAAATTCTTTATGAGATTTACCAGCTAATAGAGAACGGAATTATAATTTCAACAAATTTGGAAACTGTAGCTAGTGATATTGAATTGAAACAGGAAGTAGATTCAGAAAAAATGACAAGGTACAAATCGATTTCTTCCATAATTACGGGTAACTCTCAAATTGAAGAATTTCAAATAGAAGAAATGAATGAATCGTCAGTACGGGATTTAATTAAAAAAGCTGTTAAAAGAGGAAAAAATGCAGAGAAGACTCTAGCGTTTCAGATAACAGCAAAGGAATATAAAAGAGCTCTTTATTTAGCTAGGGAATTTAACCTAAAAGAAGATATTAGTAGAATATCACAAATGCTATTAGATCTTGAAAATAAAGAGAAGCAATTGGAATTAGAATTTCAGCTGAAAGCAGGAGAAAACGCTGAAAAGAATGGAGATTTTATAAATAGTATCAATAATTATCAAAAAGCTTTAAAAATATTAGAGGGTTTCCTTATTTTTAATGTGTCTGACTCCCGAATAAAGAAATTAAAGAAAAAGATTATAAAGCTCCGTATTGAAATTTAAATGTCTCCAAAATCTTGTCTTACGGTTTCATGATGACAAATTGTTAAAGAACTATTTGAAGGGGCATTTAAACAAACATTTTTTGATACCTCCACGTAAGAGGCTAGTATTACTAGATTTCTATCCTTTCCCTTCAATTCCACTCCATCTTGAATTAAACAATTGTCAGATACTATAGTTTTATCTATATTTACGTCTTTAGAAATATAAGCATCATTATAGATCAAAGTTTCTGTTATTTTTGTGTTTTCACCAATGTATACGTTATTTCCAATAATAACATTGGGACCAATTTCACAATTACTACGAATTGTAACGTTCTCTCCGATTGTCACAGGTGGATGGAATATAACCTTACCTTCTACATCAAGGTTATCACCTATTAGGTTTTTCGTAGAACTTTCCAAACCTCTTAAAATATCTTTCATTAACAAGATATTTCCCTCTAATAGTTCCTCAGGCTTTCCAATATCCTTCCATATACCTGATATCGGATAATAGTATAACACTCCTTCAGATGCTAATTTAGGAAAAACATCCTTTTCAATTGATACTTTTTTCCCCGTTTCAATATAATCGAAAACATCGGGTTCTAAGAGGTAAACTCCAGCATTAACAGGCATTGGATTATAATTGCCTTCTGGAGGATTATATTCATCTTTTTCAAGAAATTTTATAATTTTATTTGATGTTTCCTCAACTATCAAAACACCATATCTAGATGGATCTTCAACAGTTCTACCACTAATTAAACCCATTCCCTTACTTTTTTCATGGGCTTTAAGCATCTGTTTAAAATCAAAGTTCAAGATGACATCACCGTTTAACATAAAGAAATTATCGTCTTGTATATGATCTTCAGCTAATTTAATAGCACCAGCGGTCCCCATTGGATTTTTTTCATCCGTATATCGTATATTCACCCCTAAATCCTTACCATCCTTGAAATAATTCTTTAATACTTCAGCCATTACACTTACAGCTAATGTGATATCAGTTACTCCTGCAGATTTCAATAGTAATATCTGGCGTTCCAACACCGGTTTATTCCCTATGGGAATTAAAGATTTGGGAATTGTACATGTTAAAGGGCGTAATCGAGTACCCCACCCTCCAGAAATTATTATTCCTTTTGTCATAATTGATGAATTTTGGTGCTTTTTGGTTAATTTAATTAATTTTAAGAATAAAAAATTTTAGTTTGTCTCATAATAATGATTTAAGGAATTTAATATTCCAATTAACTTCTTAGAAATTCAATTTACAGAAAAAAATGTTAAAAAAAGATCATTTTAATTTTTCTTCGATTACTTTACCCTTACTATCAGATTTTGGTTTGTTAAATAATGGATCTGCTTCTTGCAGAACACGACGTTGTACTTTTCCAAGGATATTTTTTGGAATTTCGTCTATAAATTCTAATAAGGCAGGGCATTTCCACTTTGTCATGTTTTTTACGGTCCAAGCGATCAACTGTTCTTCAGTTATTTTACCTTTATACTCAGGTTTTAGAGTAACCCAAGCCTTTGTAATTTCTCCAACTTTTCCTTTTGGATCAGGTAAACCAGCAACTGCAGCCTCTGAAACGGCGTCATTGCTCATAAGCATAGTTTCAACTTCTGCTGGATAAACTGAATGACCTGCAACTTTGATTAATTGCTTCTTTCTATCTCTTAGAGCTACAGTTCCATCTTCATTCATAAATCCAATATCCCCCGTAAGTAGCCAAGTTCGACCATCCCATGTTTTTAGAGTATCTGTTGTCTCTTCTGGTTGGCCTAAATAACCTTTCATTACTTGAGGTCCGCATACACACAACTCACCTGTGTTGTCCTCACCGTATTTTGAATCTTTAGATCCATCTGCGATTGGTCCTTTCTCAAAGTCATCCACGTCAAAAATTCCCCAATCAGTACCAGGAAAGGGCATTCCAATTGTACCTACAGGACTTTCACCGAATAAATTGCCCCCACTTACAACAGGACTTGCTTCTGAAAGGCCATAACCTTCAACTATACGACCACCAGTATTTTTTTCAAAAGAATCTCGAACTGGAGCGTGTAAAGGCCCAGCTCCTGAGATTGAGAGCTTTAATCTACCCATTAATTCTGGAAATTTTCCTAAATTTGGAAAATCGGCAATCCTCTTAAAGAGAATTTCTGCACCGGCATAAAATAATCCATTGAGAGCAGGAATATGTGTGATCTCTTTTAAAAATTCTTCTGTTTGAGGTGGCCTTGGAAACAACATCATCCATCCACCTAATGCTATTGAAACATTCATGACCGCAGTCATTGCAAACGAATGAAACAAGGGTAATGCTCCGATAACACCTACACCTGGATCCTCTCCACCAACCCATAACTTCGCTTGAGTTGCATTTGAAACTAAGTTAAAATGTGTTAATATTGTAGCTTTGGGCACTCCTGTAGTTCCTCCGGTCATAATATATGTGGCGGTGTGTTCAGTTGGATCAAAATCTACTTTTGGTAAATCCGGTTCTGTGTTAATAAGATCTAAGAATTTTATTGCACTTGGGAAATTAACTTTCCCTTTGGGTATCTTTCCAATCAACTTTCCTAATACTTTCTTAAATCCGGGGAGACCTGATGCTAAATCGGCGATATTTGTATAAATTACCATCTCTATATTTGTTTTGCTTATAATTGGATGGGCTAGTTCTTCATAGAATGCATCCAAAATGATTAGTACCTTAGCACCAGTTAATTTAAGATGATGTAATACTTCTAGTGGTTTGTAAGTTATATTAATGCCAGAAGCTATGGCACCTAATTTAGCTGTTGCGTAGAATGATATGACGTATTGAAAACTATTAGGCATTAAAAATGCTATAACATCTCCTTTCTTTACACCTAGGTTATGTAGAGCAGTAGTCAAAGAATCAATAGCTTGTCCTGCTTCCTCGTAAGTCATCCATGATTCTAGAAACCACATCATATTATCTTTACCATGGATCTTTCTCCGTCCTTCAAAAAACTCTCCTACTGAGATTTTTTCAAAATTATAGTTTTTAGGTGCATCCCTGGGCCACCATTTCTTAAACCAAGCTTTATCTTCATCAACTTGCCATTCTGCCATCTTAATTACACTTTTTATGTTTTTTATTTGTTAGAATGCATAATGTAAATTCGTTGTTTAAATATTAATTAAAGCTAGCTTAAATTTATAAAGTTTATAAAATAAAATTGAGTTCGGGATTTCATGAAACCGATTTTAAGATCTAAGAAAGTCTGATTGCTAAGAAATTATAATGAAAAAAATTAAAAGATACAATTAATTCGAAATACTTAGAATTCGAAAAAATTAAGAGTGTTGAGAAAAATGACTTGTGTTCATGGTTTAGATGAAAATAATTGTCCAACATGTAGAATAGTGAAATCTACCTTGCCGATTAATTCTCTTAAAAGCATAAAATCACCTGCTTTAAAGATCGAAAGCCCCTTTTTTAGAAGGGAAAATAGACTTGACGAGAAGATCTCGAAAGAATTAACAGCAAGAAAATTGAAGATTACTCATTCTTCTCTAAATCTCATATCTAGACCACCATCCATAAGTGAAGTTCCTAATTTTGAAAATAAAATTTTCCTTGAAAGAGCAAAAGAGTTAGATATCTTAAGAGATGACAATTTCGGGATTTCAAAGAAAATTCAGCTCGAAAGTCCTGAATGGCAATTTAAAGAAGAAGAGTAGTTTGTTTTAAATAGGATTTTACTGAAACTCATTTTGTTTTATCCTTTTTGCGTTATTAATTTATAGGATTGAATCATAATAATAAATTATAACTAATTTTTGAAAATAAATAAGAGGTGAATCTATTGGGAGAAGATTATCAACTTCAAATTGAGTGGTTAGGACATGCGGCTTTTAGAGTAAAAACAGGTAGTGGGAGAGTAATTTATTTAGATCCTTACCAGATAAAAGATGGTGAAGAAAAAGCAGATATAATTGTGTCAAGTCACAGTCATGGTGACCATTTTTCAGAGGGTGACATTAAGAAAATAATGAAGGATGATACAGTTGTGCTAGGACCCGAGAGTATTTCAAGCAATCTGAAAAAATTCGATGGGCAAGCAATTAGATTAGGTGATTCTTTTGATTACAAGGATCTTTCAATCCAACTTATACCTTCATATAATATAAAGAAGGCAAATCATCCGAAATCAAACGGTTGGGCAGGTACAATTATAAGGTCAGGAGGTAAAAGTGTTTATCATGCGGGTGATACAGAAAGAATTCCTGAAATGAAGGAATTAGCAAATAAAGATATTACAGTTGCTTTAATCCCCTGTGGAGGTACTTATACAATGGGTTTTGATGAAGCGACAGATTCTGCTGTGGATATTAAACCAGAAATCGCAGTTCCGATGCATAATTGGGGAAAAGATTTAAATGAATTCAAAGAGCTTTTGAATAAAAAGGATCCAAACATTAAAGTCGAGATATTGTCTGATAAATTGCTCAAAGTGTAATTTCTAACCCTTTTTTTCCTTTTTTAAATTATTGTCATATTAACTTGATTTGTGCAATAGAAAAAAAAATTAGATTGAATAAAAGCATAATTAGTAATGGAAATCTATAAAAATCTACAAATAAATTGATATTAAATTAGAATTATTCTCAAAGAAATAAAACAGAAAATAGTGATTAAAAAAATGGGTAGACTAGATGGTAAAGTTGCTGTGATTACTGGTGGCTCCAGTGGAATAGGAAATGCATCTGTTCGACTATTTGTTAAAGAAGGGGCTCAGGTTGTTTTCGGAGATATACAAGATGAGATAGGTGTCGCACTTGCCGAGGAGCTTGGGCCAAATGCGATATATCTTCACTCAGATGTACGAAATGAATCTGAAATTAAGGCTCTAATTGATCTTGCTGTTGAGAGATTTGGACGTTTAGACTGTATTTTTAACAATGCGGGTTTTCCGGGGGTTGGAGGACCTATTGATGAGATCCCTACAGATGGATTCGATGTCACAATGGAAATTATGTTTCGCAGCGTCTTTCTTGGGATGAAACTTGCAGCTCCAATAATGAAAGAACAAGGTTCGGGAAGCATTATTAGTACTGCGAGTGTAGCAGGCCTTAGAACAGGTATGGGGGGACATGTATATAGTTCAGCAAAAGCAGCAATTATACACTTGA
>Ga0209976_10001844_pt1 | contig 12248 bp, 11 predicted proteins | sample SumtaG_FD_182806 | JGI IMG/M metagenome (GOLD analysis project Ga0209976, IMG submission 182806) | Deep subsurface microbial communities from Indian Ocean to uncover new lineages of life (NeLLi) - Sumatra_00157 metaG (SPAdes) (version 2) | ecosystem: Environmental > Aquatic > Marine > Oceanic >...
CGGTTTTTGGAAGCGGATTTTTTTGACTCTACTGTAAACTCTGTTAACGGCTGACTGCCTGATTGAACAGACATTAATCAATACCAAATCCGCCCTCTCTATTTTCTTAATCGGCTGGTATCCTTTTTTTTCCAGTCGGACGGCCATTCTTTCCGAGTCGCTTTTATTCATTTGACATCCGTATGTTATAATGTAATATGTCATATTTTGTATCTTATCCAAAAATATTGTATAATACAAGCACTATGAAAACTTATCTATCAGTCATTATTCCTGCCTATAAAGAGGCAAAACGCATTAGCAAGACCCTGCTTGCTATTGATAATTATTTGAGCAGGCAGGATTATTCTTATGAGATTATCGTGGTTGACGATGGTTCGCCGGATAATACAGCGCAAGTGGTCAAGAAGTTTGCCAGCTTAGTAAGAAATCTCAAATTGATTGATAATAAAGAGAATCATGGAAAAGGATGGGTAGTTAGACAAGGTATGCTGGAGGCAAATGGCCAGTATCGGCTTTTTATGGATGCGGATAATGCAACCACCATAGACCATTTTGAAAAAATGATTCCTTTGTTTAAGCAGGGCTATCAAATAGTCATTGGAACCCGAGATAAAAAAGACATTGAAGGAGCCGAGCAGGCAGTGCCCCAGTCATTTTTAAAAAGGCAATTAGGCAATGCGGGCAATCTTCTAATTCAATTGGTGGCTGTGCCGGGCATTTGGGATACTCAATGCGGTTTTAAAGCATTTACTGCTAAAGCAACCAAAGATATATTTGGCCGATGCCAGATTAACAGATGGGGATTTGATATTGAAGTATTAGCATTGGCTAGAAAGCTTGGTTATAAGATAGGCATTGTTCCGGTCTATTGGATTAATGATCCTGACACCAGGGTTAATTTGAAAGGGTATTTGAACACTTTTAGAGAATTATTTAAAATTAAGTGGAATTTAATAAGAGGAAAATATGAATAAAAAAACAACAAAACATAAATTTCCTTCAGAATTGCGAATGGATATGGTTTCAAATGATTGGGTGGTAATTGCCACTGGCCGGGCGCGCCGGCCAGAGAGTTTTGGAAAGCATAAGCGCGCAAAGGCGGATGTTTCGCAAAAAGATTGTCCTTTTTGCCAGAAAGAAATGATAGATTTGGCTATTTCAAGCCGGTATAAAAAGCAAGACGATTCTTGGTTTGTTATTTCTATACCTAATAAATTTCCAGCATTTTCCAGAGGATATGATTTGAACGAAAGAAAAGAAGGTCCTAACAGAGTTATGGACGGTCTTGGCTATCATGAGGTTATTATTACAGCTGATCATAAGCGGCAAATGGCTCAATTTTCCAACGAGGAAATGAAAATGGTTATTGATATTTATCAGGAAAGATATTTGGATTTAATAGATGAAAAATTCATTAAATATGTTTCTATTTTCCACAATCATGGCAAGGAAGCAGGCGCTTCAGTGGCTCATCCTCATTCCCAATTGATTGCTATTCCGATTCTTGATCCGGATTTGGCTAGCGGACTTAATGGCGCTGAGGCGTTTTATAAAAGTCATGGGGAATGCGTTTATTGCACGATGATGAAATGGGATATGAAAGATAGACAACGGATTATTTACGAGAATGAAAAATTTGTTGTGCTTTGCCCTTTTGCTCCGCAGGTTTCTTTTGAAGTAAGGGTTTATCCTAAAACGCATCATCCGAATTTTGAAAAAATGGGCGAGCAGGCCAAAGAGATGTTTGCTGACGCTTTTCAAAAGGCCTTAAACAAGATTTATAAGGGATTAAATGATCCAGCTTATAATTTTTATATCCACACAGCTCCTCGCGACGGGGCGAGTTACGCGCATTATCATTGGCATTTGAATATCTTGCCAAAGACAGCCACTTGGGCCGGGTTTGAATTAGGGGCAGGCGTGGAAATTAGTACGATTGAGCCGGAAAAAGCAGCCGAGTTTTTAAGGAAACAATAGAATGGATATTATTTTAGAGACACTTGCTTCTTTTGTTATAAATATCATTTCAAGCACTGGTTATGTGGGCATTACTGCTTTAATGGCTTTGGAGAGCGCCTGTATTCCTATTCCTTCGGAAATTATTATGCCTTTTTCCGGTTTTTTGGTTTTTGAAGGAAGATTTATTTTTTGGCAAGTGGTTATTTGGGGAGCAATCGGTAATTTAATTGGTTCAATAATTGCTTACGCCGTTGGTTTTTATGGAGGCAGGCCTTTGGTTATTCGTTATGGAAAATATGTTTTGATTTCTTCGCATGATTTGGATTTAGCAGATAATTGGTTTAAAAAATACGGTCAGTTTACCGCTTTTTTCAGCCGTCTCTTGCCGATTGTCAGGACATTTATTTCTCTTCCGGCCGGTATCAGCCGAATGGATTTTAAAAAATTCTCTTTTTATACTTTAGCCGGCTCTCTGCCCTGGTCTTTTGTTTTAACATACGCGGGTGTAATTATGGGAGAGAACTGGTTAAGTCTTGAGGTATATTTTAGAAAATTTCAATGGGTTATTGGCGGTTTGATTATTTTAGGGATTATTTGGTGGGTTTGGCGGCATATTAATCAGCGAACAAGGAATAGTGAACAATGAACAATAAGTCATTAATAATTGCCAATTGGAAATGTAATCCTGTAACTTTTAAAGAAGCGGAGCATCTTTTTAATTCGGTAAAAAAAGGGGTGGAAAAAATAGAGAACGCGGAAGTTGTTATTTGTCCGGCAGTTTGTTGGCTATCTTTTTTTTCTGAGCTTGCTCAGGTAAAACTTGGCGGCCAAGATTGCTTCTGGGAGGATAAAGGCGCTTATACCGGCGAAATTTCTCCTTTGATGCTTAAAAATTTGGGCTGTGAATATGTTATTATCGGCCATTCAGAAAGGAGGAAATATTTTCAGGAAACAGATGACGTGATTAATAAAAAGATAAAAGCGGCTCTAAAAGTTCGGCTTAGGCCGGTTTTATGTGTGGGCGAGGAAATAAGAGACACTTTCAATTCCGAGGGCATGCCCACAAATGAGATGAGTTTGATAGTTGGTGAGCAATTAAAAAATGACTTGATTGACATTTCAATACAGAGGATTAGAGATATAGTTATTGCATATGAACCGATTTGGGCAATCGGCACTGGAAATCCCTGTTCGCCTGATGACGCTATGAGGGCAATGTTGTTTATTCGAAAGACATTAACCAAGTTTTATAACCGCAATGCGGCAGAGAAAGTTAGAATTCTTTACGGCGGCAGTGTAACCAGCCAGAATGCGATAGATTATGTTAAAGGAGCGAATATGGATGGTTTGCTTGTTGGTGGAGCGTCATTGAATGCGAGCGAGTTTGTGAAGATAGTTGAGAGTGTATCGAGGGCAACCCTCAAGCAATGAGGACTGCCCTCTTATTGCTTATGAAATTTCTTAGAGATTTTGATTTTAAGAATAAGCGGGTGATTGTCCGGGTTGGTTTTAATGTTCCTATAAAAAATAGCAGAGTAACAGATGATTTTCGTATAAGGGCTGTTTTGCCGACTATTAAGTATCTTGTTAAGCAAGGGGCTAAACTAATTTTAATTTCTCATTTGGGTCGGCCAGCTAATACAGAAGAACAATATAGTTTAAAGCCAATAGCCCAGCATCTTTCAAAATTATTAAATCAAGACGTGAAATTCATCAATGACTGTTTAGGCGAGCAAGTAAAAAAAGAAGTTAAAGAATTAGAATCAGGACAAATAGTTCTTTTAGAGAATCTGCGATTTTATTCTGGAGAATTAAACAATAATCCTGATTTTGCCAAACAAGTAGCCGCTTTAGGAGAAATTTACGTTAATGAGGCATTTGGAGTCAGTCATCGGAATCATGCTTCAATTATTGGCCTGCCTCAATATTTGCCTGCCTGCGCAGGATTTTTGCTGGAAAAAGAAATTAAAAATCTTTCCAGAATTTTAGATAAGCCAAAGCATCCATTAGCAGTGATTATTGGCGGGGCGAAAATATCAACTAAAATTAAAATGGTTGAAGAGTTTTTAGAAAAAGCAGATCAGCTGGTTTTAGGCGGGGCATTGGCTAATACAGTAATTAGCGCCAAAGGACTTGCTATTGGCAAGTCAATTGTTGAGGAAGAAATGATTGAAAAGGTTAAAAAATTAGAATTAACCAATATTAAGCTGCATATTCCAGTAGATGTGGTTGTTTCAATTGATTCTTCAGGCAGAGCATCCAGTCGAATTGCTCCAGTAGGCAATATGAAAGACAAGGAGATGATTTTGGATATAGGGCCGGACACCCGCCAGCTTTTTAGCCGGGTGATTTCCCAAGCAGAGATGATTATTTGGAACGGACCAATGGGTCTTTTTGAAACAGAAGAATTTGCTTCAGGAAGCAAGGATATTGCTCTGGCAGTGGCTCAAAGCAGTGCCTTTTCAGTAGTAGGCGGAGGTGATACAATAGCTCTTTTGGGCCAGCTTGGATTAGAGGATAAGATAGATCATATTTCTACTGGCGGCGGAGCTATGCTTAAATTTTTAACAGGGGAAAAACTGCCGGGGATAGAAGCACTTGAGTAATTTTTATGATTTGGAAATTAAAACCAAAAGCGCCCAGCGCTTTTTTAAAACAATTTCCAGAATATTCTCCATTGGTTGTCCAACTTTTTTATGAGCGCGGATTAAAAAATCAGAAGCAGATTGATGAATTTTTTAATCCTGACTATCAACAGGATATTCATAATCCTTTTTTATTAAAGGGAATGGAAAAAGCGGTCAAGCGCATTCTTAAAGCTGTTGAGAAAAAGGAGAAAATAACAATCTATGGCGATTTTGACGCTGATGGAGTTTGCTCAACAGCTATTTTGTTTTTGACTCTTAAGAAATTAGGAGTAAAAGAGCCGAAGATTTACATTCCAGATCGTGATAAAGAAGGGCATGGATTTAATAAAGAAGCAGTTAAAGGATTAGCTAAGAACAGGGTTAATTTGATTATTACAGTTGATTGCGGGTGTACTGACTTAGAAGAAGTTGATTTGGCAAATTCTTTAGGTATAGATGTAATTATTACTGACCATCATACATTGCGGGACGAATCGCCCAAAGCAGCAGCAATAATCAATCCTTTGCAAAAAAACGATAAATATCCATTTAAAAAATTAGCTGGCGCAGGCGTTGCTTATAAACTAGCTTGCGCCTTATTATCAACTTCAAAGCAGACGCCTGAATTAAAAAAATGGCTGCTTGATTTAACAGCTATTGCTACAGTGGTTGATATGATGCCTCTTATTGGCGAGAATCGGACTTTAGTTAAATACGGTTTGGGCGTGTTGGCTCAAACGCAGTGGATTGGCCTTCGGGAATTAATGAAGGTGGCTCAAGTAGTTCCAAAGGTAATTCGGACATCCTTAAATGGCGAGCCGCCTTCAACTAATCTTAACGTGCATACGCTTAGTTTTGTTTTGGGTCCGCGATTAAACGCTGCCGGCAGAATGGATCATGCTAATGCCGCTTTTCATCTTTTGACTGCCCAAAATAAAAAAACAGCAGAAAACTTAGCTAAACAGCTTAGTCAGAGCAATATAAACAGGCAGAATTTAACAAGCAAGATTGTTCAGGAAATAGAGAGTCGTTTGAGAGAGAAGTTTAGTCAGAGTAAAAAACCAAAACTAATTTTTGAAGGCAGTCCGGATTGGCCTGTTGGTTTGGTTGGATTAGCAGCCGGGAAAATTGCTGAAAAATATCATCGGCCAACAGTTATTTACCAGCAAAAAAAAGATATTATTGACGCATCTTGCCGGACTATTCCCGGGTTTGATTTAATAAAGGTTTTGGAGCAATGCTCTGATTTTCTTGATGATTTTGGCGGACATAAAGCAGCGGCTGGTTTTCAGATAAAGAATAAAAATTTAAGCAAGGTTAAGAAAGTTTTTAGCCAAATGTCTGAAAAGATTAAAGAAAAAGATACGATTTCTGTATTAGATATTGACGCAGAATTATTAATTGAAGAGATCAGCTGGCAAAATTATGACCAGATTCAGAATTTTGCGCCTTTTGGCAAAGGCAATCCTGAGCCGCGGTTTCTTGCCAAGAAATTAGAAGTGGCTGATTTAAGAATTGTTGGCAATGGCGGAAAACATTTAAAATTAGATTTAATAATGTTTGATAGGGATTCAGGAATAGCTAAGAATTTTAATGCAATTGGTTTTGGCTTGGGTGAGTGGCAGGAAAAATTAAAAAAGGGCGATTTGATTGATGTTGTTTTTGAGTTGGTAGCAAACGAATGGAATGATTATAGAAGTTTAGAGATGAAGATTATAGACATAAAATTATGAAATTAACTATTTACACTGATGGCGGGGCGCGGGGCAATCCAGGACCGGCCGCTATCGGAGTAGTTATCTATCAAGAAGGCCAGCCCTTCAAAAAATACAGCGAGTTTATTGGAACAGCTACCAACAACGAGGCTGAATATCAGGCAGTTATTTTTGCTTTGAAAAAAGTTAAATTGCTTTTTGGCAAGAAAAAAGCCAAGAAAATGGAAATAGAGTTTTTTATAGACAGCGAGCTGATTGTCAAACAGATAAACCATCAATATAAGATTAAGGAAGAAAATCTTCAGCCGCTTTTCATTAAGGTTTGGAACCTGATGTTTGATTTCGATCAGATTAAATTTAGCCACATTCCCCGTGAAAAAAACAAAGAAGCCGACCGGCTGCTCAATCAAGAATTGGACGCTCAAGAAAAGAAACAGACTCTTTTGTAGGCGCTGGACTTTTTTTATCTGATGTGTTATATAAAATCAGGAAGTAAGTACTTTTATATTTTATAATAAAAGAATAAAGAAAGGAGGGGATAGAATGAAATGCTGGATTGATGGCAAAGAGTGCCAGACACGGTTTGATGATGATGATTTTGGGATATTGCATGCAAAGGACTTTTTTTGCAAGGATTGTCATACTTTGGTTCGTAATCGGAAAAGCCTCGAATTTGTTCTTGAGGAAGAATTGGATATTGAAATCAAAGTTAAGGATTTTATGATTGGCGAGGAAGAAGAAAGTCTTTTAGTTAAGAATGTCAATCTTCTTTTGGAGTTGTTAAAACTTGCAGAAGAAAAGCGGAAAAAAGAAATTTCCGAAATTTCCGAAGAGACAATTCAAAAAGCTATTGGCGAGAATGAGGAAATTCGCGCTGCCAAGCGGTTTATAGAAGCGCAAAGGCAAACCCTAATCATTTTGAAGGATTTTAATGCGTCGGAGCTGGGAGTTGAAATAGAAGGGTTTATTAAAAAAACAGAGCAGAAAATAGAAAGCATTAAGGAGCGGATTTGTAAAGAGTTGGGCGTGGATGAAGATACTGACGGAAGGGTTATTGCCATTAAAGAATTAACTGAAATGTTTACGGATTTAAAAAAAAGAAGTCAAAAGAAAAGCCAATAAAGTGGGTTAGTTTGTTAATTATACGCCTTGCAAAAATGGAGGATTGCAAGGCGTTTTTTATTTGACAAAAATCTTATTTATGATAGTATAAAAATAGCTCAAGTAAGCTAGATAGTTGCCCTGCAGTACTGCAGGGAGGAAAGTCCGGGCACTGATAGGTCTTTAGACCTTGAAAGCGGCAGCGGGTAACGCCCGCCGAGTGTAAGCTTAGGGAAAGTGCCACAGAGACAATACTACTTCGTTTTAGGGATAATTTCCTAAAGGGAGGAAAGGTGAAAAGTGAGGGAGTAAATCCCTCTCATCCTGTGGAAACGCAGCGATGTGGTAAACCCTGCCTGGTGCAAGAGCAAACCACCCGCCTTAGGCGAGTGGAAAAAGTGACTCGCTTGAGCCTAATGGCAACATTAGGCCTAGATAGATAACTATCCATGACAGAACCCGGCTTATTGCTTACTTGAGCTTTTTTGTTGCCTTTTTTTCAATAATTCATTAGGATTAAAGTAGATTATGAAGAAATCCGAACTCATTTTTACTTCAATTTTAGTCCCTTTGGATTTTTTGATGCTTTTAGGGGCTGGTTTGACAGCCTATTTTTTACGAACAAGCCCGTGGGTGGAACAGTATCGACCAGTGCTTTTTCATTTGAATCTGCCTTTTGTTGAATATCTTGTTTTAGTTATTGCTGTTTCTTTGTTTCTTTTGTTCGTTTTTTCAATAGTCGGTCTTTATAAGATTAAGGCTGTTCGTCCGCTTTTGGATGATTTTTTGAAAATACTTATTGCTGTTTCAGCTGGAATTATTGTTTTGGTTTTTTATATTTTCCTTCGCCGCGAATGGTTTGATTCCCGTTTTCTTATTCTGGTTGGCTGGCTCACGGCCATTTTCTTTGTATTTATTGGCAGAGTTTTGGTCAATCGCTGGCAGAAGTATTTGATGAAAAAGTATCATTTTGGCGCGCATAGGGTTTTAGTTATTGGTCAAGATGGCATTACTCAAAAAATTACCCAAAGCATTAAACAAGAATCGGATCTGGGTTATTCTTCGGTAGTCAATCTTGTTGGACCGGATATATCGGAAATTAGGGCTAAAGTAAGTAATCCAGGCGTAGAAGAAATTATTTTAGCTGATCCTGACTTGCCCAGAGAAAAGGTCTTGGAATTGGTTAATTTTTGCGAGGATAACTGTTTAATATTTAAATTTGTGCCTAATCTTTTTCAGACACTGACTGTTAATACGTCTATTGAAACATTAGGAGATGTTCCTGTTGTTGAGCTGAGAAGAACTGCTTTAGACGGCTGGGGGAAAATTATTAAAAGAATTATTGATTTTATTGGCGCCCTGTTGGGCTTGATTTTCCTATTTCCAATTTTTGTTCTGATTGTCTTGCTTATCAAATGGGATTCGGATGGGCCTGTTTTTGTAAAATTAAAAAGAGTCAGCCAAGGCAGAGAGTTTGAGTTGTATAAATTTCGTTCAATGGTTAAAGGCGCTGAGGATTTGAAAAAGTTTCTTTGGTCTTACAATGAAAGAGAAGACGGGCCTTTATTCAAAATGAAAAAAGATCCCAGAGTGACTAGAATAGGTAGGATTTTGCGGAAGTATAGGATTGATGAATTTCCGCAATTGATAAATGTTTTTAATGGGGAAATAAGTTTAATTGGACCGCGGCCTCATCAGCCGGATGAAATAGCTGAGTATCAAAAGCATCATAAGAAGGTTTTGGCCATTAAGTCAGGTATGACTGGTTTTGCTCAAGCCAGCGGCAGTTCTGATCTTGTTTTTGAGGAAGAAATTAAATTGGATACTTATTATGTTGAAAACTGGTCTTTGTTAATGGACTTTAAAATTTTTTTGAAAACATTGGTTATTTTGTTTAAGGACAGGTCAGCGTGTTAAATTAATATGCGTGTTGCTTTAGTGCATGATTATCTTAATCAGTATGGAGGGGCAGAAAGGGTTTTGGAGGCATTTTGCCAGATTTTTCCAAAGGCGCCGATTTATACTTTGCTTTATGATGAAAAAAAGACCGGTCAAGCTTTCAAGGACCGTTGTATTCACACTTCTTTTTTGCAAAAGATACCTTTAGTCAGATCTCATCACCGTCCGTTCTTAATGTTGATGCCGTTGGCTATTGAACAGTTTGATTTTTCTCAATACGATTTAGTAATTTCTGATTCAGCCAGTTACGCCAAAGGCGCGATTACTTCGTCAAAGACGTTCCATATCTGCTACTGTCATACGCCAATTCGCTATGCTTGGGACGATTCTCATAAATACATAGAAGAGTTTGGTTATCCAAAGCCAATCAAAAAAATTATTCCCTTTTTTATGAATTATATCCGGCTTTGGGATGAAGAAGCCGCTGTCAGGGTGGACAAATTTATTTCTAATTCTTGTTTTGTGAGCGATCGGATTAAAAAGTATTATCATAGAGAGTCAGAGGTTATTTATCCGCCGGTTAAAACCAGTCTATTCTATCTTGCTGACGCGCTGGACGATTATTTTTTAATGATTGGTCGTTTTCTTCCTTATAAACGTTTTGATTTGGCTATTGAGGCTTTTAATCAGCTTGGGTTTCCTTTGAAGATTATTGGCGACGGGCCTGATAGAAAGCGGCTGGAGAAAAAAGCCATGGAGAATATAGAGTTTGTCGGATTGGTTTCAGACGAAAAGTTAAAAGATTACTACGCCCGCTGTCAGGCATTGATTTTTCCACAGGAAGAAGATTTTGGCATAACAGCTGTTGAAGCAATGGCGTCTGGCCGGCCGGTGATTGCTTATCAAAGCGGCGGCGCTTTAGAGATTGTCCAATCAGGAATTACCGGTTTGTTTTTTGACAGGCAGACGCCAGAGGATTTAATAGAGGCCTTAAGAAAATTTAATCCTAAAGATTTTAATCCAAAAGTCATCAAAGAAAAAGCAATGGAGTTTGATGAAGAGAGGTTTAAAGAAAAGATAAAAAAATTTATAAAATCTAATGGTTATTGGCATTGACATTCGCGTTTTGGCTCGAGGCGCGAGAACCGGCATTGAAGAATACACTATTAATCTTTTATCTGAACTTTTACGTCTTGAGCCAAAAATCAATTATCAGCTTTTTTACAATGCATATCAAAAGGCCGAATTAAAGCATGCTTGGCTTTCTTTGGAAAATGTCCAAATAAAGGATTTTAGATTTCCAAACCGCCTTTTTTTTGTCTCGGCCCGTTATTTTAATCGTCCTAAAATAGATAGGCTGTTAAAAGACATTGATATTTATTTTAATCCCCATTTTTTTACAGCTCCTTTATCAACGAAATGCAAAAGAGTTATTACATTTCATGATTTATCATTTGAACATTTTCCAATGTTTTTTTCTTGGCGGAAAAGAGTTTGGCAGAAGCTTCTTATGAATGCCAAGCGAGAAGCTGAAAAAGCAGACAGGATTATTGCTGTTTCCCAATCAACTAAAGATGATTTAATAAATCTTTATGGCATTGAGCCAGAGAAGATAAAAGTGATTTATTCAGGGGTGGGAGATCAGTTTAAATCGATAAATAGGGAAGATATGGTTGTGAGCGCCGTCAGAAGAAAATACAATTTGCCGGAGAAATTTATTCTTTATTTTGGGACAGTTGAACCAAGAAAAAATTTAGTCGGTTTGATTAAAGCGTTTGAATTATTAAGAAACAAGCATCAGATAAAATTGATTATTGCCGGCGCTAAGGGTTGGCTTGAACAGGAGATATTCAAAACAGCCAAAGAATCAAAATACAGCCAGGATATAATTTTTACTGGTTTTATTGACGAAGCAGACAAGCCCTGTCTTTACAATCTGGCAGAGCTTTTTGTTTACCCCAGTTTTTTTGAAGGTTTTGGATTTCCGCCCTTAGAAGCAATGGCTTGCGGTTTGCCAACTATTGTTTCTAATTCTTCTTCTTTGCCAGAGGTGGTCAGCCAAGCCGCTCTAACAGTAAATCCTTATAACATTGATGAAATCGCCTTGGCAATGGAAACCGTCTTGGCTGATAATGATTTGCAAGAACGGCTTATCAAAGCGGGAATTGAACAAGCAAAAAAGTTTTCTTGGCAAAAAAGCGCTGAAGAAACATTAAAAATTCTTAGTTATTTATGAGAATAGGCATTGATGCCCGTTTTTACGGGCCTAAACAAAAGGGATTAGGCAGGTATGTCCAGAAGCTGGTGGAGGGCTTGGAAAAAGCTGTTAACGATAAATACGAATTTATCATTTTTCTCCGCAAAGAAAATTGGTTGGAATATCAGCCAAAAAATCCTAATTTCCGAAAGGTCTTGACTGACTGCCAATGGTATGGATTAAAAGAGCAGATTTTAATGCCTTTAAAAATTAGGCAGGAGAAAGTGGACTTAATGCATTTTCCTCATTTTAATGTGCCGATTTTTTGTCTTAAGCCGTTTGTTATTACAATCCACGATTTAATTTTGAAGAAATTTCCCACTCGCCGCGCTTCCGCTTTAGGACCTGTCTTGTATTGGATTAAAAATTTAGCTTATCAATTAGTTATTCATTCAGCTGTTAAAAGAGCCAAAAAAATTATTGCTGTTTCTAATTATACCAAAAAGGATATTTTAAAATATTTTAAGGTTAAATCGGAAAAAATAGAGGTGGTTTATGAGGGAAGTCCAAGTAACAATTCAAGGTCTGACCTTTTTGACGCGCAAGGTCAGACATTTAAAATTACCAAGCCATACTTGCTGTATGTTGGTAATGCTTATCCGCATAAGAATTTAGAGCGGCTTATTTTGGCGTTCGCCAAATTGGCGAATCAAGAATATCAATTGGTAATAGTTGGCGAAATAGATT
>Ga0209976_10001845_pt1 | contig 12245 bp, 17 predicted proteins | sample SumtaG_FD_182806 | JGI IMG/M metagenome (GOLD analysis project Ga0209976, IMG submission 182806) | Deep subsurface microbial communities from Indian Ocean to uncover new lineages of life (NeLLi) - Sumatra_00157 metaG (SPAdes) (version 2) | ecosystem: Environmental > Aquatic > Marine > Oceanic >...
AGTGCTAATCGAGAAGTCCGAAGTGTAGCCTACGAAGGCCAACAACGGGCACTACATCGAATTGCAGATGGTCATCGTTGACGGCCCCGGCAAGGGACAAAAGCTTTGGGACCGTCTCAATATTGACAATCCGAGTCAGAAGGCTGTCGAAATTGCACTGAGGACACTGTCTGCACTCTGCAAGGCGACAATCGGCGACGAAAAATTTGCCGACACGCTTCAATTCCAACAGAAAACGTGTATTGCAAGCGTCACAGTCGACAAGGGTGGCGACAATAAAATTCGCACCTATTCTCCACTCATGTTTGCGTCTGGTGCCTGCCCAGTTCCTCCAACGCAAGCCCCCACCATGCAGCCACCGCCGGCTCAGCAGTCCTTAGTTCAACCTGTGGGCCAGCCATGGGCTGCACCAATCATGCAACCCGCTCAGCAGCTCGCGGCTCAGCCACCTCAGGCTCCTTGCGGTGGGCAGCAGGTGGAGCAAATGCAAGCTGCACACATAGCACCGCAGCAGCCTCAGCAGCCTCCGACCCAGCAGGTTCCTTGGATGCAGCCTCAGCAATAACATGAGCAAGCAGTTCGTCGCATGGGATGTGCAACTGCGAGTTGGTAAGGATACCGGACGGCGGGCTTTGGAAGCCGCACGTACGTGTGATAAGTCGGTTCGACTCCGGCACGTCGTCTTTTTCTGTTTTTTTTCATAACCAACAGGAGTGGCTCCAATGCCTCAAACAACCGTCCTTGTCCACCAACCATCTCTAGAGGACCTTGTCTCCTCCCTTGCAACCGCCAAGGCGGCCGAAGAGCTTGCTAAGCAACAACGAATCAAATTCGAGGAGCTTGTTGCAGCGAAGGTAGGCGGCCCGGAAGAAGGGCAAAAAACTTTCGATCTGGAAGACGGAACGAAAATCACAGTCACCCGCGGATTCAATTTTGCTGCCGACTGCGAAGCGATTTGTGCGTTATTCCGCAGGGAGCAACTTGATACCGCTCCTCCGGTTGCCACAAAGACAACCATGAAGCTCGATGAGCCCGCTTACAAGGCATTTGCGTCGCGGTTTCCAAGCGTGTACGAGCAAATTGCCAAGCACGTCACCGTCACACTGAAGAAAATTTCTGTTGTGCTGAAGGCTCCGAAAGCATGAGTGATTCGTTGTAATGACACTAACTTAACACGGAGAAACGAAATGAAAGTTGGAGACATTGTTGAAGTTAATGACGGTTCTTACAGTCTGTTTTACGACGGCAGTGGGGAATTAGTTCACACCAATGGAAACAACCTGAGGGGCCGCCGCTTCAGGGTCTTGCTAGCTGACGCGGTTCTGCCAGTTGATAATCCCTGCCTGTATTACGACTCGGTTTACGAACCACCACAACCCAACGACTTGATGCTCTGTGAGGTAGCGGCACCGGAACATATACTCTTTACGCGAGCACAGTCCTGTAATTCTGTTGCTCGACCCGCCGAGGTGGCCGAAAAAGCGGAGATTATAGTGCCGTTTGGTACAAAAATAGTCGTCATTCACATACCGGAATAACCTGAAGTCTGCTTTCCAGGAGACGCAAAGACATGACAGACGTAGCCAAATACCTCCCCCAGGACAGCCCGGTTGTGACGGCTATCTACGCATGGCACAAGCAGCAAGGTGACGCCGAACCAAGCCGTGGCTATTGCGGGGCAAGTGAGATCGGCCACCCCTGCGAAAGGTATCTCTGGTATGAATTCAGGAATTGCTGCGAGGAAGACGTCTCCGGTCGCGTCTACCGTCTGTTTGAGACGGGGGACCTCGCAGAGCCTCGGTTTACTGCGGAACTGCGAGCGATTGGATGTACCGTCCATGAGGTTGACAGTAACGGCGAGCAGTTTGCTGTCTACGATCACGGCGGTCACTTCTCCGGCCACATGGACAGCGCAATTCTTGGTGTTCCTGGGGCAGAAAAGACTTGGCATGTCGGAGAATATAAGACGCACAGTGCTAAATCGTTCATGAAGCTCAAAAAGTACGGAGTCAGGAAGTCAAAACCGGTTCACTATGCCCAAATGCAAACCTACACGCACAAAACAGGCATGAAGCGGGCCCTCTACCTCGCAGTCAATAAGGACACAGATGAGCTCTATGCTGAACGAATCCGCTACGACAAGGAATTCTCGGAGGACCTCATGGAACGAGCCCGACGAATCATTACATCAAATACGCCACCGCCTAGACTGAGCGAGCGGCCCGACTGGTATGAGTGCAAGTGGTGCTCCGCCCAGTCACTCTGCCACGGAACCGCAGAGTCAGCCTTGCCGATCCCGTCGGTCAGTTGTCGACAATGCTGCTATGCCACGCCCACCATGGACGGCAACGCTACGTGGAGGTGTACAATGCAGTGTCGTGGCTTGTGTGAGGCTGACCAAGACAAGGCGTGTTCACATCACCTCATACTACCCGGCCTGCTATTTGGATGCGAGCCTAGCGACCACGGAAGAAATGACGCGGGGAGTATGTGGATTGACTTTGTCAAGGAAGGCGGCGAGCTGTTTCGGCACGGTCGCGAGAAAGGAGGATACTCAACTAATGAGCTTAGAACTCTACCCCTTTCAGGTCTCTCTGCTCCGTTCGTTACTGAAGCAAAGAGACTCTTTGGTGCTGAGGTCACCGAGTACAGTCCAGACGACATCATCGGTCGCTACCCAGATGGTGGTATTGTTTGGCGGGGGGCCGCCCATGAGCTGGCATCTGCATGGAAAAAACGGTACAGTGAGGACATAGACCTTACGAAAGCCCTTGGGACATGTAGGGATACTGACTACTGTGCGGCCGAGCTCCCCGGAGGCCGTGCGATATTCCATCACCTGCCGGGGTCGCAGAAATGCGAGATCAGGGAAAATGCAGTATGAAGAAGAACGCTGGAAAATATTGGGGTTATTGGCCTATCCGCATCACCTGTTTCTTGTTGAATCCAATCATGCGACTCCTTGGGCTGCACCTCTATTGGCTGTATGGAGCATGGATGTTTGAGATATGGGTCATTGACACCGCGTGCGATAAAGACACAGACCCCAGGCCTCGCATGAGGAGGATTCTGTAATTGGGCTGGAAACGCGAGAAAGCAGGAGTCGAAAAGGCTGATGGCTGGCCCGGGGTATATCACCAGTGGATTAAGCGGGCGAAGGCGAGGCGAGAGCGACGGCGAGCGAAAAATGATCCGGAGTGTAAGCCGGGCTACGGGAAGTATAACGGGTACGAGAGTTAAGGGAGGTTGTGATGTTTAAGTGGTTACAGAGGACGAAACATAATCTTTATGCCGGGTCATCTCGTAGAGAAGCAGAACACGCAGCTATCATGGGTGAACTGGCCGAGTTGAATCAAATGCTTGAAACGCAGGACTTGACGAGCCTTAAACGGCTTGATAAGCATGGTTGTGCTGCGGCTGTTAAGCAGCACAACATCGTCAAGGCCCTTGCAGCCATACAAAAAGCCATCCTGAAACAGGAAGAAGAACGCCTCGGCCCGATGTTGTACGAGATCACGGCGGACGACCTGTTCAGCTTATCGCCAAGTGATCGCATGCATGTCTTTAACTCTGGTGCAATGTGCTTCAATAACATCATCCCCGTGCGACTCGTTGGCGTGAAGGGCTGCGGAAAGGCGTCCATTGAGCGGATCATGGAGTGGCGACGGTCTTGTGTGATGAGGATCACCGAAGAACAGGTAGTCGAGGCGATCGAGGGGTCGGTGGATGCATGACTCAACTTGCAATGACAAACAAAAACGTTCGCAAAATGGCCGTGCAGGCCCTGAATCATGCTTACGCACTCGGGGTTAGTTACTGTCAGATCCAGCACTTTATTGTGTCGTCAGAGACGGGGAGGCAGTTCAGGACTCTCTTGCGTAAGAATGCGGCCCTCCTGGGCTATCATCGCACCGGTAGCACGACTGGCCAGATGTTTCTCAAAGGAATCCCGGTGGTTGTGCTCCCGACATACAAACACAGTGACATCTTAGTCGTCCCTAAGGCCAAGCATTCACGATGACTTTCCAGTACCGCCAATACCAGCACGAAGCAATCGAAGCAGTACATGCTCACATCTGCACGAAAGAGACGAATCCGTGCGTTGTGATTCCGACCGGCGGCGGCAAGAGCGTCATCATGGCTGGGATGATCCAGAAATGGAAGGTGCCAGCCCCATGGGTCCGTGGTATTATTTTGGCCCATAGAAAGGAGCTCGTGCAGCAAAACGCAGAAAAGCTTCTCGGGTCCTACCCCAACGGTGACATCGGCGTATTTTCGGCCGGCCTTGGACAGTATGATTATGAGTCGTCGATTCTTTTTGCCTCCATTGACTCGGTCTTCAGGAAAGCTGGGGAATTCCAAGCTTTTGATTACGCCTTTGTGGATGAGGCGCATCGTATTCCGCCGAGTGGCGAAGGGAAGTACCGGACTTTTCTTGCTGGCTGCAAGAAGTTCAATCAGAAGCTTCGGGTTATTGGCTGGACAGCCACGCCGTTCCGCATGAACTGCGGCCCGATCTGCCACAAAGACCATATACTACAGGAGGTGTGCTATGAGGCGGGAATAACTGACCTGATCGACAAGGGGTTTTTGTGTAGATTGCGTTCAAAGGTTGGGCGATGTCAGCCAGACCTTCAGGGAGTTCGGCGAAACAGCGGCGGCGACTATATCGTAAAGTCTTTGGCTGACGTGACAAACCGTTCAGACATAGTCGCCAACGCTGTCGCCGAAACCTGCCGCATCATGGTTGTTGAGAGGCGACGGAGTGCCGTCTTCTTTTGTGTCGATATTGAGCATTGTAGTCGAGTTTCTGAAGAATTACGGAAGCATGGTGTCTATGCACCGGTCATAACTGGAAAAACAAAGCATGAAGTACGCGACAGGCTCATTCAGGATTTTAAGGCTCAAAGGATTCGGGCAGTATGCTGCGTTAATGTCCTCACGGAAGGCTTCGACGCTCCACACATCGATTGCATCGTGCTCCTGCGTCCAACCCTCTCGCCTGGCTTATTCTCACAAATGGTCGGGCGTGGACTCCGTATCCACTCGCAGAAAAATGATTGTCTCGTCCTGGACTTCGCCGGATGTATTGACGAGCACGGACCAATTGATTGTCTTGCTGATGGCCAAGCGGTGGTTCTGGCAACATGCACGGAGTGTCGTGAGTCGTTCAGTCGTGCAATTCGGAGGTGTCCGCAGTGTGGTTGGGAGATACCGAAACTTGAAGTCGAGCGGCTGGAGGCAGAGGAAAAGAATCGCCGGATGCACTCTGACAAGGCGTCCAAGAAATCTATCCTCTCGCATGAGCCAGAAGTCCATCAAGTGCATGCAGTCTTTGCAACAAGGCATGTCAAAAAAGATTCGCCGGATTCATTGAAGATTCAATATCGTTGTGACAAAAGTATGTTTCGTGAATGGATTTGCCTTGACCATGATGGGTTCGCTGGTCACAGGGCCGCTAGATGGTGGCGGGAACGATTTGTCAGTAAGAAGGGTCCGCCAACAGTTGGGGAAGCTCTGGAAAATCTATTCCTGACACAGGAGCTCCTTGACTGGACAAAGACAGTTACTGTCAAGAAAAACGGCCGGTATTTCGAGATTGTTGGCTACAATGCACCACTTGGAGAGTCATAATGCTTGTCTACTGTCATGGTGGTGCAGCTCACCACAGAACATTTGAGTTTGCCGACGGTACGAAGTCATTTTATGTTCCTATTCATGCAGTCCCGAAGATCGAATTATATTCGGCGTCAGACATTCCTCCGCATCAAAGCCCCATTGAGCGTGTTAAATATAAGGTGTACCCTACAGGGCGCCAATACGGAAATGTCAATGGCAGAGAGGGATGGTTTCACATGGCAGAGGTACAACATTGAACCAACTTCTCGAAGCTGCACTGCGGTACGCCGCAGCCGGCTGGCATGTCTTTCCGATCAAGCCAGGCCAGAAGGTTCCACTTACAACGCACGGTGTCAAAGACGCAACCATCGACACTAAGCGGATTCGCGGGTGGTGGACAAAATGGCCAGATGCAAACGTGGCTGTAGCCTGCGGGCAAATTAGCGGCGTCTATGTGGTTGATATAGATATGGACAAAGAAAAAGGCATAAATGGATACGGCTCTATAACAGAATGTTTGGAGCCAACGGTAGTTCAATACACACCAAGAGGTGGATGCCACGAGTTTTATCGGTCAGACGAACCGATTGGAAATAAAGTCAATTTCCTTCCTGGCGTGGACATTCGCGGCAACGGCGGCTATGTGCTGCTTGCTCCGTCGAGACGTACTGACGGGGCAAGATATGCATGGTCGCCGGGCCGAGAGCCATGGAATATGCGGCCGGCCGAATATCCGGAATTCCTTCGGCCGCCTGTGCAGCCCGTACCAGAGCCGGCACGGCCACCTGTGCCAACGCAACCGGGCTTGCCGGGATGGACCTGTGACAATGCAAAGCGAGCCAGCCTTTACCTAGCTCAATGCGACCCAGCTGTCCAGGGGCAGGCTGGACACGACAAGCTCTTTTGGGCCTGTGGCTGCATGACCTGGGGCTATGAACTCTCGGCCGATCGAGCCTACGACATCCTTGCTCGCGAGTACAACCCGCGATGCGTCCCACCCTGGGACCTCAGCACACGAAAGGATGAGAAGGACTTCCGCCGCAAGGTCACGCAGTCCATTCAGAACCCGCCCGATAAGCCCCGTGGCTGGCTTTTGCATGAGGATGGTTATGAACCGGTTCCGATCACTGTTTCTCGGGAAGACATTCGGCAACTTATTCGTGGAAACAACCCACCGCAGCCATGTCCAGACGAGTTTTCCGTGTCGCATGAGATTGGCGACAAGATGCTCGGTGAGTTCAAGCGAGGGGCCAAAGAGTCGCAGGTCATATACACGTCCACGCCGAGCGAGACGCTGAATCCATTCGTCGAGATGACTACGAATGACCAGCCTCAGCCGACCCAGGAAAACTGGGTGAACTATACACTCATCCGTGATAACCAGCCCACAACAGGCGAGTTGATACATAAGATGCAGGCTAGCGATTTCAAATTCCTCACCCAACCCACCGGCCTGCTTGGAGAAATTTGTTCCTGGATCAATGCGACTGCCCTCAAGCCACAGCCATACCTTACTCTTGGTTGCGTGCTGGCATTCCTGGGCGTGTTGTTCGGCAGAAAGGTAAAAGATGTTTACGGGTCGCGGACCAACCTGTACTGTATGAGTGTTGCCCAGTCGTCTGCCGGCAAAAATCATGCGATGAAAAAGATCAGGGAACTGTGCATGGCGGCAAATTGTGTCAACCTGCTTGGTGGGTCTAACCTTGCCTCGGATGCAGCTATCGAGAGCCGCATGTCTCGCGAGCCAGCAACGCTTTTTCTGCTTGATGAGATCGGGCACCTCCTCACGCATATAAAGAGCGGAATCTCTCAGCACCAAGGACAGATCATCAGTCTGCTTATGCAGCTCTATTCGGCAGCAAGTGATGTTTTTCTTGGACGCGAGTATGCCGATGCTGGAAATCAACGAACTATTGTACAGCCATGCTGCTGCATCTATGGCGTTTCCTCACCAGATAAGTTTGCCGAAGGCTTGTCTCCGTCAGAGCTTGATGACGGGTGGCTGTCTAGATGTCTGGTTTTTTATGAATTGAGTGAGCCTCGCAAAAGGCGTGGCCTCAGCGTTTCGACTCCCCCGCCGCCGAAAGTGGTCGAGCTGATTCATGCTTGGGCCAAACGAAAAAACATCACGCCGACAGACGGCAAGACAGTCAGTCAATTTGTAGTTGAGAGTGCAGGGAACTTCAAGGAAGCTCCCCCGGAACAGATTATGGTTCCGACTGACGCTGATGCAGAGCAGCGGCTCATTGCCTTTGACGACATGGCAGAATTGAAAGCGAAAGAGGAGCCCAAGCTCTCTAAGTTATGGGCGAAGGCCGAAGAAAATGTACGTCGCATTGCCTTAATACTGGCATGCTCTGATAATTATGATTCGCCGGTCATTACCATAGCGAATGCAGATCGTGCGAGCCGATTGGTTCAGAAAATAATTACGGACTTTGGCAAATATGTTGCGCCTGAAATCGTTGCAGGCAGGACAGAGGCCGAGAAGCGTATGCTTCTGAACTTCGTCAACAAGTATGGAAAGACCGGCTGCCTGAAGCGGGACATTACTCGCGGTACACGGTGGGCAAACGGACGACATCGCAACGATCTCCTGGGTGATTTGTGCGAATCACAAGAGATTATCTGCCTTCCGACAGAAAGCGACAAGACGGTCCGCTATTGGACAGCCGAGCATGCTCCGCCCCAGATTGATAAAGATACAGATGAATGAACTGGTTACAATCATCCTGCCACTGCCTGCAAGGGCGCTTGAACCAAACTGCACAATCGGCAGTATTGGTGGGCGGTTTATGAAAGCGACGGCAATAAAGAGATACCGACGGCTCGCCAAAGAAGCAGTCGAGGCCGAGCAAGTTGAGTCCATGCCATGGAACCATGTTATTGTATCAGCGGCATTCTTCCATACTACTGATCGTAGAAGGGACCCTGACAACTCGACGGGCTCATTAAAATCTGCTTACGACGGTATTGTAGACAGCGGCCTTGTGCCGGATGACGATAATAAGCATATGAGACGTGGCGAGCCTTCGTTCAACATTGACACCGAATTCCCAAGAGTAGAGCTTACAATTACACGACAGGCTGCTGAATGATGTGTCAACTTACAGAACAACAAGACGAAATACTTCATCGGCTAGTTCGCACAGATATGCCAGTTCGAGTCATTGCAGCAATGGCTGGAGTTGCTCAGGGTACAGTTACAAATTTTCGTCGAGCGTGTATGGCTGTTGACGCAATGTCAGAAGACCTGCGTGAAAAAATCCGCAGATGCTTGCTAGTTAAGACACCAGTATCACAGATCGCAGTAAATCTAAATCTGCCGGTCGAAAGCATCTGGAGCTTGCGCAGACTTGATCGTTTTCGCACAGCTACCGAAACGAAATGTAGCGAATGTGGCACAATAATTTTTGCACCAATGAAGACTTCTACGCCGTCAGTCAACAGAAGCCACTATGCCTGCCGGTTTTCACAAGCCAATTTTTTGGATCTCGTAAAAGTCACAGAGGATCTGTTAGACCTAAGCGACCTTCAACTCATTACTAACCCCCTCTTTCACCACCTTGCACAACGTGCAGAAAAGGCTTATCAGAACATCCATGGCAAAAAAGAAACAGACACCAGATGAACTTGTGGCATCAGCAACTCCGGGCAAGGCAACGGTGTCCTGGGTAACTGGTCTCAGTGATAAAGACTGGGCATACGTACATGATGTGGTTTCGGCCATGAAAGAAAATCCTGCCGCGTCACACACAATCGTCGCGACGAAGCTTATCAGAGAGCTTGGCATTGACCGCAGTGTCGGAACTGTTACGCGTACCCTAAAGGAACTTGTATCTAATGACTAAGCGCAAACCAGCAAACCTTGTCTCGGAAGCTATGAGCGAGACTACCGAACTCGCGGTCTCAAAAGCCAAGGGAGATGCTGCTAAGTGGCGATCCAGGTACAAGACCGCCGTTGCTGAGGCGACCGCCTTGGAGGGACGGCTTGCCTCGCTCCTTGCGATCAAGGGTGCAAAGCCGACTCGGCTTCGCCGAAAGGCGAGTCGATCCAAGCGGAGGGGCGTTGCTGTTATCGCCCCGGCGACGGACTGGCACGTCGAGGAGCGGGTTTTCCCTGCGGGCGTTGGTGGGAAGAATCATTTCGACATTGCCGAGGCCGAGGCCAGGATTAAGCGGTATTACCAGAAGGTTCCGGAATTGGTCGACCACCAAAGCAGCTTTGCACCTGTTGTGGAGTTGTGGCATCCATTACTCGGTGATCTTATCTCTGGTTACATCCATGATGAGCTTATGGAAACGAATGAGCTCAGTCCGACTGAGGCGTGCGTGTTCCTCCAGGAACATATCTTCGCTGGCGTGGATCTGTGGTTAAAGGAGACAAAGCTTCCTATATCGATCCCAACGTGCGTTGGTAATCATGGCCGGACAACAGCAAAGAAGCAAATTAAGACCAGCCACATGAATAGTTTTGAGTGGCTGCTTTACAAGACGATGGCCATGTACTACAAGGATAACCCCCGAGTACAATGGATGGTCGGAGAAGGATGCTACAACGTCCAGACAGTCATGGGCCGCAAGATTCGCTTTCATCATGGCGACGCTACACGGTACCATGGCGGCGTTGGCGGCATCACAATCCCGACCAACAAAACAGTGGCGGCATGGGATAGGATTGAAGCAGTTGATCTTGACGTTTTTGGCCACTTCCATACGTTTCTTGTGCATTACCCCAAGTGGATCGCATGTGGCGCGCTTATCGGTTACTCGGAATTTGCCCTTGAGTGTGTCAAGGCCGAGTTTCAGCATCCGAGTCAGACATTCATTGTCGTTGATGAGTTTTACGGCGTGACGGACGCAAAGCCGATCTTCCTGACCGAGCCCCAAAGGAGCAAGACATGAAAAAAACGAAACCAGAGATGCGGGTGTTCAAAGGCGGAGCCACCCGCAACACGGACGACGAAAAGCTCGACTACGAGGGCTTCCTCAGTCCGTTTGCACTGAAGGCATACTGCGAGTATCTCAACAAGCACCGAGTGCAGGCAGACGGTAAGGTGCGAGACAGCGACAACTGGCAAGGTGGCTTCGGGCCGGGGGTCTGCATGAAGTCTATGCTCCGTCACGTCTGGGACGCATGGATGATCCACCGAGGCGGAACAGTAATCGAGGACGGCCAGGTCGTCTCGAAGAAAAATGCACTGTGTGCTGCCATGTTCAATATCATGTCGCAGCTGCATGACATGGAAAAGCCTGGTACTGAAGAACCCATCGGGCCTGACACTTCCTGTTATCAATGTGAAACCTGGCCTAAACGATGCAATGATGATTGCCCTGCCTGGAATTACAATTCCCCCGACGCCCCCAAGAAAGCACTCGGCTTCCCACCTACCAACATCGGACCAGAACCGGTTATATATGCCATCGCCGGCGATTGCATTGCCACCTTTGACTGCACCTTGCCTCTCAGTATCTCTTGTCTTGAGTGCGAATTCTACCGAGGGAATTAGGAAAGCACATCTTGAAACCAACCTCGCCCAAACCCTGTAAAACCACCCATCCATGCTCAGTGCATCCAAAGGACTGCGGCAAGGGGTGTCGTCACCATCCAGACTATGTGGAGATTTCAGATCGTGAAATATACGCCCGTTTTGTATCGCGGTGTACGGGGCATAAGATTGGATGCTCATGCCCACGTTGCCATTAGCTAAGACAAAAAAGGAGACTAGTATCTTGAAACCAACACGAATCTTCCTTGATCTCGATGACGTCCTGAACATCTTTACGCCCGCCGCACTATGGCATGTAGGTTGCAATCACACGTCCTACAAACCAGAGTGGAGATTCAACATCATAAGAGCCGCCAACGCCTCACATCCGCTGGGAAATTTTACAAAAGAAACATTCTGGGATCGGTTTGACAGAAGGTTCTGGGCTTGCCTCAAGAAATCTACAATGTGTGACTGGCTCATTAAGGAGGCCGCTAAGTCGGTTGGCAGGAACAACGTTTATATCCTTACCAGCCCGACAAAAGATCCTGACTGCTTGGCTGGTAAGCTTGAATGGATTCAGGACAATCTCCCTGCATGGATGCACAGGAACTATGTGATGAGTGTACATAAACATCTGTGTGCAAGTCCTGGATCTCTTTTGATTGACGACTATGACTACAACGTGACAGCCTTTCTGGGGGCCGGCGGCAAAGCAATCCTTGTTCCAAGGCCATGGAACCTCCTACATGGCCTTGGAAACCCGCGTCGTTATGTCGCTAATCGCATCAAATGTTTCTTTGAGCAGGGATTTGAAAGGTGAAAACAAAAAACTGGCGTGCCTTAATTCGTGAGTTACGACTACGGTTCCCAACTGAGAGCCGTGTTGAGGTTCGCCGCTGTCCAATAAGGGAGGATGGGGAGCTCACTATAGGGGTAGATGTCTTTCGGATCTACGTCAACGTGAAACTGGATAAAACTGGTCAGGTTGACGCGCTTCTGCATGAGTGGGCGCACATCCTGACAATAGAGAAGGCAGCCTATTTACATGAGGGTGCATGGGGGGTTGCGTACGCTGCCATTTATTCGATGTGGGAAAAATGGGACGAACAAAAATAACATGAGGTGAAATGACGC
>Ga0209976_10001846_pt1 | contig 12243 bp, 15 predicted proteins | sample SumtaG_FD_182806 | JGI IMG/M metagenome (GOLD analysis project Ga0209976, IMG submission 182806) | Deep subsurface microbial communities from Indian Ocean to uncover new lineages of life (NeLLi) - Sumatra_00157 metaG (SPAdes) (version 2) | ecosystem: Environmental > Aquatic > Marine > Oceanic >...
CAGATAAAAGTAGAAGGAAGCATAATATAAAAGTAACAATTTTTGGAATAATGGTAATGCTTTTGGTTTCAGTTATGTATCTTTATTATATTGATTGTAGTAATAATAAATCTGAATGTATGGGACAAATAAATAGAGATTATAATGAAAAAATGCAACCATCTTTTTATTTTACTGCACCAGAATCTCCTTATGAGGGAGTTGATGGAATACACGAAGACAATAAAGATTTAATTATTTCAAAAGACCTCGTAGGTGGGGAAATGATAATTGGACTATCTGAAGGAACTGGTTCTATGTTTCCAGCAATCCCAAGAAAATCAATCTTACTTCTTGTCCCTGTTATAGAAGATGAATTATTTGTAGGAGATATTGTTTCTGTTGATATACAAGGGGATATGAATATGATACATAGAATTGTAAAAATTAATGAAGATGGTTATCGAACTAAAGGAGATAATAATAATTATGTTGATCCTAAAACATGGAAGTTTGAAGATTTTGATTATAAATTAGTTGGAGTGATATGGTAAGATGAAAAAAAAGAAAATATTGGTTTTAGGAATTGTTATTATATTTGTATTTACTTTAGGGTGGTTTTCAAATAATGCTTTTTACAATATATCTCAAGGTAATCTATATCAACCAAAAATTCTTGGATTATGGATGAGTGGATATACAGAAGAAGGGGCAATAGAAAGAGCATACGAAAGAGACACTTTAGGTAAGTGGGTTTTTGTAAATATAGCAAACCTTGATTGGGAAGAATCATTGGAAGTTTGTAAACACGAAGTTGGACATGAAATATTTGCAGAATATTGTAAAGACAATATAGATAAATGTATGGAGTTAGCAAAGAATGAAAAAGAAGAAGAGAAAGAGACAGAAAAATTTGCAGAATATTGTGAAGATAATATAAATAAATGTATAGGACTAACAAATGAATAAAAAGTTATTATTAGTGTTTTGTATTGCTGCGTTGTTAGTTGTAGGTGGATTATTTCTTTTTCAAAATAAATCTGTAGAAGATATTCAATACGATAATTTAAATAATGAAAAAAGAGGATTAGGAATGAAGAATGTATTAGGAATAAATGAAGAAGAACAAAATAATTTAAGAACTACAGATTCAATAGATAAAAAAGATGGAAAAACAAAAGAATATGATTCTAATAAAAATTTAAAAATTAAAGATGATAAAGATAAAACAATTATGGATTTGACACTTACCTCAAGGTATAATGAGTGGGTTAGTCTTGGAGAAGATGTCAAGGTTGCTGAATTTTACTTAATAGATTATAGTAGGGAAAATATATTTGATTCAATTAAATCTTATTCTGTAAATGAAGATTATGAGGAAGTAGAACAAGAGTATTGGTTTAAATACGGTTTGGATTATACTGAAGTGGAATGTTATGATGAAGAAGAAGAAACTTTTTGTGAAGATGTGGAAAAAACTAATTGGATAGAATTTAATTTGTTAAGCGAATTACCTTCAAAGAATATAAAGATTGGGTTATTTACTGATACAACATCTGGTAAGAAAATAGAATGGGTTTCAAATATTCATGGATTTGAGATATTAGAATGGGCTTCTTTTGACCCAGTCCCAGTAGGAAATTATACTGATGGAGATTTACTTGATGCGATTACAGATGTTTTCACAGTAGGAAACTTGTCTTATACTGTAAGTTCAAATGGAGATGCTCTTGCAGTATTCAATATTTCAACACATGGTAATCCAATTTTAGTAGGTAATGTTTCTCCTTCCGTGGTTGGAGATTTTTCTATTGAAGGTGCAAGTTCAGTTTTTGTTTTAGATGGTTATGCTTATGTTACAAGTGATACTGATGACCGACTTGTTGTATTTAATGTTTCTGTAGTAGGAGACCCAGTCCCAGTAGGATTTTACCCAAGCGGATTATTAAATACAGCCGAAGATGTTTTTGTATTAGGAGATTTAGCCTATGTAGCAAGTTCAAATGGAGATTCTCTTACAGTATTTAATATTTCAGCACATAGCAATCCAGTTTTAGTAGGAAGTTATAATACAAATACGGGAGATTTTTCATCAAATTTTGCTCAAGATGTTTTTGTTTTAGATGGTTATGCTTATCTTGCTTCTGATAGTTCAAGACTTGTAGTTTTTAATGTTTCTGTGGTGGGAGACCCAGTCCCAGTAGGATTTTACCGAGATTCTTCAGGAGCAGGGTCTATTAATGGAATTAAATCTGTTTTTGTTTTAGGAGATTTTGCTTATACTGCATCTTCAACAGAAAGTTCATTTGCTATATTTAATATTTCAGCACATGGTAATCCTGTTTTAACTGGTTATGTAGATAATTTTGCTGAGATTGGTGTTGCTTCTGGAGTTCACGTGGTTGGTGATTCTGCTTATGTTTGTGGAGATGGAAAATTTTCTGTTTATAATGTTTCAATAAAAAATTCTCCTCAAAATATAGGTTTTTATTCACAATCAAGCGGGGCTTTTTCAATTGATGGATGTAGAAATTTATATGTGTCAGATAATTTTGCTTATGTTACAGCTTTTACCGATGACAATCTTGTAGTTTTTAATCTTTCTGAAGTGCCACCAATACCACTGACAATAAATATAACTTACCCAATAAACAATACAAATTATTCAACACCACCACCAACTTTAAATTGGACTTTAGGAGGAGAGCAAGAAGAATTTTGTTGGTATTCTGACAATGCTGGGGTAGATAATGTAACAGTAACTTGTAGCGACTTACAAACTTCAATATCTCCAGGACAAGGAACAACAAGATATGATATGTGGACGAATGATAGTTCTAATAATCAAGTTTCAGATAACGTAACTTTCTTTGTAGATTCCATTGCTCCAGTTTTAGATATAACTTACCCCACAGAAAGTTTTCTTTGGTACGGATGGGATACTGATGGAAACAATACAATCTTGGTTGATTTAAATTGGACTACATTTGATATTAATTCTTTAGATAAATGTTGGTACACAAATAATGATAGTGAGAATGTAACAGTGACCTGTGGAGATAATGCTACAACTTTAATATCTTATAGTTCGGTTGATTGGTATGTTTGGGGCAATGACACATTAGGAAATCTTGGTTCAGATACACAGACAACAGAGTATGGGGCTTTAATTAATAATTCACATACAGCAAATACATCAACCTTTGAAACAAAGACAGAAATATTTAGTGTGAATTTAACTTATCCTTCATCAGAGTTTACTATAAGTGCTGTATTAAATTATTCTGGAACAGAATATGCTGCAACTAAGACTGGTTCAGGGGATACTGCAATCTTTACAAGAACTTTAGATATTCCAACGGTATCAAGCACATCAAATCAATCTTATTATTTTAATATAACATTAAACAATGGAACTAATTTATTTTATCAAACTGATGAAAGAAACATCACTGTAAATAAAATATTTTTTACAGAATGTAATGCAACTTACCCAGTAGCCTTCTTAAATTATACATTTAAAGATGAGGAACAAGATACTTTTTTAGATGCTTCAGTTCCAACTTCTACTTTTGAATATTGGTTGGGAGATGGAAATCAAAAGAAAGAATATTTTTTTAATGATGCTGTAGACACTGCAAGTTATGCATTTTGTTTTTCAACTAATGAAACACTTCACATGGATTTAGAATTCCAATTCAAACAAGACCCAGGGTTTCCAGTAAGGACTGAAAACTTTATTGGAGATTTAACTAATGATACAACTTTCACAATACTATTTCTTGCTGGAACAGATAATGGACAATACATAACTTTCCAAATTCAAGAACTTACTAGCATTCCTCTGCCTGGTGCTTTAGTTCAAATGGAAAGGCAAATAGGTGGAGCTTGGACAAATATTGGTTCACTTATTTCTGATGATGCAGGACAAGCCATCTTTTATCTTGATACAACATTAAATCATAGACTAACTGTATCGCATGATGATTTTCAAACACAAATATTGACTATAAGACCATCAAATATAATTTATACAATAATGATGGGTCAAATTTCTACAGAAGAACCAGATTACACAAGAGGAATTAGTAAAGTAGTTTATCCTAACCAAGACTTTTTAGATAATGCAACAAAATATGATTTTAATTTTACATTAACTTCAACATTCTGGACTGTAACAGAATTTGGATTTACTTTAACTTATGAAAATGGAACTATAATAGCAACAACAAGCTCATCAGATAATGGTGGTACTCTGAGTGCAAACGATATTAATGTAACTTTTTTCTTAACAAATGAATCTCATATTGATATGGATTATTATTATATAATAAATTCAACGGAGATAAATAGATCAAGAACTTGGGAAATAGTTTCTACAGAAGGAAGACAATTTAGTCTTTGGAGATTTTTTACAACTTTAAGTTTATATATTAATTCAGGAAATTTATTTGGGTTTGATAATTTTGGAAGAATACTTTTAAGTGTAATAGTTTTAATAATGGTTGCTGGTGGAGTTAGTTTAAGATATGGAATAAGAAGCGACACATTTACAATGGGAGTAATCTTTGGAATAGTTTTATTATTAGATTATGGACTAAACTTCTTCCCTCAAATAAAGATAGGTAGCAACTTTGCAATAAATAATTTCGCAACATTTATAGTAGCCATAATCTTAATAGCAGTACTAATTAAGGAGGAAAGATAATAAATGGGAAAAATAGCTGAAAAAATAAAAGAGATTTATCAAAAAATAGATGTGAAAGTTGGAGGATATTTACCAGGAGGTGTAACACCTTCAGAAGTCAAAGAATCAAAAACTGAAGGAGCAAGAACAGAAAAAACAATAATTGAAAAATTAAGTCCAACAACAATAACAGGCGGAAAAGAAACAGGGGGAATTATTACAGGAGGTGCGACAGATATCATAACTCCTTCAGATGTAATTAAAGTTACTTCATCAGAATTTCCAGGACAATCATTTACATCACTTGAGGCATTAAGAACCTATGAAATACAGCAAATTCAGAAACATACTCAAGATTCTAAAAGGGTTCAAGAAATTGAAAAATCAAGATTACACCGTATTGGAGATTATTATAGAGATAAATTAAGAGAAACTGATGATGAACTTAGGAGTAGGAGAGGGGATCGATCAGTTCCAAGAGATATAAAAAAAGATTATGACGCTTATCACAAATATATATTTGACAGAGAAACAGCTGAAAAAGCTAAAGAAATTGTTCCAACACCAATTCCTCCTAAAGAAGTTAAACCAAAGGTACTAAAAACAAAAGAAGTTTTTAATATACAAACAGGGATGTTTGAAACAACAAGGGATGACCCTGGATTAGCTAAAGGAACAATTCAAGTTATCTCAACAAGACTTCCAACAGCAGAAGAAAAAATTATAATAGAAAAAAGAGAAAAGAATATACTAACAATACCCACAGTAACATTACAAAAAGACATTAAAGAAGCAGGAGATTTACAAACTAAATTAACAGGGCTAAGCGAGAAGAATATAAAAGATGAAAAATGGGTTGGAAGTGAAAAAGATTTAAAAGAATATAATAGGTTAATTGATAAATATAATAAAATAGATAAAACAATAAAGGCAGGAATAGGAGAAGGTATATTTGCAAGAGATATTCCTATAACTCAATTTGAAGATATGAGACCAAGCGGGGTATTAAGAGCTACTGGTGGATCGATCTTAGGAGGAGTTGGAGAAGTAGTTGGAGGTTTACAAGAAAAAATAGAAAGAGTAACTCCTACAAAAGTATTTCAACCATTAGGATTTGTGGACATAGATAAAAAAGAATTAGGAAGAAAGGCAGGTGAATTTATTGGAGAAACTGCAATTGGCTTCGCAACATTTCCAATTGAAGTTGTAGAATTTGGAGTAATTGCTGGAAAGACAATTAAATCTGGAGAAAAGTTTACAAAAGAACAAAAAATAGAGGGGGCAATTTTAGCAGGAGTTATTTTAACAGCAGGAGCAATAAAGTTTGCTCCACAGATTAAAACCATAACAAAAAAAGGTGTAGCAACAATAGGAAAAAAGGGTAAAGAATTTGTAGAATTTGAAAAAAAATTATTAGGAAATAAAAAAGGACAAGCACAAGTATTACAGGATTTAGGACAGAAAGAATCGGATTGGATTTATGATAATGTAAAAGGTGTTTGGGTTAGAAAAAGTAAAATAAAAGACCAAATTACTAGAGTTCAAGCAACAAGTGGATTTGCAGAAGCATCAGAAGAAAAACAATTAAGCATTTTAAGAAAAGCATTTAGTGAAATAAAAGATGATGGAAAGATTTTGAAGAAAGTTTATTTAGATGAAGCAAGTTTATTAAAAGATATTGAAAAAGCAAAGAAATTTATGAGAGAATCTGGATTAAAAGAAACCCAAATACAAAATAGAATAAATACATTATTTCCTCAATTAGAAAAGATAAAAGTTCCAGTAGTCCAGCAAGAAGGATTTATGATACAACAACTTCCAAAAGTAAAACCAAAAGTTCAACAGATACCATTAATGCAACCTCAAGTTCAAGTGCTCAAAGAACCACAGGTTCAAGCAGAGAAAGTCGGGCAGGTAATAAGTCCTGTGAGTGTTCAGGTTGGTGCTTTAGGATTAGCTCAAGTTCCAGTTACAAAACAAGCAGAGAGTCAGTTATTCGCTCCGACAATTGCCCAAGCACAAGCTCAACCACAAATAGAATTATTTGCTCCAGCAGTTTTACAAGCTCCAGCCCAACCTCAATTAGAAAAAATTAAAGAGAAAGAAAAACTAAAACCAAAACTAACTTCATTAACACTACTTAATGAATTATTAGATATGAAACAAATTCAAAGACCAGGAATACCCAAAAGACCAGGAGAGCCAATAAAACCAAAAGTTACAAAAGTTCCTAAAAGAATAAAACTATTTGGAGAAGCAGAAAGAGAAATCAAAGAAAAGAAAGTATTTGAAAATTCTTTTGATGTAGGAGTTATAAAATCTGGCGAGGAAAAAATAATCGCAAAGGGATTGAATCGGAAGGACGCAATGGATGTTGGAGCTAAACGGGTTCTTGAAACTCTGAGGGCAACATTTTTCTTAAAGAAAAGTTTACAGAAAGCAGAAGATATACCAGACACAAATGTTTTTAATAGAAATAGGAGATTTTTCAGACCTCCAAAACAAAATTCAAAATTGAATAAGCAAGAATACGAAGAAGTTCATGTTCAGAAAAAGAGAAAAGTGGGCGGAGTAGGTAGTCGTCTGGGTATGAAGGGTGAGATTTTTGAGATAGGACAAGCAACCAAATCTAAAAAGAAAAAAGGAAAGAGAAGTATTTGGGATTTCTAACATCTTATACGCAAATAGATAAAACAAATCCTCTTTAAACTATTACTTCCTGCACAAAATATACATTATGTGTCATTCTTTCAAAGAGGACACAGTGTCCTTTTTGAAATCTTGAGATGTCGGAATCCGTCTTCTCAACTTTGGAACATTTTGTTCTAAGGTTTGCAATCATTCTTTCTCCTCCTTTGAAATTACAAGATTCACCTTTTCAGCATTTGAAACTATCAACAAAGAATTTTTCGGATCGGCAATCATTCTTAGATAAGCAGACAGAAAACCTTTGCCTGTAAAATGTTTCTTCGCTTTGTTTTGCAAATTCTTAAAATCAGTTTCATCCATCCAGAATTTTCGCTGTTGAACATTCATCCTATATACTTCCTCCCTTTTGGTTTTACATTGAACATCTCTTTCCGAATTAATTTGGCGTGGTTCATTAATTGAGGCATAGTTTCGCTTTCCGATTCTAAAAAAAACCTATATCCCTTTGTCAAATCTTCAACCAGAATAACTTCTTTTTTTGATTCTTCTTTTTTGTTCTTATGTAAAAAATATCTTCCATCATTTGATTTAACATAACTCACCCCATCAGGCAAGGCTGTGATTTGTTCTTTTGTAAGCTCTACTAAATCCTCTGGAATAAATGCTTCTTCATCTTTCTTTTCTTTTTTGTCTGTCATTGTTCTACCTCCTTTCGTCGATTTTGATATTTAGGTAGGGGAGTATCTGGCAAAAATTCATTATGCAGAAAGCATAACAAATAAAACTTTGCACCCTCACCCTTTGCTTTGGCTCGTTCTTCAATCGGTTTTAATAATGGATTGTTAATCACTAAGTTTATTTTCCTTTTCTCTTTCTTTGACTGTGGTGCTGTTTTGAAAATCATTTTTTTATGCTTTAACTTTTATTTTGTGGTGATTTATTCATAATGAGTATTATAATATATACTTATAGAAATGCGAAATGCGAAATAACAAAGGAAAACCGCATATAGCGGAGATCATAAAGTCTTTTGCCATCTTCCGTTTCACATTACCGATAAGTGATTTATTTTTTCCTATTTTTTTCTTCTTATTAGGAGAGGTCGCCGATTTATCTTGATTGAAACTATATAATACTTATATATGTTTAATGTATAATGCAAATTCGCCGTTTTAACCGCAAAAACCGAGCCAACTCCAATCAAATTTAAAATTAAACTACTTTTTTATGTAAAATTAAACTAAATTACTCAATTTCTTTCTTTACAATCGAATAACCCGATAAAATCAGCCCTGAGTAATGTTCTAAACTTAATTTAAGCTCTTTTGCTTTGATTTTAAGTTCATTATACTGTTCTCTATCAACCATAACCCTTATTTGTAGTTTTTTATTAGGATTTTTTCTTTTTTGTTCCATTTTTTAGTCATGCCTCCTTTTGATTGTATTTTTTCCTCTTTACCTTCATTTATTTTCAAATATCTTGATCTCTTTTTGTTCTTTTTTATCTTTTTGAACTTTTTTCTATCATAAGCAATTGTGTTTCTTCTAATTCTTCGATTTTCTATTTTAACAGTTGTTGATTTAGGCATTTTATCTTTTGTTCTCCCCATCACAAATATGGACAACCCTCATAGTATGATTTTTAATTGTATAATAATTGCAATGACCATCTGTTTCAAGAAATCTAAATGGATTTTGCCCATAGCAAACTGATCCACCTGGTGTTCCATCTGGAGAAGTAAAATATTCACAACCATCTTTAACAATAATTGTTCCATTCTGTTTGGTTTGTATTTCTTTTTTATTTTCCATTTGAGATGATATAAAAACTATTAAACTTAAAATAAAAATTATTCCAAATACAATAGCAAATCTTTTAAATTGTTTTTTCTTCATCTAAATCACTTCCCGAATTTAATTTGTGTTGAGTTTTGGTGGTATTGGAGAGTTTCGGCTCTCCTTTTTCTATTACACATTTTGTGCAGTAATATTTTCCTTTTTTTTGATAAAGTTCTAAAATATTGTAGAAACTCTCACATTTTCCGCTACATTTAACTATCATTTGAATTTTCTCCTGGTTTAATTATTTCAATTTTCTCTTTTTGTGCAGGTTTACTAATAGAATCTTTCTCCATAACAGGCATAACATAGGTTTCTGAAAAGTCTAGGGAATTGTTTTTACTGTAAGTGTTAGAAACCCCTGTTATGCCTGTTATTAATTGGCTTTTTAATTTAATTCCTTCCCAAAATCTCTCCCCACTTCCAAAATCTTGGGAATCAGTAACTCCATATTTTTCTTCTAAAGTTATTTTAATTGAAGTGTCGGAAACATTTTTTAATTTGAAGTTTTTTCGATATTGATTGTATAATTTTTTCAAAGATTTCTTTTGAACTTTGCCATCATAATCTTCTTCAACATTATCCATGCAAAAAGCAATAAATGAATCTGCTTTTCTAACCCATTCTCTTTTTACTTCTTCAGCACTATTTGAATAAGAAAAACATTTATTCTTTTTTATTTTTTTAAGTCCTTCCAAAGCAAAATTCAATAATCCAGATAATTCTTTTTCAGAAGTAATCTCATTTATAATATCTGGATTTTTTATTTTTTTAAATTTCTTATCTTCTTCACTCAAATTATCATAATCTTTTTTATCCATAAATTCATAAGGAAAATTTATTAAAATCCATCTCGACCAAAAACCAGTAGAATTATCATAAACTCTTGGCAATTCATTACAAGCAAAAATCTGTTTAGAATAATTTGTAAATTTTATATCCCTATAATATTTTCTTTTCGCCTGGATTAAATCCCTTCCAGTTATTTCTTTGAAAAGCCCAGTTTCTTTCAAAGAATTATTATTTAAATCCCCTGCAAGATTTACAAGTCTATTAAACATTTCACAAATGGAAGAACTTTGTGTATTCATTTCTTGAAGTCTCACAGAACAAGTATTTTCAATACCTAAGAATCTTTTAAATAATTCTAATAATTTTCCTTTTCCATTTCTTCCGTTGCCAAGAAGCATAAAAGCTACTTCTAAAAAATAATCTTTCACCAACGAGAAACCAAATAATTCTAAAACAAGTTTAACATCTTCTTCACTTTGTAAAATATCTTTTAAAAATTGATATATCTTTTCACACTTAGCATTTTTATCATATTTAACTGGAATTTTATTAAAAAATATTTTTTTTGGATCAAATGGCTGCAATTCCATTGTCTTTAAATCTAAAATACCATTCTTAACAGCAATTTCATAAGGATTATTCTGATTTAAATAATCTTCAAAATCTACTTTATTATCTGCCGATATTTTTGTGCAAACATCATTAAATAATTGTGTTGAATATGCTTGACCCAAAACCTTTCTACAATATTCTTCAATATAGGTTTTTCCTTGTGGCACTCGTATTCCTTCTTTGTAAATATAAAATTCTGGGTTTTTATCATCTCTTGTTACTTCAATAATATTATTTTTAGTAAACCCTTCAACTATTATTTCTGTTGCTTCTCCTCTTTTTCTCTGAAGCAATAAACTAAAGAGGGTAAACATAATAGTTTCTTCTTCATCTTCAACAACTTCTTTTTTATTTCCTTGATAATTAATATCAACATAAAACTTTCTTTCTTCGTTGTTTGGATCTTGAACTTCTAAAATATAATAGCCATTACTTTTTTTCTTTTCAATAAATTTTAATAATTCATTGTGTAGAATTTTACTTAATCCAACACCTGCAATCTGTTCATAATTCAAAGAAGGATTTGAGAAGACAAGATCGTTTTCTTCACAAATTTTTTCAATTTCTTCTTTAGGACTATAAACTTTCTTTTCTTCTGTTACTTCTGGTTTTAGTTTTTCAAATTCTTTATCTTTCATTTTTTAACCTCCAAATCCCAAATAACGGCAGAATCAACTCCAAGAGCCTCCGCAATAGATATTTTAATTTTTGTTGGAAAATCCCAAAAACCTCTTAAATAATTATTTAACCCTTGTCTCGAAATCCCAATTTTATTAGCCAATTTAACTTGCGTCCAATTCCTTTCTCTCAATAAAGAAAGGATAACCTCTCTGGGAGATAGTGTTTTTTTACTTTCCTTTACGCCTTCAGTAAAAGAAAAAGGAGTATCCTTACTCATTGCTCAACTCCTCCTTCTTTTTATCAAAATCCTCTAATGCTTTTAAAGTACCCTCTCCCTTAGAAAATTTCTTCCAAAGATTATTCACACTTTCAATATATACATAATCTCCAATTTTCATATCTGATTCTTTGGGAATTGTAATTACTTTTATCTTGCCCTGTTTTCTAATCTTTTTTAATTCCATTTTATTAGTAATAATCTTAAAGAATTATAATTTATAAACCTTATCAATTTCTAACATATCTTTTGTAGTGTATAGGTAAGTTCGGATAATAAATCGAGAAGGTGCACATTCTTTTATATATTCTTTCAGATTATACTTTTCATGGAAAAGAAAAAATCTCTAATGATTCACATTGACGAAGATGGAATGTGGATTGAAAATGATTCTTTTGAAAATGCGGTTAAGATGGACACACCTGGAGTAATGAAAAAATTAAGGGAGAAAAAAAATGGAAAATAAAATTAAATTTATATTGCCGATTGGAAATTTGTTAATCATAGATTATCTATGGTAAATCATCTTTTAGAATTCAAAGTCCTAAAGTTTCCAATCGGCAAAATCTAAAAATTGAAGGGGGTTTTTTCTTTCCCCTCCTTCTTTTAAAATAAAAATGGAAACAAACAACCAACCAACAAACAATCAAGAAAGTTTAACAGATAAAAGTAGAAGGAAGCATAATATAAAAGTAACAATTTTTGGAATAATGGTAATGCTTTTGGTTTCAGTTATGTATCTTTATTATATTGATTGTAGTAATAATAAATCTGAATGTATGGGACA
>Ga0209976_10001848_pt1 | contig 12230 bp, 5 predicted proteins | sample SumtaG_FD_182806 | JGI IMG/M metagenome (GOLD analysis project Ga0209976, IMG submission 182806) | Deep subsurface microbial communities from Indian Ocean to uncover new lineages of life (NeLLi) - Sumatra_00157 metaG (SPAdes) (version 2) | ecosystem: Environmental > Aquatic > Marine > Oceanic >...
AGAGAGAGAAATACCTAAGGCGCCAAAGAGCTGGTGGATGTGTTCAAGATACTTTTGTTCGGCTTGATCAAAAGGGGTGGTGGGAGAAGGGGGGAGGCTTTTGAGATATTCTTGAAGCTGACCGGGTTGACGAGGTTTATGACCGGGTTGAGGAGCAGGTTTGGGTTTAGAGGGAGAAAAGATGTCAAGGGTTTTGGGTTGAGACTGGTAAAGAAATTGGGTAGGGTTGTAGATGGCTTTAAAGAAGTTGATGATCCATTGGTCTAAGGGACGGTCTTTAATGGGCATAAAAGCAAGGGCAAAGCCGAGAAAGGCTAATAAAGGTCCAAGGGTCCATTTGATGAGGATGTTGGCGCCGGAATTAAGAATAAGCCAGGCGAGGACAATGCCGGCGGCTAGTTCCAAGAACTGTTTGAGAGTCATGTTACCGACAAGGCGAAATCTATAGGCGGTGATGTCTTGAGGAATGGGGTGTTGTTCCATAAGGTCATTATATGGGGACTGTAAGGGACTGACAAGAATGAGAAGGAAGTGTTATAGTGAATTTAGCGTCTAAAGGGGGCGTATATGGTTGATGTAGGAACAATCGAGACAATTAAGTTAGGTTCAAAACAGCTTAAAGAAGCTGTGAAACCAACTGGAATTAAAGTAAAGGGAGAGGGAGAAGGATATAAGAAAGAATGGGTAATAACACAAGAAGAGATTATAAATATGGTGAGGAATAATGAAGCATTGACTCCAAGAGATGTTAAGGCGTTTATAGACTCATCAGAAGAAGAGATGGCAGCTTTACAATTGATTCCTGAAGCAGTGGAGTTTAGCATTGAAGAAGGTGCAGATGGTTTAACACAAAGAAGACAGCAGTTATCTGAGTCTTTGGAACAATTTGGAATAAAAGAGGTAAAAGTAGAAAGAGAAAATTATACAGCTGATGAAGTGTGGGATGCAGTTTATTATGAAACAAGAAAAGCTAATGGTGAGGATGTAGATGATTTACCTTTTTTAGGAGATACGAGAGGCGCCAGAATTAAAAGAAATAGTAAGGTGATCACTGATCAATTAGAAGAGGAACAAAGGCAGATAATTTATGCTTTTAATGATGGTTTAAAAGCAGAAGGGATTGATCCTTTGTCATTAACAACAGAGAGGCTGCAGGGATTAGCTGGCGAGACTTTTAATTTGCATATAAAACAAAGAGTGGCTGATAAGACCAAAGTGATAGTTAGAGATGCATTAGTAATAAGGAAGAAGCTGCAAAGATGGGAAGTGGTGGATAAATTTTTAAATCAGAGAGCTGAGGGAAGAGTGGGTCAGGCAGGAGATATTGAGCCTTTAGATAGCCGATTAGTATGGGGAGTGAGTTGGCAAGAAGGAGATAAACAAATGAAGATTGATGGGGTGCCTTATGAGTCGGCTAAGCCTGGGCAGTTAACAGTGGTAGAGATATTAGGAGTGTTGGAAGAGACGGATAGGATGTTTAGAACTTTAATGGAGCAGTTGCAGGGTGGAGTTCAGGGTAGGAATGGTTGGGTGGCGGAGGCAATGTTGAGAAGATTGAATGAGGTGTGGACAGAAACAAGTAATATTTATCAAAGGGAAGGCAAGCCTCAAAAAAATTGGGTATCTGAACTAGGGCATACTTTTACGGTGGCTGACTGGTTTGAGATTCCGGGGGTAAAAGCAATATTAACAGAACCAGATTTATATCAACAAAGAGATCCTTTGACTGACAAACCGTTAGAGATTGATCCTTTGCCGGTGATTGAAAGAAGATTAAAAGAAAAAGCTAGGAATTTACAGGTTCCAGAGGCTAAGGTGGATGCGGCGATAATGATATCAAGCATGATGCAGTTTGGTTATTGGATTGGGGATATTGGTTGGAAGATAAGACATATGGCATATAAGTATCAGTTAGAAGATATAGGAGCAGGATTACCGATGTGGGGATTACTTGAAAATGATTTGAGGGAGATGCCTAGAGAAGAGAGATTGGGCTTTGAGGCAGAGATAGCGGCTTTAAATGCTTATTTGGTGGGTTCAACGGCAGATTATTTTTCTTATCATATAGGAAGAATACCTGATGAAGCAGCGACAGAGGATTTTATATATATAGCTCAGGTTAGGGAGGCGCCAGTTTATAAAGTGCCAAGAGATGAGGTCATTAAGGTTTTAAGTAGGGCACAAAAGATTCCTGAGAATGAGTTAAGAGATATGTTAGAGGAGAGTTGTTTGCGTAGAGAACAGTATCGGTGGCAGTTTGTTTGGGCAAAATATGGAGGATTGTATAAAGATTTTAATCATAGAATAGGAGCAGAGTCAGGAGAGAACAAGTATTTAAATCCGACCAGTAAAGAAGATAGACAAGTATTAGTTGATTTTTTACAAAAGGCAGATTCGCCAGCAACAGCTATATTAGCTGAAGCAGGGATTGATTCAAGCTGGATTACTGATGAGGTGATTGAAAGATTATTTGATATTGATAATCTGAAAGTGGTTAAGGAGTATAGGGAGATGATCTACAATACCAGAGGAACAAAGGTAGAGTTGAGTAGGTTAAAACCTGATGCGCAGCGAGCTGGAGGATTACCGGAAGGGGATGCAGCCAGAACAGAAGTGTTGGCAATGATATTAGAGTTTGTGTTGAGAGACAAGAGAACGTGGGGAGTAGATATGGGCAAGAATAATAGTTATTTGGCTTCGCCTGAATTTACTAAGTCGATTAGAGCAAAGGGCGGATTTGGGGCAAATGAGATAAATATGATTAGAGTGATGGAGTATTTGAGAGGCTATTTGTATTATAGCTATAAAAAAACTTTAGCAGTGACAACAAGGTTGAGAATTCCGGAGTGGGAGTCGCCACAAGAGGCCGTTTATGGATTGCTGACAGGATGGAATGAATCGATGAAGCAGGATTGGACAAACCATTTGATACTGCCGGTACAAACAGGGTGGGGGATTAACATGATTAGGCTGATGACGGGCTATATTTTAGAGGGATATGAGGCAGAATTAGGGACTTTTACTAAAAGCCAAACAAATCTTTACGATGAAATGGATACGCAGCAGATTTTAAAACCATATCGGTATTTTCCAATTGTTGGTTCAGCCCAAAGAGCTCGAGACAGAGCTGGACATCTTGTGTGGAGAGAGAGACGTAGGTTATTACAAAGAGCTGAAGTTTCTACGGCATTAGATAAGAGGTGGGAGATACTATTTGCTGTTTCGCCAGATATTTCTCAGATAATACCTCATTTAATAGTGGGAGAAAAAGGAAAAGGAATGTATATGCATTGTGTAAGGAAAATAGATCCAGTTTCAGGGGGGGATGGAGAGGTGGTGCTTAATACTGATCCTGATTATTGGCTAGTTAGGAATGAGAGAGAAGGAAGATATTTATATTTGCCGGGATCGAGAATGGCTTTAAGGCAGTGGGTTCAGCAGGCTGGTCATGGACAGATGGATAAAGATAAAGCAAAAGAACAAATTGATGGTTTTGTGGCTGGGGGATTCATGAGACACTGGATTAATGATAAGTTTGAAGTAGTGGGTTTAGGGGATTTGTTTAAGGTTGAGTTTGAGAATAGCAAGGGGCAGATGCAGATTTTTCCAATTGATTTTATGGTTGATATGAGAAGCCGGGTGGAAAGCGTAGCAGCTCAGTTTGCAGCAGCAAAAGGTTATGCTTATCCGGGAATGTTTTGGCAAAATGCAAAAACAGATAATTTAGATCCTGCGGGAAAAAGATTATGGGAAGAGTTTAGGGGAGAGATGCTTAAAGGGTGGTTGGTAGACCCAGAGCTGGCAGATAGCGAAATGCCAAAAGTATATTGGCAGTGGAGGAGGATGGCGTTGGTAATGCTGGGCTTGACAGAAGAGAGTTTGGAGGGAATGCCTGAAAGTGGAGTGTTAGAGAAAGGTTATGAGGCAGTGAGGAAATTAAGGGACATAACAATGGAGAGAGTGAATAAAATTTTACGGCGATATGAGGAAGGACGTGATGATGTTTTAACACCGAAGGTAAAGCGAGATTTAAGAAAGAAAATGAAAAGAGAGCCAATTATGAATGCTTTGGGAGAGATACAGGGAGCTTATGGGGAGTGGTTGCTCAGAGAGATTGGAGAAGAGTTGGAGCGGGCTGAGGAAAAAGGCTTGTTTTTAGGAGAAAAGATTAAGATACGAGAGTTGATTGAAAATCATTATCGAAAAGGGAAGATAGATAAAGAAATTAGGAATAGGTTATTAACGAGAGTTATAGAAACTAGATATAGACCAGACTTTCTTAAGCGAGATTGGAAAGATCCAAATTTTTGGATTAATAATAAATGGTTTACTATCTGGGGAGGAGTAATAGATGCAGCTGTTGGCTTTGTAGGAAAACTAACAGAGGATAGAATTGGTTTATCAAAACAGTTATGGTGGCAAAAAGCCATGTTGGCAGTTAATAGTAGTCCAGGAGGTTATGCTATAGCGGCGGTTTCACAAATCGGGCCTATTTGGAAAATTTTACAAGTGGCGCGGCTACAAGGTTGGCAATTCACAATTTCATTAGAGTCTTTGTTTGGTTTTTTGTCAAAAATTCCTTTTGTTCCAACAGAAATAGTAGTGCCGATAACAGGAGCGATGGCGTTGGAAATTTTTGTAGCACTTCAAGGAGCGGCAATACTGGCTAGTAATGGGTTGAGGATTATTAATTGGTTGACTAGGAAAGTAAGGAAAGGAAGAGGCATTGCAGACAGTGATGCATTAGTTCATATTGAAGAGAAGATAAGGGGAGGAGGATAATAATTCTTAATATTTATGAGTGAGTCTTTATTTGATTTTTTAGACGAGAGAGAAGATGGTGACGAGAGTGATACTCGGGATGTTTCTGATGAGGATTCTTTAAGAAAAAGAAAAGAAGGGGAGGAAAGTGTTGATCAACCTGGAGATTCTGCAGATGTCTTTGAAGTTTTGGATAGAGTTGAAGATGTTACTAGCGAAATAGATGATGAACGGGGATTAAGAGAGAAAATAAAAGATGTTTTAAATAGAGTGAAGATGGGAGTGGGGGAAAAGATATTAAGAATACGGGCAGTGGGTAGGGCGATGGGTGAGTTTTATAAAGACAATAGTTATGAGTTAAAAAGGTTATGGGGGAAAACACCAGAAGAACGAGGAAGGCGAACCATGATACTGGGGCTTTTAGGATTGGTGGTTATTTGTGGGGCTGCCAGTTATTTACAAACAAGATATGGTGAAGATGGTTTGGGTGATTTTTTGGATGAAGAAGATGATTTGTTTAATGAGGGTGAGGGAGAACCTGGGTATGAACATTATAAAGAAGTGGCTTTAGGAAGTTGGGGAAAGTATAAAAGGCAGGGTCCAATTGAAGGAGCGATGTTGGATCCAATGGCAATTGATAATTCTGAAACAAGACTAGTAACAGGTTATTATCCAGGATGGTTTTGTGTACCAGAAAGAGTGGAAATTTGCGAGAAGATGCTTGGAGTTGATATTGAGAGTCAGTTACCTGAGAAAGATTTAGACAGAGACCTCTTTTTTATTAAAATGCAGGCAGAGTGGGATGAGAAATGGTTGCCAAAGTTATTAGCCAACCCAGATTTACCAGATGAGGTTAAAGAGTTTTATAAACCTGGAAACAGAGGGCGTTTAAGAAATTGGTTTAGAGAAAAACACCCGGTTGGTTCAAACTCGTTTGATGGACTAAGAAGATCAGTAGCAGATGAGATGTTTGTCGGATTTTTAGAGACTGGAAAGTTAACACCTAAGAAAGTAGATTTTTTAAGGTATAGTCATTTGGCTGGGTCATTTGTGGCGTCTGTTTTGACAGCCTGGGCACCAATAAATCTTCCAATGACAGAAACTGGTTTTGTGGCTGAAAAGGGAGGTCAAGAAATGGACAGTGGTTTATTGCCGGCTAAGGAGAGAGAAGCTTATAGACAAATGAAGACAGTGATGAAAAAGGAAAATTATACGTTATTAGATATAGCGCCTTATGTTAAAGTAATTAATCAATATACGGCAGAAGAAGAAAAAAGTAGGGGATTAAAACCAAAGGCTTTGGGCAGACTATAGTTAGCCAATAATACCGCCGATAAGAGGAATTTTTCTAAGAGCGCCGCCAATTTCTTGACCAGTACCAGCGCCAAGGGTGGGTTTAAGATTAAGAGAGTTTTCAATGACTTGAGGAATTTGAGCGGCAGCCATGAGAACGCCTAGAGAGATTAAACCAGCAATAGTGGCAATAGCAATCTCTTCTTTACCAGCAACGTCAACAAAATCCTTAAGCTTAAAAGGATCAAGGTTTTGAAAATCAGCGCTGGTTTCCTCAGCGTATTTAGCAAAGTAGTAAGCTAAGTTAACCATAAAATAGGTGGCTGGAAAAACAAGAACGGCAGAGATTAGTTGCTTGAAGATGTTAAGAGTGGCGCCATCATTTTTGGGTAGGGAAGAAAGAAGAATAGCAAAAGGTGAAAGTAAAGCAATAATGAAAATGGCAATATATTTAGTTAAAAGATTAAAGAAGATTTTAAAAGCAGTGGAAACAACTGTCATGGCAATGATGACGTTAAAGAGGGCGGCTGGTCCGCCGCCAGATAAAACTTTAGCAATAGATTCTAAGGCAGTGGTTAAGTTCTTACCAATGCCGCTGGCGGCAATTAGCTCAAAGGGAGTGGCATCAGCTGACCAAGTGTAGGCACCGTCAACAACGAATTTTTCATAGAAAATATTGTAGATAATGTTATTGCCTAAATAAGCAAGGTCAACAATTAAACCACAGATAGCGAAACTAAAAGTAACTAAGATAAGGCTGATAATAATTTTAGGCAGAGCTTGTTGGATACCAATGACTGTTTGGGGGTTAAGTTTGGCCCGGAACATGATCATAAAGCCAATAGCAACAAAGATAATGACAAAGAAGATATAGACAACATTTCGTGAGGCTTCCCAGAGTTTAATGGTTGGATTGAGGAATTTAATACCACCTGATTGAGCATAAGCAGGTGGAGTTAAGTTTAGTCGTTGACTTAAATAAGCGAGATATTGCTTAGAGGACGCAGCTGGTTGCTGGTACATGACATTTGATAAGGCAAACAACTGGCCGGTGGCTCCTTGAGAAATAATGTTGCCGTCTTCATCTTTAGCGCCCAAGGCCATAATAACAAAACCATCGGCTAGAGAGGTAATCATTCCCTGGGGCCCTTGAGCATTGATAACGTCTTCTCCAAGGATAAATTTTTGAAGATTAACCCCTGGGCTAGTTAGGGCTTCGAGAGTTTGGGAAGCGGCATAAGTGGGCTTAGTAAAAATTGTTACTGCAAAGCAGAAGATTAAGGGGAAAAGTAATACTTTTAGCAGGCGGGGCATAATTGATTTAGATTAGCAGAGAATAGGAGTTTAGGCAAGATTATGGTGTTGTTGGAGCGGTGTGGCTGACAGCAGTACAGTAGGGGGTGCTAAGAGCTGATTGAAGGCCATAGACGATGCTGGTATATCCAGCAGGGGAAGATGGATCAGGAGTAAATTTGGGCTCAAGTTTTTTAGTACAGATTTTGTAGACAGTTCCTGAGGGGATAAAGTAATATTTTTTATTGTTGCCAAAAATATCTTCAAAGTATTGTTTAAGGATGTTTTGTAGATTTGAAAGAGTGTCTTCATCAAGATCAGTAAAGTTTTGATAATTGATGGTTTGTAAGAGATTAAACCAGTCAGAAGAAAAGTCGATATCATTGATTTGATCAACAATGATATCAAGTGATTGGTATTGTTGGTTGAGATTTTCAAGATAATCATTGGCTTCTTGGTATTCTGAGTCGATTGAGGTTAGAAGATTATCAAAATCAGTTGAGAATGTAGAAGAGTTGGAATCTAGTTGATTAGCGGTGCTAAGAAGACTTTCAGTTGATTCTTGATAGATATTAAAAAATGAATTCCAGGATTGATAAATTCTGATAATCTCTTGACAAGTGGATGGTTGAAGGGAGCAGTTATTGGTATAATCATCAATGTTTTTTTGGAAAGGATTAGTAGTAGTAATTTGGTCGAGATCATTAAGTATTGATTGGAGGTCTTTTTTAATATCCTCGAGATCGTTTTCCTTAGAAAGAGATTGAAAGTCGTTGACTATATTTTCAAATTCCTCTATTTGTTTTTTAAGAATATTTTTTTGAGCCTGGTACTTTTCTAAAGTGTCTTGTTGTTGATTGTTTTGATCTTCAAGAATTTGCTTGGTTAAATCTAGATAGAAAGTAGATATTTTTTGAAGGCCTTGATATTGAGGGTAAGTTTGTTGAAGATTGAAGAAAGTTTGAGGAAAGCTTGTGATAGTGGAAAGATAAGTGGTGAGCCAGGGATAGCCGGTATAGTCGGGAGAGATTGAGCTTGAGTAGTGGCGATTGGTAAGGTTAGCGACAGAATCGATAAAGGTTAATTCTAGTGGATTGGATTGGTCGGGGAGTTTTCGAGTGACAGATTCATAAAGATCTTCAGGGTGATTCATATCAAATTCATAGCCATAGATAAGGATGGCGTGAATGAGATGATTTTTGTCAAGGAGGAGGTCGGTGGTGATTTTAAGAGTTGAGCAAGGCCCATCGTTGATGGTTTGAGGCATGGTGGTTTGAAGATTAAAGCAGGCAGATTGAGGGCCAGCTTGGAGGGTTTCTTGTAAAGGAACCCAAAAAGCAGAGAAAACCATAAAACCAGCAAAGACAGTAAAGCCTATTAGCGAGAGGGCGGAGAGAACAGTGGTTAGGCCTGCTAAGGAAGCGGCTAAAGGGATACCAGTGATGGCGGCATAAAGTGGGGCAATAGCATTAGCCAGAATGGTTGTTAGGTTGACACCGAAGATGCTTAAGAGCGCGTTGATAGCTGGGAGGGTAAGAGATAGGGCGTAGGCAAACCATGATGGAAGAGAGGGAAAGATTAACTGAAGTACGGAGCCAACAAGAAAGCCAGTCCATCCCAGGGCGTTGATTTTCGCCATGCTGATGCCTTTGGCACCCCAGAGTTTTTCAGCAATAAAAGCAATGGCGTTCCAAGAAAGACTACCAGCGATCATGCCAATTGGATAGGCAAATAGGGGATGGAGTCCAAGGCCTGATAAGTAAGGGCCAAGAATAGTGATGCCAAAGAAAAAGCCGGGATTAATGAAGTTTTTAAGCCAGGGCTTAACGGCCTTAAAGGCTTTAGTAATATTGTTGATTATGTTATTGAATTTTTGGAACCAGGGTTTTTCAGCATATACTCCCAGAGCAACAGCTTCGCCATAGGCAGAGCGTAGCCAGAAGCGGCGAAGTGTTTTTGGCAAAAATGCATTTGGATTTTTAAAGCTCAAATAGCGCCAGTGAGGGTTAGTTACGGTTCGGCCAAAAATTTTCCAGGACGATTTACCTAAGACTCTGGAGAGATTTTTATATAGATTACCTTTGATTTGCCAGAAATAGTCAGCGTAAGGTAAGGCCTTGACAATGGCCTCTATAGGTATACCAAAAATTTGCGAGCTTAAAATATTAGAAGGCAAAGCATTTAAAAGAAAAGTGCGAAGAGCTAGGCCGTTTAATGGTGCTCTTAAAAGCCATTTTTGGTTGAGAAAATTAGCGAAGCGAGTGAGGGGGCCAGGACGGAAGCTTAAGGCTTCTATATCGCCAAATATTGCTTTGAGAAGTTTGTTTTCGCCAGTGTATCTAAGGATAGCTCTACCTTGGTTGATAAAGCTTTTTTGGAGGGCTTTTTGGGCACCAAATCTGGCTAGTGATTGGGATTGAAGGGCTTGTGAGTAAAGTTGGTAATTTCTAACCCAGTTAATAGTGTTTGGATTTGAGGCGAGCTGAGCTGATATATTATATAAGGCGCTTAAAGTTCCAGCGGTGGCACTGATAGTTACTTGAAGAGGAAATTTGATGGCAGCGGCTAAAGCCGGATTGCCAGTCAGGTTACCGATAAAGTCGGCTAACGAGGGGCCAACAAATTGATAACCCAAATAGGTTCCTGAAACAGTAGCGGGACTTAGAAGACCACGAAAGAATGCAGAAGAGGTAGACTTGGCAATGCTGGCAGTGCTTAGCCAGCGATTAGAGCTCAAGAATTCAATAAAGCGACCACGGAGGCTAGCTAAAGCTGGAATATTAGCGATAGTGCGAATAGCAGCAAGTCTGAGGGTGCTAAGAGCTAGACCAACGGTAAAATCAAAAAGAGTGCCAGCGATTAAGATAGCTAGAAAAGAAATAGGGTCTTTATGAGTGTTGCGAAGACGACGAGCAGTGTTAGAAAAAGATTTTTTAAAGAGAGCTTTGGATGCAGTCGGGCCATCAAATTTGTATAAAGCTTCTCTGAGTTTTGACGCGTCTTTAGTTTCTAGAGCTTTTTTAAACTGTTTATTAATTTTTTTATTATCGTGTTCAATGTCAGCAAATTTATCTAACTTGTCAGCAATGGTGTGACTGGTTTGAGTGGCTCTAAGTAGGGGAGTAAAGACATGTTTTTGCTTAATGTCTTCAACCCAGCCGCGCCGGGGATCAAATCTTTGTTCACGAACATAGATTTTTGAGATTAAAGGAGCGCCGCCATGAGCTAAGATAGCAAAGGTGCCTTTAATTGGATATTGAAGAAGAGAAAAAGCTTTTTGGACGGGCATAGATTGAAGGTAGTAGTTTAAGGCGTTGGGGTTTAAGAGATTTTTTTGCCAAGCAATTTTCCAGGTATAGTTTTGAAGATGAACATAACTCATCATGTTGCCAATCGGTCCTAAAGCAGAGTAGAGTAGTTCCAAAGCGCCTTCATGAAGATAGTGACCAGCAATTTGGCCTCGATAAAGAGAAAGAAAGCTCCAAAGTCTTTGGGTAAAGATTTGAGAAGATTTAGCAGCTTGTTCAACAGAGTCGCCCTGGCTGAGATATTTATAGAATTCTGGTTTAAGATTATTAAGCCAGGCTTCGATTTCTGGGGCGTTTTTCCAGTTGATGTCTTGTCTTGGTTTGGGTTCACCTTCAAAGAATTGTTCAGCAGTGACTTTCGGAGGAGCTGCTTCAGGTTTAGCCTCTGGTTTTGGTCGGGGTTGGACTGGGGGAGGAAGTCTAGCCAGGGTTCTTTCAAGAATTGGTTTTAGAGAAGGGTTTTTGTTGATGAGGAGGCGGAGGCGGTATTTTTGTTGGTTGTCCTTTAGTGTCAGCCAGCGGACCTGTCGGAGAATATAGCGAGGGTCGGCTTTGAAGGCGTCAATCAACTGATCGTCGGAAAGATCGCTTAAGCGGCGGGTGATGACAGCTTTGGCAGCAGCGCGACCAGCATAGGTATCTGAAGGAGGAGGTGAGCGTTTGCTGGGTGGTTTTTTTTCGGTGTCGGGCAGCTTGACCATGAGTTTATGTTAGCAGAAAAAGGAAAGGAGAGGGAGATTAACGGCGGTTGAGGAGTTTGAGGGGGAGAAGGAGGATAAGGTTGAGGAAGAGAGTGAGGCTAAAAATAGTGGAAAGGAGGAAGAAGAGGTTGATGAGGTAGGTAGAGAAAGGGAAAGGGAGGGTGATGTGGGCCAGTTTTAGGGTAGTGAGGATGATGATGAGGAGAATAACAGGCAAGCCAGCTGATTGGAGGTCTGAGGGAGAAGAGAACATGGTGTTGGCGATGGCGGACAATAGATAGATGATGGCTAGTAAGGAAAGGAGGGGGAGTTGTTTGACAGCAAGAATGAGTTGAGGAATGAGGTTGGTGAGAGTAAGACTGGAGAGATGGATGTTCAAGGCGAAGCGAAGCAGGAGCCAAAGGATAAAGGTGCCGAGGATAAAAGGAAAGGTGCCGATGAGGCTGAGGCGGAGGGGGTCGGTTTGAGCGATTTGAGCAGAGCCGAGCCTGAGTTGACCGTCTTGGTATTGGGGTTTTAGGTGAAGGTGGCCGGTAGGAACCTGGAGGAGTTCGGCAGCTAAGATGTGGGCAAACTCATGGAGAAAGATGCCGGGTAAAAAGAGGAAGAAGAGGAGATTAACGGCAGTGGAGTGAGAGTGAGAGAGGCGATAGAAGAGTTTGATGAGATTTTTAATGAGAGAGTGAGAGGAAAGATAAAGAAGGATGGTGGTGAGAACAAGGCTGATAAGGGCAAGTAGCATTATGAGCGGGGTTGGTTAGCGGCTTTGAGAAAGTCGTCAGGTTCTTGAGGTTGAAAGAAAGGTTGTTTCCAGGCTAAGCGGCTGCCGATGAGGGTGAATAAACTGATAAAGCCGGCGAAGAAAGGTTTAAGG
>Ga0209976_10001852_pt1 | contig 12213 bp, 9 predicted proteins | sample SumtaG_FD_182806 | JGI IMG/M metagenome (GOLD analysis project Ga0209976, IMG submission 182806) | Deep subsurface microbial communities from Indian Ocean to uncover new lineages of life (NeLLi) - Sumatra_00157 metaG (SPAdes) (version 2) | ecosystem: Environmental > Aquatic > Marine > Oceanic >...
GGCACAGGTGAGCCGAGACAGTAATAAGGACAGCCGGCCAGTTGTGGATAAGGCTGTCGGAGATTTTTTGAAAGGGCTCAGCGACGAGCACCGTATGCTTATTGCGCTCAAGGCGCAGCTATACGGAGGCAGTTGGGAGCCGATGCTGGATGATTTGCGAAACCGCCTGGCGGGTAAGCCCTACATATTCAAGCTGGCCAGCAGGATACAGGATGATATTGGCCGGATTGAGCAAATGGCCCAGTTCGAGGCCGAGCACAATGTCGAGCTGGCTGATTACGTCGATGAGCCGTGACCGACAGGCAGGTTCGGCTTGATCGGTGAATAGACTGATTGCGGCTGAAGCTCTTTCGCGTCGCCGCTTTTTGGGTTCGCTGTGGCAGCAGTCGGTGATAAAAGGGTGATGGAGAATGACAATTTTGTTTATGAGGGTCTGGAAATGTCGAATCGCTCGAGAGCTGTGATAGTGCTGATGTTGGGCTTTGTGTTTTGTTGCGGCCTGTACGGCTGCAAAACGCGACGGAAAACTGTCGAGCAGCCTGTATGGAGGCTGGAAACCGAGTGGCTTGTTCCGCAAGAGGCTCTCAAAGAAGTGGGTCTGGAGCGGGTATGGCAGAGTAAACTGCCCATTAGGCGGACGGAAAAGCTGGAGCGGTTGGAGTTGTTTGGCGACAAGCTATACGGTTTGACCGACCAGAATTTTATGGTATGCCTTGATGCCGCCGGCGGCAATGTTTCATTCAGCAAGACAATAGGCGCAGCAGGTCTACCGGTTGTCGGTCTGGACACCTATGAGGACGAACTTTTTTCAGTAATTGGCGGCGAACTTGTTGAACTGGACGCAAAGTCCGGCCAACAACTCAGTAGTGTTCGGCTGGGATATGATGTGAGTTGCCCTGCCGGGCGCAACGGCCTGTTTTTCTACGTAGGTGCTGTCGATAGGCGTATCCACGCCTTACGGTCTGAGGATAAAGTCCAGGTCTTTGAAGCTTCGGCACAGAACGAATCTATGGTTACTGCCATTATTGCGGACGAGAAATTTGTCGTTTTTGCCACCGACAGAGGCAATTGCATAAGTATATCGCCGCAAAGGCCGAAGCTTATCTGGAAGTTCAAGGCTGAAGACGCAATAATCGCACCGATTGTAAGAGATAAAGGGGCGGTATATTTTGCCTGTGAAGATACGAACATTTATAAGCTCAATATACGCACAGGGCAGTTTGTGTGGAAGTATAAGGCCGGTGGTATGCTTGATAGAGGACCGCGGCTTGGCCGTTCACTGCTGTATCAGTATGTCCGTGGCAAAGGTCTGGTGGCGGTTGACGCATTCAACGGCAAGCCCATGTGGCAGCTTGCCGAAGGCGTCGACCTTTTGACCGAGAGCGGTCAAAACGCATACATCATTACCGAAAACGGGGACCTGGCGGTAATGGACAACAAAAAAGAGAAGAAAATTCAGACTCTCAGACTGAGGGGCATTAGCAGGTATGCGGCGAATACGGCTGACTCGAAGATTTATATCGCCGCTGATGATGGACGAATTGCCTGTTTGAGGCGTAGCCGCTGAATGCGAGTTTTTCGAACAAAAACTGGTTACCGACATGGAAGTTTTGGACAGGAGCAGGTCAAATGGATGTGAAAATCAAGACAGCGTTGGTGAGTGTCTCTGATAAAGCGGGGGTTGTTGATTTTGCGAAAAAGCTGGCTGGAATGGGTGTTAAGATAATCAGCACCGGCGGCACGGCAAAGGTTCTGGCTGATGCAGGGATAGATGTTGTTGGTATAGAATCGGTTACGGGTTTCCCGGAGATGATGAATGGCCGCGTAAAAACGCTGCATCCGAAGATACATGGTGCTTTACTGGGTCTCAGGGACAAGGCCGAGCACGCCGCGGCAATGAAAGAGCATAGTATCGAGCCAATTGATTTGGTTTGTGTCAATCTGTATCCGTTTGCCCGAACTATCGCAAAGCCCGATTGCAAATTTGAAGAGGCGATTGAAAATATCGATATAGGCGGGCCGAGCATGATTCGTTCGGCTGCAAAGAACCACAAGTACGTCACAGTTGTCACCAGAGCGGACCAGTATGCCAAAGTGGTTGAGCAGATGGCCAAAAACGACGGAGCGGTCACTGCCGAGCTGCGCAGCGATTTTGCCAGGGTTGCTTTCGGTCTTACCGCTTCTTATGATGCTGCGATTTCAAAGTATCTTAACGGCCGGGCAGAAGTGGCGTATCCGGAAATGGTCACTATCGCCGTCAGTAAAGAGAAGGATTTGCGCTACGGCGAGAACCCGCATCAGTCGGCGGCGTTTTACAAGCTTTCCGCCAGCGGTGAAACCGGGGTGTGCAGCGGCAAATTGATGGAGGGCGAGACAGGTATCAGCTTCAACAATCTGCTCGATACCAACGCAGCATTCGAACTAGTAAAAGAGTTTGATGCACCTGCCGCCGTTGTAGTCAAGCACTTGAATCCCTGCGGCTGTGCGGTGGATGAAGATATCTGTGAGGCGTATCGCAAGGCCTATGAAGGTGACGTTATCAGCGCCTTCGGCTGCATTGTTGCATTGAACAGGACCGTCAACGAGAAACTGGCGCGGATGATTATGGAGTCATACAGCCGGTTCGGCAAGGCACGCGGCGCGGGAGGGTTTTTTGCCGAAGTGATAATAGCGCCGAAGTTCGAGGCCGCCGCCGTTGAGCTGATACGGACGTTGAAGGCCTGGGGCGGCAGGGTAAGATTGATAGAGTCAGGACCAATCGACCGGACCAGGATTGATTGTGGCGAATATGATGTTCGCTGTATCATCGGCGGTTTGCTTTTGCAAAGGCGGGATTTGGTGGGCTGGGAACCGGATGCGCTCGGTTATCCGACAAAGGCACGGCCTGCGGCCGAGCAGCTTGAGGATTTAAGAATAGCCTGGCTTGTCGCTAAGCATACGAAGAGCAACACAATTGTGCTGGTCAAGAACCGCAAAGTAATTGGTGTCGGTGCCGGCCAGATGAACCGCGTTGAATCGGGGCTGATTGCGTTCAAAAATGCCGGCGAAGAGACAACCGGTTGTGCGATGGCATCGGACGCCTTCTTCCCGTTCCCGGACAACGTCGAAAATGCTGCCAAAGCTGGTGTGGCTGCTATTGTCCAGCCGGGCGGTTCAAAGAAGGACGACGAGGTTATCGTAGCGGCGGACAAACACGGTATCGCAATGGTATTTACGGGTAAAAGACACTTTAAACACTGATAGCGAAGGTATTTATTGGCTTTCAGACTTGCCTTGGCGCAAGATTGGAGCAGCGCCCATACTAAATTTTGAAACAGCCGGCATGGGGTGTTTTCTTCTTGGATAAAAGGTTATGCTTGCACAGAGGGCGTAGGCGCACAAAATCTAATTGATTTTTAGGAGTATAAATAATATAATTTATTTTGCTGTGTTTTCAGTGCCTGATTAGCCAAAAAGGAGGCGGAGAAGATGAAAACGGCGGTTTTATTTTTTGTTGCGCTAACCATTCAAGCCTCTTGCAGCCACAGCGTCATTGCTGCTGAGAGGGCCTCTGGTGTTAATAAGAAGCTCGCCTATGGCAGAGGAGGGGTATTTACTCTACCGAACCAAATGGTCTGTCTTTGGTATACTCCAGACCCGCAAGAGACGACACCGGCCCAGTAAGTGCGGTGCAGTCGCGCATAAAACCGGGCCGCCGGCTTGGCGATTCGGCCGTCAAATTTGCCGAGGTAGAGATTATTTTGAATGAGAAGTTCGGCCTTTCAGACGCCCACGCATTGTCAATTGCTCCCGGTAGTGATTTGCAACTATCTGAAGATTCGACACGCGTCAAGCTGCAGATTCCAGCCGAGAAACTTGAGCATCTTGCGGCCGACGGAGTGTCAATGACGGTAGTTAGCAGGTTTCTGCTCATTGAAGGCTCCGATAGCCGAGAATCCGGTTCCAGCGGTGATTTTACAGCACTTGCCGGTTGTTCGGGTGATTTCAGATATGCCGAAAGCGACCTTGATGTCGACATTCCAGATGACGGAAGCTGGGGCGGAAGTGGGGTGGAAATCACCACCGCGCCAGCTGGTGCTACGGTCACCTGCGTGGATGTTGGTTATGAGGTTCAGCACTACTACTGGAGTTGGTTATATATTGAGCTTACCGATGCGGACTTCAACTATTCCCATGTCTTATACAACGACTGGTACGACGGTCCCGGAGACATCTATAGGATTGCAACAGGAATAACAACCTTTAACGGCAGGGCCGTTAATCAGATTTGGGCATTGTGGATTGCCGACGGTGGGCTATTTGGCCCGGGATTTATTGATTATTGGTGGATAAAGGTCTACTACAGCGACTCACCATATTGTGGAGCGTCGGGCGGCTGTGACGAATATATAAGCGGCGTCACGGTCGGCCAAATCAATAATACCGGTACAGGCTGTCAGCAGTACACAGATTACACACATCTTAAAACCGATGTGGAAATCGGGAATACTTACACCCTTACGGTAACAAACGGAAATCCTTACTCAGGTGACAAATGCGGGGTCTGGATAGATTGGAACCAGGATTTTGATTTCGAAGACTCTGGCGAACAGATGGCTGTGACCGGAGGCCCCAGCGTTTTCACCGCTTCGGTAACACCGCCGCCGGTTGTCGCCTTAGGCGATACCCGTATGAGAATCCGAATTATGTATACTGGAACGCTTGGTTCTTGTAACTACATCAGTTATGGCGAAGTCGAGGACTATGTTGTTACGGTCACTTGTGGGCCTTTGTCTATCAGCGGCTACGTAAAAACGAGCCAGGGAATTCCTATGCCGAATGTCAATGTCGCAGCCACTAATGGCGGCAACAGTGACTTGACTGACTCAAGCGGCTACTACCAGTTAACTGCACCGTGTCCCTGGACCGGACAGGTAAATACCAGCAAAGAGTATTGGGTCTTTCAACCTTTGCGAGCGTATTTTGGCATAACAAACGATGTGACAGATGCGAACTTTACCGGCACTTACCTGGCTAATCCAACGCCAAAAATCTCCGGCTACGTAAGGACCGGTGGAGGAATGGGTATAGCAGATGTTTTGGTTTTGGCCGACAGCGGTCAATCCGACATGACCGATGGCAGCGGTTATTATGAATTTACTGTGTCCGGTTCGGGACCGGTCCCGGAACCCTGGAGCGGAATAGTTACGCCGAGCAAGACAGACTGGGAATTCGACCCTGTGGCTATTGCGTATGGCAATCTTAGTCAAGATGTTGCTGACCAGAATTACACCGGCACCTACACAGGTGGTGCAAATCCGAAGATTTCCGGCTATGTGCAAACCGACGAAGACGCCGGAATCGAAGATGTTCTGGTCTCGGCATATAACGGTGGTGACACCGATATGACCGATTCAAATGGTTTCTATGAGTTGACGGTTCCGCTGCTCTGGTCGGGTGTGGTGATTCCATTTAAGGATAAGTGGGTTTTTGACCCGGCTTCCGTCTCTTACATTGATTTGACTGCCGACATACCGGACCAGAATTTTGTCGGGACCTACCACAGCTACGACGTGAGGTTTTCTCGCTACAAGATAATCGACCTTGGGACAAGTGGCGACGTTGGTGTGCCGGGCTTCAACGTCAGTAATGCTTATGGTATCAATGATTTGTCTCAGGTAGTCGGGGTATCGAACACATCTGCCAGTGCGATAGGCAAGGCCTTTTTCTGGGAAGATGCGAACGACAACGGACAGGCAGACCCCTGCGAGATGCAAAACATAGATACTATCTGGGGTTCCTTTACAAACAGCTGTTCTACAAGTATCAATAATGCCGGGCAAGTGGTCGGCTGGGGCAACGGTATTATATCCGCTCGTCCATTTCTTTGGGAAGATGACAACGCCAACGGCAAATCCGACCCCGGAGAGATGCAGGAGCTTGTCATGCTGCCGGCAACCAGCAGAGGTGTTGTTTCCAGATGCAATGATAACGGACAGGCGGTTGGAAATTGCAACGGGTTTGGCTTCTTCAACAAAGCCTGTCTTTGGGACCTTGGTACTAACAGTGTCGTTGACCTTAGTACGGTCAGTGTCAACGAAAGCCTTGCCGGAGGAATCAATGACGCCGGCCAGGTGGTCGGCTATCTGGAGGATGCCGATGGAAACGATAGTGCCTTTTTCTGGACGGATGGAGATGGCAGCGGCACGGCTGAGCCGGATGAGATGATTGAGTTGGGTACGCTTGGAGGTGTGCAGGGCAGGGCAATGGTTATCAATAATGCCGGACAAGTAGCCGGTTTTGCTCAGGATGCTGACGGTAAAACGAGGGCTTTTATGTGGTCGGATGCAAATGGCAACGGCCTTTCGGACCCCTGCGAGATGTTCAATCTCGGCACGCTCGGATTTACCAGCAGAGCGTACGGCATCAATGACGCCGGTGAGATAGTTGGCGAGTTCTATACTATTGACGGTGATTTCGGCAGCCGGCGTGCATTCTTGTGGAATGATGTTTGGGGAATGGTCAGCTTGTACGAATTGCTGTGTAATCCTTTGGGATGGCAGTATTTGACAGAAGCCAGAGCTATTAATAATCAAGGCCAGATAGTGGGCCAGGGTTACACAATTCAGGGCGAGTATCATGCCTTTCTTATGACGCCAGTGGAGGCGGCCGACTTGAACTGCGACGAGATAGTGGATATGAACGACTTGGCAGTATTTAGTCAGCAGTGGCTCTGGACGGCTTTGTTGGCGGATATATCTCCGGCCAGCGGTGATGGATTAGTAGATTTCAAGGATTGGAGTGTATTTGCCAATGCGTGGCAGAGCACACCGCAACTGCCGAACTGGGACCCGAACTGTGACTTGTTCCCGGAAGAAGGGAACGACGTAGTTGACACAATGGATTTAGCTGTTTTTGTTGACCAGTGGTTAAGATTCAAAACTCATTGTGCTGACATTGTGCAGGTGCCGCTGGGCGACGGAATAGTTGACCTGCGTGATTTTGCCTTGCTCGCCGACCAATGGGGGCTGGGCGAATAAACGAACGGAGTCTGGGGAACATTAATCTTTGATGAATTGGCCGGTCGAAAGGTAGGCAAGCCTGTTTTTTTCTGAGTCTTGCCCTACAGCACTTTCCGATGAAATAAACTGATTTTTCGTTCATTACCGCCATATCTATAATTTCTCGTTGGGGCTGGATTGGGACTGTGCCGGCAAAAAATTATCGGATCCTATGTTCTAAAAGTGTTGGTTTGCAATGGCTGCAGGAATGGGTATAATATCGAGACTTTTCGAACAGCACTTGACCGAGATATAACAATATGGTTGGACGCAGGTTGCAATATCTAATAGCGTGGATGGCGATATGGCTGTTGGTAACGCCGATGGGCGTGTGCGAGCAGACCTGGCATCTGGGCAAAGCCGGTGGCTGGAAAGAACTGCAGCCGCAGGGCAAAGACAAAGACCTGCTGGCGGTTGCCGAAATAAAAAGGCTTATCATTGAAGGTCAGACAGACGCTGCGGCAGAAGCTTTGGAGCAGCTCAAAACCGCCAGGCCGGAACTTGTCGGGCCGGACCTTGACGCTTTTTTCGAGGCAGAGAAGCTGTTCGGACAGGGTAAGTTAGTCAAGGCGGTGCGAAGTTACGATAAGTTTCTCGACGAATTTCCGGAAAGTCAGCTTTTTGAAGTCGCATTGGACAGGCAATTTACTATAGCCTCCGCTTTTCTGGCTGGTCGCAAGATTAATGTTCTCGGCCTGTTTTGGGTAAGGGCTTATGGGTACGGTGAGAAGACCATGGACAGAATTCGTGACCGGGCCGGCGACGCACCTGTTGCGGTAAGGGCGGTCTACGCTGTGGTACAGAGTCTGGAAAAACGTCACAAGTTCGAACAGGCCTATCACCGGTGGTCGCAGATTTCGTCGCTGTGGCCTGAGGGCCGGACGGGGCAAGACGGGCTGCTGGGGATGGCCAGGTGCAAGCACGCTGCGTACAGAGGACCTAAATATGATGCATCGAGCCTAATCAGTGCGAAAAGCTATTATGAAAGGTTTAAGCAGAAGTACCCTGAGCAGGCTTTACAGTTGCGGATTGATGAAAAACTTGGACAAATAAAAGAGCAGCTGGCTTACAAACAGCTTGCTATTGCCGAATATTATCAAGAGACCGGCAGCACGGGTCCGGCTAACCTTTATTACCAGATGGTAAAAGAGAATTGGCCCGAGACGACAGCGGCGAAGATGGCAGAAAAAGAATAACTAAAGAACAATGCGAGCCAAAATAAGAGACAATCACAAGCGAGAGAAACAAAAGCCGGGTTATTGCGCGCTGCTTTTGGGTTGGTTGTTGGCGGCGGCAGGTTTTGTTTTGTGTGGTTGCGGCTCAGGAGGCATTCTGGACGGCTATACGAATGAACCGCTGTTTCCGGAACAACTGAGCAGCGTGTACGTGGAGATGTTCGAAAACCAAAGCCTGTGGCGAGGGGTGGAGTACGAACTGACCGATGCGCTTGCCAAGCGCATCGAAGCCCACACACCTTATAAGGTAATATCGAGCCGGGACCGGGCTGACACCGTCATAAGCGGTCGGCTATCGGCCGTTGGACAGGGAGTTTTGGTTGCTGAGCGGGAGACGGGCAGGGCGCTTGAAAAAGAGGTTCGTCTTGAGGCCGTGGTCAGTTGGGAAAACCTCCAAACAGGTGAGTTGTTGATTGACAGCCGGGCCGTCGGAGCGGCAGCGACTTACTCTGAATGGCAGAATCAGGGCTTTAATTACGCTTCAACGCTGGCAGCAAACAATTTGGCCCGGAAAATCGTAGAGTTGATGGAAAAAGACTGGCAATAGTATTCTTTTCTGTTTTGCCGGGCAGGTGAAACGAGACCCACAATGAATAAAGACCGAAACAGAACAAGCGGCCGAAAACGCATGGAAGCGCCTCCAGGCAAGGATAAGAAGAAGCCGTCGCCGCCCCATCGGCGGGGACATTACGGGTTACTGATGGCTCTGGTTCTGATAGTTCTGGCTTGGCCGATGCTGCAACAAATGCAGAGCGTCGACAATATTGGCTGGGACGAGTTCGTAACGTATCTGAAAAACAATCATATCGAACGCATCGAAGTGCGCGAGACACAGATAGAGGGTTTGTTCAACGAAGAAGGCATTACCGGCCGAGGCAGCAAGTTGCCGAAATCCTTTACGGTGGATTACAAACAAAAGGTAATAGGTGAGCGACTGGTCCAATTACTGGAAGAAAGCGGGGTGAAGTGGAAATTTGCCCGGGAGTACACCTGGTTGTGGAATTTATTGATGGGCGTGCTGCCGATAGTGATTCTAATTGCCCTGCTTTACTTTATGTTTGCGCGGAACATTCGAAGCGGTGCCGGCGGGTTGATGTCCTTCGGCCGCAGCAAACATCGCCTGCATGACAAAGACCGTGTTTTGGTGACGTTCAAAGATGTTGCCGGCGTGGAAGAGGCCCAGGAAGAGGTAGCTGAGATAATAGAATTTCTTAAAAAACCCAAGAAATTTCAGCGTCTTGGCGGGCGAATACCGCGAGGTGTTCTGCTGGTAGGGCCTCCGGGTTGCGGCAAGACCCTGCTTGCCAAGGCCATAGGCGGTGAGGCGGATGTTCCGTTCTTCAGCATATCGGGCAGTGATTTTGTCGAGATGTTCGTCGGTGTCGGCGCATCACGCGTTCGTGACCTTTTCAGACAGGCCAAAGAGAACTCGCCCTGTATTATTTTCCTTGACGAGGTAGATGCGATAGGCCGAAAACGTGGTGCGAGCATTGCCGGTGGAGGCCACGACGAACGTGAGCAGACACTCAACGCGATTTTGGTTGAGATGGACGGCTTCGACACGGACGACCAGGTGATAGTTATTGCAGCGACAAACCGTGCGGACATTCTGGACCATGCCCTGACTCGCCCGGGCAGGTTCGACCGGCAGATTTATGTTATGCTGCCGGACTTGAAAGGCCGAGTCGATATCCTCAAGGTTCACGCCCGCAAAGTCAAGCTCGGCCCCGATACCAACCTGGAAAGGCTCGCGCGGGGCACGCCAATGTTCAGCGGTGCCGACCTTGCTGCGATTATCAACGAGGCGGCGCTGGCGGCCACTATGGCCAACAAGGACTGCGTGGAGATGACTGACCTTGAAGAGGCAAGGGACAAAGTCCGCTGGGGCAGGGCCAAAAAGAGCAGGGTCATCGACGAGAAGGAAAAAACGATTATCGCTTATCACGAGGCCGGCCATACCCTTGTTCAGTCCCTGCTCGAAGACGCCGATCCGCTGCATAAGGTAAGTATCATTCCTCGCGGGCCGATGGGCGGTGCTACATTTGCTCTTCCGGAGAAAGACAGAACGCTATTTACGAAAAAATATTGTATGGCACTATTGCAGGTCTGCTTCGGCGGCCGAATCGCCGAAGTTCTCTTCTGCCACGACATATCGAGCGGCGCACAGGCGGATATTCAACAGGCCACTGCCATTGCGAGACAAATGGTATTGACCTGGGGGATGAGTGATAAGCTCGGGCCAATCAACTACGGACCGCAGGGTGGGGCGGCGCATGAGATTTATATTGTCGCCGGCGAAAAGGAATATTCGGAAAAAACAGCCGAACAGATTGACATCGAGGTAAGAAAACTTACCGATGAGGCGTACACATTGGCCATGCAGTTGATAGAGATAAACAAAGACAAGCTCGAACGTATCGCCAAAGCACTGCTCAAATACGAAACGCTCGATGCCGACGACGTGAAGACGATTCTTGAAGGAGCCGAGCTCGACAAGCCTACAGTTGCGGATTTACTTGCGGCTGAACAGGCTAAAACCGAAAATCCTGAATCCGGGCAGAAAAAAAAGACCTCGCCGAAGTCCGAATCAAAAAGCTCTTCCGAGGATGAGCAGAATTCTTCCAGCCCGGAATAATTATGTTTTGCCGGAGTTTGCTCAAGCCACATAGATATAAGGGAGGTATAGGTTTGTCAGTGCACAGTCGCTTTTTGCAAGACAGTGGTTTATTACGCCTGAGCGTTTTTGCAGTTGTACCAGCGGCTTTACTTTTGGCATCGATTTCTTGCGCTCCCAAAGACAGTTCGAAAGACCCTAATCCGGCTCAGCCGCCACAGCCGGCTGCGGTTGACTACACCGGAGCGATTATTGAGATAGAAAGCGATTCTCAACTGGCAACGATTGTCGAGGCTGCGGATATTTGTGTTGTGCTTCTGTACTCTGATGATTGCGGTGCGTGTCATTTTATGGACCCGTTTTTGAGGGCGTTGATGCAAAGATTTGGCGAAAATCTTATTGTGTGCAGGGTCGATTGCGACAGGCTTTATATGGTTGCAAGAAAGTATAAGCCCACAGGTTATCCTACGGTACTGATAATCAAGGACGGCCGAGAGTTTGATCGTCTCGTGGGGACGCGGTCGATGTATTCTTATACCACTGCAATCGAAGAGGCAATCGCTGCCGATAATTGACGGGGGTCAGGATGAAAGCTAAACAGGTTGTACTGATTTCTGCGGCTTTCTGCGTGTTTTGCAGTTGCGCAGCGGCGCAACAGGTGCTGGCGGCCCGTTTGAAGACAGATGTATTCGAAGTGCGGGTTGAGCAGCAGTATAAGACCGTCAGGCCGGAAGGTCAGTCAGCCTTGGCGGTTCATTTCAAGTTAAAAAAAGACTGGCATTTCTACGCCTCGGCAAAAACCGCTCCGGGCCAGATGAACCTTAAGATAGAGCCTTCCGCCCGGGGATCTATTGAGTTTTCCGAAGTAATACTTCCGAAGTGGCACATGTATTTTGACAAGGTCTCGGAACAAAAGCTCGAAGTCTTTAGCGGGGATTTCACCGTTTATGTGCCGTTCAGTGTTGCCTCGGATGCGTCCGGAAAGGTATATTGAGATTAAACTGGCTGGTGCTATATGTTCTGATGAATTATGCAGGGCTTTTGAAGAGAAACTGGCAACTGAGGTTACGATTGATTCAGCTGCCGATATGGGTGAACCTGCATTTAGGTTGCCCGAAGTAGATACGGCCGCCCCCCAACGCGTCGTCCGGCCGGCAGGGCAGTGGGCCGATGTATCCGCTTTTGCTGCTCTTGGGCTGGCTTTTGTAGCAGGACTCGTGCTGAATCTGATGCCGTGTGTCTGGCCTGTGCTGCCGCTTATTGTGATGCGTCTTGTACAGCAGGCAAAACACAGCAGAGGCAAATCCATAGCATTGGGTGTGGC
>Ga0209976_10001855_pt1 | contig 12200 bp, 10 predicted proteins | sample SumtaG_FD_182806 | JGI IMG/M metagenome (GOLD analysis project Ga0209976, IMG submission 182806) | Deep subsurface microbial communities from Indian Ocean to uncover new lineages of life (NeLLi) - Sumatra_00157 metaG (SPAdes) (version 2) | ecosystem: Environmental > Aquatic > Marine > Oceanic >...
AGTTGAGAGAATTCCGCCACCAAAGAAATCTCTATCCTCAGAGCTTAAACTTCTTGTTTTTGATTCATTCTTTCACGAGCACAAAGGAGTAATTGCCCTTGTTAAGGTTGTGCAGGGAGAACTTGATGAAAATGAAGCACTGTATTCATTGCAAAGTAAGACAAGAATTGATCCTGTGGAAATAGGATATCTACTTCCTTCTCTTAAGAAGGAGAAACATCTTTTTCAGGGGGAAGTAGGTTATATAGCTACTGGAATGAAAGAGATTCAAAATGTATATGTTGGAGAGACAATTACGCATGATAGAGAAGACTCTAAGAAATCCGTTAAGGCCTTGGGTGGGTATAAACCTCCAAAACCTATGATATTTGCGAGTCTTTATCCGACCAATTCTGAGGAATTCTCAGAATTTAGTGAGAATTTAAAGAAACTCGCATTAAATGATGCTGCGTTACAATATACTAGAGAGAATTCACCAGTACTTGGTTCTGGATTTTGCTGTGGCTTTTTAGGTTTGCTACATCTAGAAATCACACAAGAGAGATTATCACGTGAATTTAATACAGAGGTCTTCACAACTACTCCAAGTGTATTATATAAGTTGAAGCTAACTACAAAAGATACGAAGAAACTTAGTGGGATAAGTCATTTTGATAGTAAAGGACTTCTTGAAGTACGAACAGCTAGTGAATATCCAAAACAGGAGCTTATTGCTGAATCGTATGAACCTTGGGTAGTTCTTGAAGTCATATCTCCACAACGTTATATAGGTCCAATTATAGAACTTGGAACTGATAATAGGGGTATTTACCTTACGACTGAGTATTTAGCCCCTTCGTCATCAAGAAAGGTAGAAGAATATGTAATCCTTCGTTTCGAGATTCCAACAAGTGAGATTATCACTAAATATTTTGATAAACTTAAGTCGTTAAGCCAAGGGTATGCTTCTATGGATTACGATTTTCTTGAGTATAGAAAAACCGATATTGTAAAAGTGTCAATTGTTATCAACCATGAGTCTGTCGAGGCCTTATCGTTTATTGCACATAAAGACTATGCTCCTTTACACGCACGGATGCTTGTAGATAAATTAAAGGATGTGATACCACGTCAGCAGTTTGAAGTGCCTATTCAGGCAGCAATCGAAGGGAACATCATTGCACGTAGTGATATACGGGCATACAGAAAGAATGTAACTGAAAAACTCTACGGAGGTGATGTAACAAGAAAAAAGAAGCTTCTTGAAAAACAGAAGAAAGGCAAGAAACGTATGAAGCAGTTTGGAAAAGTAGAAATACCGAAAGAAGCCTTTCTGGCGGTGTTAAAGAACGATTAAATCTCATAGTACTTTATTATTATAAGATATCGTGATATAATAGTGTTATATAGTTAATGGATAGATTATGGCATTACTTGTAGATGGACAACTTGATCCTTTAGGAAGTTCGGATAATACTTCTGCAATTCCTGTGAATGAAGAAGAAGGTGATATACCGAATACTGAAGAAAAAACTTCCGAATTAAGGTTATATAATGGTATTGAACCATAATATTCGTTAATCATTTTTCCTCAAATTGTATCTCAAATTCTAATTCGTAATTTATCACATAATCTGATTCTACTTGCAAGGTAATTTCTTCTGTAGCCCCTTCAAGAAGAACAAACGACAATTCTTCAAAATCTAGTCCATTGAAAAGAGTGAAACTGTTTCCGTTTGCAAATTGTATAGATATTCGAACTGCCTCTAAAGCTTCTTGGTCTCCCTGCACTCGAGCAGTCACGGGGATATCTCTATTTGCATTATTTGTGAGTGTACCAAGTGTAAATGAAGTAGATATGATAGATTCATTTCCTATTGTAATATTGCATGAATAGAAATTACTATTATGTGTATGATTCGAGAGTATGACGTTTGATTGTTCTAGATGCGCAGGTTCAAAACTGAAAATATTACCGTTATTCGTCTTTATGTCAGTTATCCCTGAAATATTGGCTTCACCGTCAGTGGTGTGTTTTACTTCTGGATCAAGATTGAATGATATGAGAAGCGGTACGATAAAAATAATAGCGAGTATCATGAGTAGAGCAGAATCTGTTACAACATCGAGCAGTTTATTCATTGTATAATTGTTCGAACTATATATGTCTTATAACTATTCCAAAACAAATCACCAGATTTTGCAAGAAGTCTATAAATATTCAATCCACCTAATTAACTCTCATCGTGAGCGAAGACAAACTTATTGGAAATTTATTATTTCTTAATATTAAACTCAGTTTGTTTTGGTTGAACTATACGTACAAGATAACTAATTACAAGATACGCGTCAATAGACTTCATCATGTTACACTAAGAGGTTCCTTCCCGTCATTGAGCTTGGTTTTTGAAGACCAAGGACAGAAAGGATAGTAGGTGCTATGTCACCTAAAATACCAAAGTGTAATTCTCTTCCTTGGAGATCTCGTGCTATGAAAATAAATGGTACCGGATTGGTAGAATGCTCTGTATCAACTTTTCCAGTCTGTAAATTGATGAGCTCTTCTGTGTTTCCATGATCTGCAGTTATAACAACTGCTCCTCCAAAAGAGAGTGTGGAATCGACTACTTTTCCTACACATTTATCTGTCACCTCAACTGCTTTTACAGTTGCATCAATGACTCCAGTATGAGCAACCATATCGGGATTTGCGAAATTGGAAATAATGAAATCATAGGATTGTTCGCGAATCTTCGAAAGAAGAATATTTGTAACTTCATGAATACTCATCTGTGGCTTCTTATCATATGTTGCAACATCTCTCGGCGAAGGGATTTCAATTCGTTCTTCTTCTTGGTAAGGAATTTCGTTTCCTCCATTGATAAAGTATGTTACATGAGGAAATTTCTCTGATTCTGAAATCCTCAGCTGGCGCATTCCTGCTTCAGAAAGGATTCTTCCTAATGGTAGCGAGACGTCTTCTGGGGGAAATGCTGCAAGTTTTGGGAGTTCATCTTCATATTCATTCATACCAACATAAACAATATTTTCAACTTTTTTACTTCGCTCCCATCCTTTGAAATCATCCAAAACAAATGCCTTCGTGATTTGAGTTGCTCTATCTGGTCTGTAGTTAAAATAGATAAGTGCATCATCAGATGTTACTGTAGCCAATGGCTTTTTATTCGAATCAACGATCACTTTAGGTTCTATATATTCATCAATTTCGTTTTGTGCATAAGCCTTCTCTAGTGCTTTTTTCCAGTTAGGGAAAGTAGCTCCTTTTCCATGGACAAGTAAATCATATGCAAGCTTTGTTCTATCCCAACGTTCGTCTCTATCCATTGCATAGAATCGACCAATAAGAGATGCTATTCGGCCGACTCTTTGACGTTCACATTCTGCTTCGATTTCCTCTATATAGGTTTGGGCACTTTTTGGTGGAGTATCTCTACCATCTGTAATAACGTGGATAAAAACTTTTTCTCCAGGGATTCCTTGAAGTTTGCATAGTTCGATACAGGCAAAAGCATGTGTCAGAGAAGAATGAACTCTCCCTCGACTGACAAGTCCCATGATATGTAGATTACCCCCAGTATTTTTTACATGCTGTGTGGCTTGTAGGAGTACTTGATTCTGAAAGAATGTTTTATTTTCAATTGCGTTATCAATTCGTGGTAATTCCTGAAATATAACTTTACCGGCTCCGATATTCATATGACCAACCTCACTATTCCCATTCGTTCCAGACGGTAAACCAACTGCACTACCAGATGCATGCAAGTAACAGTGAGGGTACCGATACCAGTACTTATCAAGATTTGGTGTGTTTGCAAGTGTCACCGCATTACCTGGTCCAGGTGGTGCTACTCCTAATCCGTCAAGGATCATAAGAACAAATGGCTTTGGTCTTTTAAACTGCTTCTTTCTACTTGTCATGAATTGGACAGCTTAATTCAATTATTCATTGTAGAGTAATTATCGAATACTGTAAAGTAGAAGCTTGAGTTTTATCTGTGGATATTTCATTTGAAGTACATGCTTTCCTTTGTAACAGTACTGAGTAAATCGAATGGAATTCCTTGAAGCAGTAACCTAAGAGATTGACATTCGTCTGCCCTTGTATCCATACCTGAAACCAAAGAGAATAAAAAAGCACCCCGGTTTATATACTTATATAGTGTATGAAACCGAGGTGCCCCATCCCCTTACCCCTCGCTCTAATCGCATTGATATAGAGGAAAGGTGTAGCAACTATTTAAAGATATCTGTTGAGAGAACCTGAAACTCCTTAACAAAAATTGTCTGACTAGCTTTTGGCTCTCCTTTCTTGGTGAGATAAGGAGTTATATCTATGTCTCCCATTGATCGTAGCAACATTCCCTTTTCTAAATTCTGGCTTTTTTCAGCACGCTTTCCGAATACCAGTAGGTCATAATAGGTTGTTTTCTCTGACTGCTTTTTCTTACCAATATCTTTTTTCTTGTTTACTGCTATCCTGACTTTAGCATAAGGTTTCTTGTTTTTGGATTGTAGTAGTTCGGGTTTAACAACAGTCCTACCAACTACCTCAATGCGTTGTACATTCATAATGAATAAGATAAAAAATTAGATAAAGAATGACTATAGTTCTATATACCATAGAATAGGATATCATGTCAAGGGTAGTCATATATTTTTTCCACTCAATGAATACATATGCTATACTGAATGGATTTACTTATTTTGTACTGCTATGAAAAAAACAAAAATTATTGCAACAATAGGTCCATCAACATGGGACAATGATGTTTTAAAAAGAATGATAGATCTAGGAATGAACGTGGCACGAATAAATACTTCTTTTGCGGATTATGCAGAACTTGAAAAAGTTTCAAATCAGATACGTTCCATGTCAAAAGATGTTGCTATTATGCTTGATACAAAGGGGCATAAGTTGAGAATATCGGACTTTTCTAAAAGTATAACTTTGCGAAAAGGAAAAAAGTTCTCTCTATTTACCAAGAAGGTTAAGGGAAAGATTCATCTCGTGACCGAAAGTGATCTTCATCTAGAAACACAGATTCCAATAGATACGATCGTTCTTCTTGATGATGGGTTAATAAAACTCAAAGTAAAAGAAATTCGAGATCATGAACTAGTTTGTGAAGTATTACAAGGGGGAGTACTAAAAAAGAGTAAGACAGTGAATGTTCCGGGGGTACATATTGATTTTCCAGAACTGTCAAAAAAAGATTATGATGACATTCTTTCTGCAAAGAAACTTGGATTTGACTTCATTGCTGCTTCATATATTAGAAGTGTTAGAGACCTTCATGCTATCCAGAAGCTTATAGAAGGTTCAAATATAGATATCATTGCAAAAATTGAGGAGACAGAGGGGGTAACAAATTTTAATGATATACTTCGTGAATCGGATGGTATCATGATTGCTCGTGGAGATCTGGGAGTAGAGATCCCATACGAAAAAGTTCCTAATTTACAGAAGTTGTTTATCCGTAAGTGCAATTTATTTGGTAAACCTGTTGTTGTTGCCACACAAATGCTTCAATCTATGACTGTAAACGTCTTTCCGACTCGTGCAGAAGTGAATGATGTAGCAAATGCAATTTATGATGGAGTTGATGGTGTTATGCTTTCTGCAGAAACAAGTGTTGGTGAATATCCAATCGAAGCAGTTGAAACTATGGCTCGTATAGCCAGAGAGGTTGAAAATAACATAGATCCTAGTGAAGATAGGATTCCATCTCCTCTCGCTAAACCAACTACAAATGCCATAGCAAAGTCAGTGATTGAAAGTTGTGAGACACTACCTATCGATAAGATTCTAGTTGCAACTGCTACAGGTACAACTGCAAAAACTATTGCACGATTTAAGCCTCGTCAACCAATTATTGCATTCACCGCTTCAGATGTTGCAAAAAGGAAGCTTGCACTCTCTAGGGGAGTCTTTGCCGATATACTTGATAAGTCATCTTCAACAAGGGATACTGGAATACAAAATTTAGTGAAGAATGCCAAGAGAAAAGGTTATATTTCTGATTCAGACATGGTTATTGTTGTAGCAGGAGCTAACATATTGGGACAAGGTGAAACGAATATGATGGAAATAAATAGGGTTGATCATATGGTGGAGTAGTAAACTTATTATTGTCAATGATGAAACGGAGTATATTTTCATTCATTTCAGCTGTAATATTTATAGGAATTATTGCTTCCTCTTCTCAACTATACAAAGTGCAAGCACAATCCGAAAATGAACATCGTGCTGTGTGGCTCCAAAATGACACAGATTTATCCGAAAAGTTTGATAAATTGAGACAAGCTCATATTAATACTATTTACTTTGGAATATGGGGTGCTGATCATATGAGTCTTCAAGAGATCATAGACCTTGCTCATTCAAAAGGATTGGAGATTCATTTCCAGCATTTGCACTTATGCATGGTAATCGAGTAGCAAGTCCTACAACTGCCAAAACACTTGCACAATTTCATGATGGTGTCCCTGCAATATTATTGAATGATTATAAGAACGGACAGGTACTTACCATAAACTGGAAGGCTTTTCATATGTATTTACGTGTCACAAGTGATGTCCTCACAAATGCTGTAGATACGTTTGGGAGTACCCAAATATACGTTGTGAAAGAAGATGTTAATAGTGGTAAATATGCTCCATTTACTGCAACCACTAACTGGTTAGAACATTACGGATACTCATCATCACAAACGACACTAAATGGTATATCTAAACTTCCTGCAAGTTCTCTTCTTGTTATTCCGGGGGTGTATTCTTATTCAGAATCTGTTATAGCAAGCATTGATAACCATCTTTCAAATGGAGGAAATGTTATTTTTATTGATGGACCGACTACTACTATTAAAGGTAATTCCCAGACATTTAAAGATATTCTAGGTGTTACATCAACAGCAAAGTATCTACAATCTCAATCATTAATCGTTGTCCCTGACCCAATCAAGGATCATCCTTTAATCGCGGATTTTGTAGGAACACATAGTGTCTCATATGATGATGCTCAACAGTACATAGATATGTGGTATGAATACATGCAAGGAACACTAACAGAAGTTGTCTCTGGGGTAAAAGAATTAGCTTCTGTGGTCAGACCTGAGGCGTATATATCTGCTGCAAATTTTCCTGCCGAGTATGGAAATAATTTAAAGGTTCATCAAGATTGGCCAAAATGGTTAGATTCCGGATACCTTGATTATAATATGACAATGGGTTATACACTTGATTTTAATGAATTTGTTAACCGAATCGACTGGCTAGCTTCACGTGGATATCAAGATATAACTCTTCCAGGTTTAGGCGTACATGAATTTACTACCTGTAAAGATATTGAGGTAATTTTAGCCCAGATGGATTATATACGGAGTAAAGGTTTTCATGGATTTACCATTTTTGATAGTAAATATTTAACTGATACTGGTCAAGTAGCTCATAATTGTGGAGTTTTAGAACAGTTACAGAGTTATTTTGGAGAAGATGTTGAACCATACTATCCATCAATTGATACAACTCCGAGCGGATTTGCTGTTGGAAGAGCAAGCAGACCTGCTTATATTGATGGCTATTCTTTTGAATATGAAAACGCTTCTGAAATATTTTTTAAGGATGACTCAGGTAGAGGTTTAAGAGATAATGAAGTGTCTGCAAAAATGATGTGGGATTTTTTCTATCTATACCTTTTTGTTGAAGTTGCGGATACGCAGCTCAATGCTGATTTGGCACAAGGAAGCCTGGACGAAGGCGTATGGAGAGATGATGTTGTTGAAGTTTTCATTGATAAGGATAATAATGGTGGAATTGAATATTCAGAAGGTGATTATCGTTTTGCTATAAATGTGAATGGAGCGCTTATGGATGGAAAAGATTTATTTGATGATCATTCGTGGAAATTTTCGAACCTTCATTATGAGGTGATTGCAAATGGAACAATTAATAATAATAGTGATACTGATACTGGGTATGTTATTGAGGTTGCGATTCCATGGAATGATTTGGATCTTGAAGTGAATACTGATAAGATGATGAGAATTGATATCGGAATTGGTGATAAAGATCTGGAAACTGATGGTTATCAGTATTTCGATTGGGCGCACTTAACTGATTTCAATTATCCAAATTTGTGGAGCAAAGTAAAATTGGACAGTCAATTTGTTGGAACTGATTTTTCTGACTATTCTCGCAGTCTATTAAAACAGTGGGGTAATAGTTTTGACAAGTTTAATTATGAAGATGATGCGTTGATAAACATGTTTGATTATGCTTATGTTGTCCGATGGGGGCAATTATAAGTATTATTAAGATATTATACTGCCAATATGAATAGCAAAAAGAATTCTTTTGTTCTATGGTTTGATCAAGTATCTAATAAGGATGTAGCACTTGTTGGAGGAAAAAATGCTTCACTAGGGGAGATGTACCAGAAGTTAACAAAGAAGGGAATACATATCCCTAACGGATTTGCATTAACAGCTTACGCATATCGCTATTTTATTGTGCATAATAAGCTTGATATGAAGATCCGAGAACTTCTTGAAGGTTTGGACACATCAAATATTAGAAATCTTTCAAAAAAAGGAGATGCTATTCGGCAAGTGATTTTAGAAAGTTCTTTTCCAGAAAATCTAAAAGACGAAATCAGACAGGCATATAAACAATTATCAAAACAATATCGGACTCATAGAGTCGATGTCGCTGTGAGAAGTTCGGCAACTGCTGAAGATCTTCCAACTGCATCGTTTGCTGGCCAGCAGGAAACATATCTCAATATCAAAGGAGAATACTCACTTATTGAATCATGCAAAAAATGCATAGCTTCGCTTTTTACGAATAGAGCTATTTCTTACCGTGAAGACAAGGGGTTTGATCACATGGACATAGCTCTTTCTGTTGGTGTTCAGAAGATGATTCGGGCTGACAAGGCAAGTTCTGGAGTTATGTTTACTATTGATACAGAATCCGGTTTTGATAAAGTTGTGCTAATTAACTCCTCCTGGGGTCTGGGAGAGAATATCGTTAAAGGTCGCATTGTACCGGATGAGTTTTTTGTTTTTAAGCAAATGATTGGGACAAAATATAACCCAATTATTTCTAAAGAAATTGGTTCCAAGAAATGGCGAATGATCTATTCAGTTGAAGGAAATCAAACTACAAAGAATATACTTGTTTCTAAAAAGGATAGACAAATTTTTTCTCTTAATGACAAGGAGATTAAGATACTAGCTGCATGGGGTGTTGAAATTGAAAAACATTACAAAATTCCGATGGATATAGAATGGGCAAAAGATGGCACAGAAGATAAGTTATACATTGTTCAGGCTAGACCTGAAACTGTTCATACACAACGGAAAAAGCATGTGTATGAAGAGTATATATTAGCAAAGAAGGGTAAGGTGCTGGCCAGTGGACAATCAATCGGGTTTAAGATAGGCCAAGGTCCTGTTCAAGTAATAAAGGATGTTGGGGGGATAGAGACATTTAAAAAGGGAAACGTTCTTGTAACTGAGATGACAGATCCTGACTGGGAACCCATTATGAAGATCGCTTCTGCAATTGTTACGAATTCGGGCGGGAAAACCTGTCATGCCGCTATTGTGTCACGTGAACTGGGTATCCCCTGTATTGTTGGAACAAAAGATGGTACGAATACGTTAGCTAAAGAGAAATATGTCACGGTGAGCTGCGCTGATGGTGAAATTGGAAATGTATATAAGGGAAAGATTTCTTTTAGAATTAAAAAAACAAATCTGAAAAAGATTCCAAAGACAAAGACGAAGATAATGCTAAATCTGGGGAATCCTTCAGTTGCATTTGAATATGCTGCATTACCACATGATGGTGTTGGACTTGCTCGCCAGGAGTTCATTATCTCAAATTACATAAGGATTCATCCAAATGCATTGCTGTTTTCGAAAAAGGTTAAAGATTCAGAAGTGAGAAGGCAAATTGAGGAAATCATACAAGGATATCCCGATGGAAGAACGTTCTTTATTGAGAAACTTGCTCAAGGAATATCAAAAATAGCAGCGGCTTCATATCCAAAAGAAGTAATTGTTCGACTTTCTGATTTTAAAACAAGCGAATATGCAAATCTTCTTGGAGGTAAAGATTTTGAGCCTAAGGAATCAAATCCAATGATCGGATATCGTGGAGCATCACGATACTACAGTGAAGGATTCAAAGAAGCGTTTAAAATGGAATGTGAAGCCCTCTGGAAAGTACGAGAAGAATATGGTTTGCGAAATGTAATGCTTATGATCCCATTTTGTAGAACAGTTGAGGAGGGAAAGCGGATTTTAAAGATCATGAAGAAATATAAGTTAGAAAGAGGGAAAAATTTAAAGATACTTGTTATGTGTGAAATACCTTCAAATGTCATACTTGCAGATAAATTCAGTAAAATCTTTGATGGATTCAGTATAGGAACCAATGATTTGACTCAACTCGTATTAGGGGTGGATAGAGATAGTGCTCTTGTTAGCCATTTATCTGATGAGCGAAATGAAGCTGTGAAACGTATGGTAGCTGAGGTAATAAAAGTCGCACATAAACATAAGAGAACTGTAGGCATCTGTGGTGAGGCGCCATCTAATTACCCGGAATTTGCAAAGTTCTTGGTAAAGAATAAGATTGATTCAATGTCTCTTGAGGCGGATTCAATTATAAAAACAAGAATGATACTAGGGAAGATGCGATGAAAACTATGATTTAGATGAGGATTTCGTATGAATTCTTTTCCTTATATGCTCAGCGTACACTAATGGAATCAGTATCCCCAGTGCTAGTAAATAACCACCAATAACCTGTGATGGGTAATGTGCTCCGAGTGAAACTCTACTTAAACCTACAAGTAGTATCACTGATAAAGTGATAACAGTAAGTATTCTTCTCAATTTATTCGTTTTAACGAATTCTCGAATAAGATAATAAAAACTTCCAAGAATAATGGTATAAGAAAAAGCGTGTCCAGAGGGGTATCCATAACTATCAGTTGAGAGTCTCCATACTGTGGTCAGATCAGAATTCTGATATATTGGCATAATTTCAGATACATCGGGACGGGATATGTGAAAAATGTGTTTGAGATAGAAGCTAATTGTCACTGCTATAATTCCACTACAAAACATGATGTATGCTTCATTCCGTTTTCGTTTAACGAATAGAAAAAGTGAAGTTCCTATTACGACGGGCGCTAGTAGGATCTCAATGTTAGAAATGAGCTTAAAAAATGTGACTATGATTTCAGGTTGGTATTTCTGTATGAATACAGAGAATGATACTTCGGATTCTTTAATGATTTCTACTCTTAAAGCTGTTGCAAACAATACTCCAAGAGTGAAAAGTAGTATTCCAATAAAAATAATTTGAATTTGATTTTTTATTTCAAATTTCATAATGATTTATTTATTATAGCAGAAAAAATTATTTGTGGTGAAGTTTTTAATATTTGACAACAAGTTAAATATATACTAATATAATAATAGTTATATTACCTATTATGTAATAGTTATGAAACATACATTGCCGAAACTTCCATATGACTATGAAGCACTTGAACCGTATATAGATGCTGAGACAATGCGCATACACCACACAAAACATCATCAGGGGTATATTGATAAATATAAGGCTGCTCTTGAAGGAAAGGATGAATTACTTACAAAATCTGTTGAAGATATTCTTAGTGATATTCAGAAAGTACCGAAAGAGATTCGACAGGCAGTAATTAATAACGGTGGTGGATATGCAAATCATGCTCTTTTCTGGCAAGTGATGAAGCCGAATGGTGGTGGCGTACCGAAGGGAAAACTACAAGAGATAATGCATGATACATTTAAGTCGTTTGAAGAATTTAAAAATGCTTTTTCTGAAACAGCTTTGAGCCAATTTGGAAGCGGTTGGGCATGGCTTGTGGCTGATGATAAGAAAACATTACAAGTCTACAGTACATCAAATCAAGATTCCCCACTTTTAAAAGGACATACTCCAATACTAGGGCTTGATGTGTGGGAACACGCATATTATTTGAAGTATCAAAATAAGCGAGCGGATTACATAGAAGCCTGGTGGAATGTAGTGAATTGGGAGAAGGTGGGGGAATTGTTTGATGAGTTATAGTTGTGAATATACTTAGTTTATAAACTTTCATAGAATTGCTGCAGTTCTCTAACTTGTGCTAATGGTCGTAT
>Ga0209976_10001856_pt1 | contig 12198 bp, 9 predicted proteins | sample SumtaG_FD_182806 | JGI IMG/M metagenome (GOLD analysis project Ga0209976, IMG submission 182806) | Deep subsurface microbial communities from Indian Ocean to uncover new lineages of life (NeLLi) - Sumatra_00157 metaG (SPAdes) (version 2) | ecosystem: Environmental > Aquatic > Marine > Oceanic >...
AGTTCCCACAAGATGGATACTGAAAGTACCACTGATTACCAGTGCAAGTATCAAGAGAATTCTCAATGTAAGCATTGTAATTAATGTTGTCGATGAGATTGTTATGGTGGAAAATGTTGTTATTGGACGAATCAATCAAGTAAATGCCTTGATGGTTATCATGGATGGTATTGGCATAGATGACATTGTTTGAAGAAAGCTGAAGGAATATGCCGGAACCCTGCCTCAGGCTGTTTGTTATGTCATTGCTATAAATCTTATTTCCTGATGATTGATATAACAAAATGCCAGTAAAACACCATCTGTCATTGGTAATCGTGTTGTTGGACACAACATTTCCTGTCGTTCCCGGGTACAAATAGACCCCGTTATGGCAATCCCGGATGTTGTTGTTATCGACGATATTGTTATTGGAATCGATTACAATTCCCGCATAAAGAGGGTCACCAGTATAATTAAGTTTACAATTTTGAATGGTGAAACCTTTTATATTCACCCCATTAGCCGCTATTTCAACAACATTTCCTAATGAACGACCATCAATAATCGTATTATCCTTGCTTTCCCCGATAAGGGTGAGAGATTTTTCGATGGTCACAATTTCCTCGTATGTACCACTGTGCACAAATAACGTATGCCCGGGAAATGCGGCATTAATAGCCGCCTGAATAGTCGTGAAAGAATCCCCAGTGTCAAGATTCTCGACCGGATGAGTTACAGATACAGAACAATTGGGATAACCGGAAATAAACTCCTCACAAATACCTCCTGCAACAAACTCATAACCGTCAGGCGTTATTTCATAGTATGTATCGTAACTCCCTTCGCACGATAGTCCTTCCCTTAAAAAGCAAAGCGACTTATCTCCCACTGGATACTTAAATACAATAACATATTCCGTACCCACATCCAACGAAATTATATTACAATTTTCTGGGCAATCGGGTGGATAGGGAGGGCAATCGTCAGTAAGATCGATTTGAAAATTGTATGTACTCTGAGTCGAAGAATTAAGATTTCCATTGTCAATCCGATTCCCACCGTTTCGCTCATAAACCTCAATCGCAATGGATAAGTTATTGTAATTCTCATCCATAACTTTGAATCCCACTTCGTAACAGTGGGATAATAATGGGATAGAACCGGCAATTAAAAGAAAAACCAAAAAGCTCATTACGATAAATTGTTTCATGTTACCTCCTTTATTAAACCACGGATTTACACGGACAGTTTTAAATTTGTCCGTGTTCATCCGTGTCAACCTGTGGCTAATTCTTTCATTTTTTTTATTAAACGTTTACATTTAGCCACTAAATGTCACTTAAATGGGTCTGCTTTTAAATTTTCAGACTAAATTTAATCAATAACCCCACCAGCCTCTTGATGAGCGCAGCAGGGTTTAGAGTTACAATTAGTTTGATTTACTGTGTTACAACCAAAATCTACTGTGATACAACCAAGACATTCTGAAATAATGAGTAATGACCAATAGCCTCCGTAAACATTGTCCATCACATTGTTGTTCAGGCGAGCAATTGTTTTTTTGTTTAAGCTTAATTTCTTGCTAAACGTCTTAGATTTCATGGTTCCTCCTTTTTAAGTTATTGTTATTGGGTATTCACTATGCAAAAAACTTTCCAATTGTCGATATTCACTGGTATAACCCGGGAAACAATTCTGATAAACCTTGAAAGCTTGTATTATCGGTAGAAAGATTCTTTAAATGAAAAATATAATTAAGTTGGCGATGAGGGAAATCACTACCAAAATGGAAGGGAAATTCGGAAAAATTTCCGAATTTTCGCAATTAATTGCGAATGAATCGTACTAAATTTCTTTTTCTATTTTGAAGGGAAATAGGAAGGGCAGCCGTTTTAATCATTAAATTCAAATACAGGCATCGCCGGTCTTAATTCGTCGGTCCATTGCCCCACAAAATAATGGGTATAATTAAAGCCTTCGCCTACCTTTTTGCCTGAAGCGAAGGTTTCCTTATCGAAGGCGTACAAATATAAATCGCCGTTTGCTTGTCGGATAATCATATCGGGGGTACCGTTTCCGGTCCAGTTTCCTACAAAGTAATGGGTAAAATCCCAACCGCCCCCCACCTGTTTACCTGTGCCGGGGCCATTAAAGGTGCCATTTTTGAAGGGAAACAACAGCATTCGTCCATCTGAAGCTCGGGCCAGCAAATCATCGGTACCGTTGTCGGTCCAATTACCGACAAAGTAATGGGGATAATTGAAGCCTTTTCCTACCCTTCTGCCTGAAGCGAATGTTTCTTTTTTAAAGGGGTATAAATATAAATCACCATTTGCTTTTCGGATAATCATATCGGGAGTACCGTTTCCGGTCCAGTTTCCCACAAAGTAATGGGTAAAATTCCAACCTTCACCTACCTGTTTACCTGCGCTGGGGCCATTAAAGGTGCCATTTTCGAAGGGAAACAACAGCATTCGTCCACCTAGGGTTCGTGCAAGCAAATCATCGGTACCGTTGTTGGTCCAATTACCGACAAAATAATCGGTATAATTAAATCCCTCTGCCACTTTTTTGCCGGATTTGGGTAGATAGAAGGTTTCATCGTCGTAGGGAAACAATTCCAAATTACCGTTTGATTGTCGGATGATCAGATCGTGGGTATTGTTACCGGTCCAGTTCCCAACAAGATAATTAGTACCATACCAACCGTGCCCCACCCGTTTACCTGCGTCCGGTAAGTCGAAGGTTCCATTTCTGAAAGGGAATAACAGCATTTCTCCATATTTGGTTCGAACAATCAGGTCATGGGCATTGTAGGCGATGATGTCCTGATTTGCCGGGGGGGTATTATTTGAAAAAAAAGTGAGCCCGGGTAAAAGCACCACTAAAAACAGGACTAAACGTTTTGTTGTGCAGTGATTCATGGTTTTAATACCTCCCTGGTTCATGGTGAATCAATGGTTCGGTCTCCTTTTTTTATTTTATAAGCACCGATTTTATATCTTAAACGGGATTCGGAAATCCCCAATTCCTGTGCCGTCCGGGTTTGGTGGTGGTTGTGCTTCCTGAGGGTTTTTTCCAGGATACTTTTTTCAATAACGTTTAATTTTTCCGGCAGCGGCAGGTGGTTATCGTCCACAATCTCATCAAAACACAAATATTCCTGGTTGCAGATAAACACCGGGAGATCATGGGTCATCAGGATATCGGATTTGGCCAGCACCAGGGAACCTTCGATAATGTTTTCCAGTTCCCGGATATTGCCCGGGAAATGGTATTTTATCAGGGCGTTTAATGCTTCCCGGGAAATGGCTTTCACCTGTTTATCCTCTCGCCGGTTATATTTTTTGATAAACAAGTCGATTAAATGGGGGATGTCTTCTTTCCGCTCCCGCAGCGGGGGAAGGTTGATGTTAATGACATTTAACCGGTAATACAAATCTTCCCTGAACTTCTCTTCCCTGACCAGCCGTTGTAAATCCTTATTGGTGGCAATAATCAAGCGGATATCAATGTTAACCGGTTTATTGGAACCCAGGTGGGTGATTTCTCTATCCTGGATGACCCGCAGCAATTTCACCTGGACGGTGGGAGACAGTTCGGCGATTTCATCCAGGAAGAGGGTCCCACCCTGGGCTTCTTCAAATCTTCCGATGCGATTTTCCACCGCACCGGTATAGGCACCTTTAACCGCACCGAACAATTCGACTTCGATCAGGGTTTCGGGTAGGGCCGCCAGGTTTACTTTAATGAGCGTTTTATTTTTCCGTTTGGAATAGTGGTGGATAATATTGGCAATCACATCTTTACCGGTTCCACTCTCTCCTGAAATCAAAATATTGGAGTTGGAATTGGCGGCCCGCATGACCATATCCATAATGGGCTGTATTTTTTCAGCATTGAAGACGTAGTTATCAAAGGAAAAGGTCTTGCGGAGACTCTCCTGGAGCCGTTGGTTTTCTTTTACCAGCGCAGCCTTTTCCAATGCATTGGTTATGTTATGGAGTAGTTCATCCATTCGCAGCGGTTTGGTGAGGTAGGTAAAGGCACCCATTTTCAACAGCCGCACCGCTTTGTCCACGGACTTTACTACCGTCATAAAAATAACAGGAAGCAGGGGATTTAACTCTTTAATCTTGATAAAAAACGCCTCACCGCTCATGCCGGGTAATTTATAATCCAGTAATATCAAGTCCACGGTATTCTGTTGAAAAAACACCAGGGCTTCTTCAGCTCTTTCAAAATAATAAGGAAGATACCCCTGGTCTCTCAATTGGTAGAAGATGGCCTTTCCCGCTGCTTTATCATCCTCTACAATCAGTATATTATAACCATTACGATTACTCATTGAGCGTCTCATCAATTCCCGGTTTATGCTTCCGGTTCTCTTCACGTCTACTGTCCGGGTGTGTTGGCAGTGTAAAGACCACGCGGGTGCCTGTGGAGGTTTTATTCCTACTATTATTCTCCACCCGGATGGTTCCCCCGTTTTTCTCCACGAACTCTTTGCACAACACCAGTCCCAGCCCAAGCCCACTCTCGTCGGCAGTACCCCTGGTGCTGTTGTGAATACCCAGGGCAAACAGCGTATCCAACTTATTCGCTGGTATACCCACACCGGTATCGGAAACAGCCACTTCCAGGAAATTGCTGTTGGATTTGGAGGAGATATGTACCTCTCCCCCTTTGGTGCTGTACTTGACGGCATTGGACACCAGGTTTCTCATGACGGTTTCCACCATGCGTTTATCTGCCCATGCCAGGGTATTTTCGTTAATATGGGACATCAAGCGGATGTTTTTTTCCCTGGCGGATGGTTCCATTAAAGCAATGGTATCACCAGTCAACCGGCTTAAATCAAGGATTTCGGGGTCCACTTCCAGTTTTCCCAGTTGGGATACCGCCCACTGCAGCAGGTTATCCAGCAGCGTTGATATATTGTAGGTATTTTCATAAATCTGGTGGATAAACTCTTTAATCTCCTTTTCTTTCATTGTGTTATAGTTTTTTCCCAGGTACCCGGAACTGAGTAGGAGACCGTTTAACGGGCTTTCCAGGTCATGGGCGATGATGGAAAAGAGTTTGTCTTTGGCACTGTTCATGGCTCGCAGCTTCCGCTCTGACTCCTTTAACAGCCGCTCGGCTTTTCGTTTGATCTGGTAGCGGTAGTAGAGGTAGTAGACACCGGCAAAAACAAGAACAAGGACCAGCAAGGACAGCAAAATAATGAGATTTCGTGCCAATACCTTACGTTCCGATTTTAGTTTTTGAATACTGTTATTTTGGATCGATTGGAGGATTTCTTCTCCGCTTATCCTTGCTTTATCTTTCAGCGATAATAATTCGGAAATACTTTTCCGGTACTCTTTTGAAAAAATCTCGTCGTTAGTGGATTTGTATTTGCTGTAGTAAGGGTAGGATTTTTCGTAACTTTTCATAGCCACATAGATATGATAAAATTCTTTGTAGAAATGCCTGATAATATCTTTATTATTGATCTTTTTGGCTATTTCCAGTGCTTCGGATACGTAACTGAGGGCTTTTTCATATTGTCCCAGCTTGCGATGGCATTTTGCCATATGACCGAGAAGAATAGCAATATTTCGTTTTTGTCCCATATCCTTACAGATTCTCAGTGCCTTTTGACAGTAATCAAGGGCAAGAACAGGCTTACCGATATCTGTGTAGACAGAGGCGATGCTGCAGAGCACTCCTGCTTGACCCATTTTCCAGTTTTGCTTTTCAACAATATTTTGACTTTCCTGGTAATATTCCAGGGCTTTGGTGTACCGTCGGTATGAATGGTAAATATCGCCGATATAAATCAATACAGGGGCCATACTTTTTTTATCTCCCAGTTTTTTCAATAGGTACAATGATTTTTGATAAGATTCCAGTGCTTTTTTATTGTCATTCAATGTCCTATAAGTATTGCCGATATTTTTGTAAGCCTCAGCAATGTTTTTACTGTCTTCCATTTCATTAAAGGATTCTAACGCTCGCAGTGCATAATTCAGCGACCGGTCCACGAAGCCCAACCGGTGGTAAATCCGGCTGATAAGGTTGTAAACGAGCGCTGCTGATCTTTTATCTCCACTCTCCAGGGCGACTATTTCAGCTTTATTCCCATACTCCAATGCGGTTTGGTACCAGCCAATATTTTTGCTGGCCCGGGTAAGAGAAAGAAGAACCCGCACTTCCAGGGAGGGATCATTAAATTGCCTCAGGCTCTCTAACGCCTCTTTGCCGTGTTTCATCGCTTCCAACGGTTCACTGTCATGACTGAGCTCGCTTAGTTCGGCCAATAACCTGATTTTTTCTTTTATTTTGGAAACGTCAGGCTTATTAAGCTGCTTCTCCAACCCCTCAGCAGGATTTTCACCCAACAGTGCAAAAGAGATGAAGATAAAGATAATCGCTAATTTGATTCTATTTCTCTTCATTAAGCTCCCTAAAACAGGACGGAACATATTCAATTTTTGTAACCCGACCATATAGAAATTATAACATTAAGATTGCACTGGTGTCAAACCTTTCTGCTCTCTATGAACTCCTCCTGCAAAATTTGCAAAACAAAATTGTTGCAATGAGAGATAGTATTTAAGACTCTGCAAAATAAATTTGTGCAGAGAAAACCTGTTACTGACACTTGGTCCAGCCACAAGCCGGACATACCGGGCATTTTTCATCCGGTATCGCGGCACCACACCAGGGACAGTTAAGCGTATTCAAATCCTGGCTGTTGACGTTCACCTGCCCGATATGACGCTCCAACACCTGGGCGATGGCATCCGGGATAGACTGGATAAGCGCACCATTGTGAAAGGTAGGCTCCGAACCGCCAATTCCCTTTAACTGACTGACAATTTCATCGATGGATATCCCACTGCGCAGCGCCAGCGATGTTAACCGGCCAATGGCTTCCGCATCCGCCATGGTCGAATACCCGCTCTTTCCTATGGAACAAAAAACCTCGAAAGGCTCCCTATTAAAATATGTAACGGTGATGTACAGTCTTCCCAAACCGGTGGAGATTTTATACGTGGTGGAAGGCAATTCGTCCGGACGCTCCTGGGGCCGCAGCGCAACTGTACCGACTTTATTCAATACTTGTACCGCCCGGCAGCCGTCCCTGTACACGGTAATCCCCTTGATATCCATGTCAAAAGCCAACAGGTACGCATTGGCAATGTCTTCAATAGTGGCTTCGTTGGGAAAATTAATGGTTTTAGAGACGGCACTGTCCACATGCTCCTGGAATACCGCCTGCATCTTTATATGATCTTCCGGTTCTACTTCCGATGCCACGACAAAATAATCCGGCAGAGGCTCGTTGGGATGCTTCTCCTGCCACTCCTGGTAAAGGGGGTGAAGGTCGCGGATTTCTCCATCCAGGATTTTGGAAATGGTTTCAAAAGCAAAAATAGGCTCGATACTGGAGGAACAGCCGGCGATTCTCGATATGGTACCGGTGGGCGCAATGGTTAAAACCGTGGCATTTCGCATCTTCTTGCCTTTGTAAATGGATTTCTCAATGTTAGGAAAATTCCCCTTCTCTTCCGCCAGTTGTTGGGAAGCTTTCACTGCTTCGGTTTTTAGCAATGTAACGATCTTTCGTCCCATTTCCAGTGCTTCATCGGTATCGTACTTAACTTTCATTTTTATCAGCAGATCGGCAAATCCCATAATGCCCAGGCCAATCCGTCGATTGGATTTTGCCAACGAATCAAGCTGTTTTAACGGGTAAATATTGGCGTCTATCACATCATCAAGATACCGGACGCCCATATGGCTGATCTCTTTAAAGCGGTCCCAATCAAATTGATCCGCGGCATCCGCTTTAAAAAAGTTCGCTACATCGATGGACCCCAGGTTGCAGGATTCATAATCGTGCAGGGGCTGCTCGCCGCAAGGATTGGTGGCCCGGATCGGTCCCTGGGCCCGGGTGGGATTTTTTTCGTTAACATTATCGATCAGTATCAGCCCGGGGTCACCATTGCGCCAGGCCGAATCCACGATCATATCAAATATTTCCCTGGCATCCATTTTACCCACCACCTCCCCAAGCATGGGATCAGTCAAATCGTAAGTGGAATTATCCTTTAAAGCCTTGATAAACTCATTGGTAACGGCAACCGAAATGTTAAAATTCTGGGCGGTTTTTCCATCCAGTTTCATGGTGATAAAGTCTTTGATATCCGGGTGATCGACCCGCAGCACCCCCATGTTGGCGCCGCGGCGGGTGCCCCCCTGCTTGACCGCCTCAGTACCGGCATCGATAACTTTTAAAAAAGAAATCGGCCCGGAAGCAATGCCCTGGGTTTTTTTTACAAAGCTGCCCTGGGGCCGTACCCGGGAAAAATCAAAACCGGTACCGCCTCCCTCTTTATGCACCAACGCCGCATGCTTGACGGTTTCAAAGATATCTTCCAGCGAATCCTTGACCGGCAGTACAAAGCAGGCAGAGAGGCACAATCCCCTACCTGCACCGGTAAGGGTGGGTGAATTGGGCATAAAATCCCGTTGGATCATGGCGTTGAAGAACTTCTCATCCCAATATTCCCTGTCGGCTTTGGTTTTCTCAGCACCGGCAATATATTTGGATACCCGCCGGAATATATCCGACGGTTTATTTTCAATCAATTCACCTTTGCCATTCTTCTTAAAATACCTGGCTTTCAAAATTGTTAACGCATTTTCAGAAAATCCCTCAATCTTCATTCATATTCTCCTTTTTTTAAGTTCCGTATTTAGTAGAAGCATAATTTTAAAACACTATATATAGTGTGTCAAGCTTTTTTTATTTTTTTTTTATTTTTTTTACCTTTTTTTGTTGACATTATATGTCTTTCTATACTATTATATGTGGGAAGAAATGGGTCAAAGTGGGACAATGAAGCGTTTTAGAGGAAGTTTTGTTTTGAAGGTTGATGACAGGGGCCGGATTAAGGTGCCCTCACAATACCTCTCTATCCTGGACCAGCAGTATGGAAAAGAGCTGTATATCACGTCTATAAACGGCGATCGCGTCTTCTTGTATCCCCTGCACGTATGGGAGGGCATCGAACAAAGTATTGAAAAAATAAAGGTAAGGTCCCCGGAAATCGAAGAATATATCAGCCGGACCAGTTTCTGGGGCAATGAAAGCGAGGTAGACGCGCGGGGGCGGGTGCTGATCCCCCCTGAACTGCGCAAAGAAAGTCAACTGGATGGTAATGCCGTCTTGAGAATCTTCGGGAAAATCGATCATATGGTGGTGTGGCATGAAGAATTGTTCAAAGAAAAATCGCTGAGCGGTGAATTCAGCGATGAAAAAATGCAGATCGTATCGAGGCTAATCAATGAAGCGTCAACACTACCCGGTAAAGAATAATGAATAGGAAAACCAAAACCAATACAAATACCAATAGGAATGCCTATTATACCAATGGAAAAAAAGGAAAATTATCAAAGGCAACCACCACCGGCATTTTGATTTTGATCACTTTTATGGTGTTCATCCTGCTCTTTACCTATCTAAGCCTTAATTTAAAAAATATCGATTTTGGATATGAGATGCAGAGGTTGATCTCCCATGAACGGCAGTTGAAAGAGGAAATCGACAAATTAAAAAGCGATAAAGCAGGGCTGCTAAATTTGGCGCGGGTGGAAAAGAAAGTGATCGAAGAGCTGGGGTATCAATACCCTGACCCGGACCAGTTTATAAGAGTGATCGCTGCAAAGGAGGAAAAGGAGGGACGATGAAGATAAACAGATCGGAACGGAACCGGGTATTTGTTATATTTATCATCTTTTTTCTCTGGGTGATAATTATCGGTGCTTCCTTAGTAAAAATCCAGGTATTCGATTACAACAAGAATATCGCCAAAGTCCGGGCCCAGAGCAATCGCACCTTTACCATGCATCCCAAACGGGGCACCATTTACGACAGCAGCGGTGAAGTACTGGCCATTTCCGTAAAAGCCAAATCCGCTTTTTTAAGCAATAAAGATAAAAAGGATTCTTTACAGTTGTTTAATCGCATTTTAAAACTAAAAAAGAGGTTCCCTCTCAGTAAAGGGGATAAAAAAAATATAAAAAATCGCATTCGCAAGGGAGATAAATTTATCTGGGTCAAACGCAAGTTATCCGACAAAGAATATAAACTATTGAAAAAAATAAAGGCCACCAATAAGACGCACGCCATCCTGGATTTTGTAGAAGAATACAAGCGTATTTATCCCCAGTCCAGCACGGCCTGTCATATTCTCGGCGGGGTGGGCATCGACGAACAGGGATTGTACGGGATTGAATACGGTATCGATTCCACCATTCGAGGAAAAGACGGTGAAGCCGAGGTGGTCCTGGATGCCCGGCATAAAATTTTCAATTTGCAGTACCTGACGGAACCGGCAGCCGGCAAAGATATTCACCTGACCATCAACCTGGCGGCCCAGTTTTTCGTGGAAAGGGAGTTGGAAAAAGCCATCAAAAAACACAAAGCGAAAGGCGGGGCTGTTGTCATACTGGATGTTTCCGACGGCGCCATTATTGCAGCCGCCAGTTATCCCAATTACCATCCCGGGAATATAAAATGGTCTTCCAATGACCGGAAGAGAAACCGGGCGATTTCCTTCCTCTATCATCCCGGTTCTACCTTCAAAATTATATCGGCAGCCACGGCACTGGAAAGCAGGGTCTGCTCCCCCCGCCAGACATTTGATTGTCATAACGGTGTTTACCAGGTAAAAGACCAGGTCATTACCGATGTCCATCCCCATGACACGTTGACTTTTGAAAAAATAATCGTTTACTCCAGTAATATCGGTGCCGCGAAAATTGGTGAACGATTGGGAAGAAAACGTTTATACGAAGGGATTAAAAAATTTGGCTTCGGTACCCGGGTCGGCCTTCCCTTAACCGGGGAGGAGAAGGGGATATTCAATCCCTTAAATAAATGGACCGGCGTTTCCGCGGCCTTCCATTCTTATGGTTACGAAATCGCAGTAACCCCTTTGCAAATGGCCCGGGCTTTTAATGTCATCGCCTCCGGGGGGTATTTGCTCGAACCCCATGTAGTGAAAAAAATCGACGGGGTATTTTTAAAACCCAAAAAAAGACAAAAAATATTATCGCCCTCCACTGTACGACAGATGGCGGCGATTATGATGGAAGTGGTAAACCGGGGAACCGGCAAAGCCACCCGGATAAAAGGAATACAGATCGCCGGCAAAACAGGAACCACAAAAAAAATAGGAAAAAGCAAAGGTAAATATGTGTCGTCCTTTGGTGGGTTCTTCCCCGCTAATAAACCGGCAATCACCATGTTTGTCATGGTGGATGAACCGATAGGCCTATACTATGGGGCTGATGTAGCGGCACCCCTTTTTAAAGCCATCGCAAAAAAAATGATGATCTATTTGAATATTATCCCGGGGCTGGATAAAAAAAATGAGATAATAGGTAATATAAGATAGTTTTGGGGAGTATCAAGAAATTTATATAAAATAATTAAACTAAATATAGTGAATATTATTACATTCATATAAGAAACATACCCATTTGTTAAAAGATAAACAGGCATATAAAAAAAAAACGAAAAAGGAAGTGGGGTTGGTCTATGACCTAAGTCCGTTACTGCTTTATATGGGTTTAGCCCACTTAATATAGCTTCAATTCCCACTTTTAGTGCTGAATCTCTATCTGCTCCCGGATAATATTCCCATGGTTTGCTCATTATTAGTAATAAATATATAGCGTAAAATAATAACACCCCGAAGTAAATAATTCTATACCTAATTCCAACTAAAAATAGAATACCTAAGCCTAGAAAGAATATTAAATTTATATATATAAATCCTGCTTTATAAAATTGTACCATATTATTTGTGTACATTGCTAAAACAAGAGGTATACAAATTAATAGATATTCAATAGGTCTAATATTCCCAAATAAGGATTTAATCTTCTCATTTTTGATTGCTCTTATTTTAGACTTAAATAGGTCCATTTTTATAATCTTATTGTGATTTCAATTGATTCTTTTAATATTAATAATTAATATATATGTAAATATTATTTTTGTTAAAATTTGGTAACTTTTTTTTAACATTTTTGTTAATAATATTATTGTTTCTTTGGTTGTTATTTTTAGGACTATATGCAAAATATATTTAAGAACGTTAAACGTAAAGCTTTGGTTTTCAATAAAGAGCTTTTTTCGAATGTGTCAATAAT
>Ga0209976_10001859_pt1 | contig 12196 bp, 7 predicted proteins | sample SumtaG_FD_182806 | JGI IMG/M metagenome (GOLD analysis project Ga0209976, IMG submission 182806) | Deep subsurface microbial communities from Indian Ocean to uncover new lineages of life (NeLLi) - Sumatra_00157 metaG (SPAdes) (version 2) | ecosystem: Environmental > Aquatic > Marine > Oceanic >...
GCGCCGATGTAAACGATGTTCGGGTTATGGGGATCGATGATGACCCGGTCGATATGGCGGGTTTCCTTTAGTCCCATATGTTTCCAGGTTTTGCCGCCGTCCTCGGACTTATAAACGCCGTCGCCGATGGCCACACTATTACGGGAGGTGGCTTCGCCGGTTCCAACCCATACGATATCGGGGTGGCTCCGGGAAACCGCCACCGACCCCACTGAGACCGACGACTGCTTCTCAAAAACCGGGGACCAGTGAATGCCGTTATCCGTGGATTTCCACAAGCCGCTGGGCCCAACCGCGGCATAGATGATGGAGGTATTGCTTTCCACCACTGCAAAATCAACGGTTCGACCGCCCATATTGGCGGGGCCGATGTTCCTGGGTTTAAAGGTTTTGAGAATCTCCGGGTAATCGAAACTCCCGGTTTTAGCATCCGGGGATACCAATGTAACCGATAATAACAACAAAGAAAAAATCAACAGGTTTGCAAACTTTCTCATTTTTTTCCTCCGGCGGGCCGCGGCGCGGCACCCTATAATACAAAAACTATTTATTATTTTTTAGAAATTTAAAAATTTTACTGAGGAAGGATGGTTTTTTATCGGGACGCGAATTTAGTGCAAGTTTCTCTTTGACCTCTTTTACCAGGTAGGCCAATTCGCTGCGTACGGGATTCAACTTTTGGCAAGTTTCCAGGGTATCGAGGGCTTTTTTAAATTCCCCGGCTTTAAAATAATTATCTCCCAGGTAAAACCAGGCGTCTTCACAATTTTCATCAATTTCTATCGCATCTTTAAAGTATTTTTCCGCGGCATAATAAACCTTTCGTTTTAACAACAGGACACCGAGGTAAACCAACAACGGGATGTTTCGGTTGTTTAATTTAAATGCTTCCTGGAATATCTCCCCGGCTGTAATATATTTTTGCTTTATAAAGTGATAAATGCCCTGGTTCAAGTGGTATTGAAACATCTGACCCTGGTCATGGGGATAGTAATCCACATGGGAATCGGTCTTGGCCTCCGCGTGGTATTTTACCAATGTAACATAGGATTTATAGTAATCGGCAAACTCCTGCTGCAGATGCTCCTCCGATATAATCCCCCGCTGAAATTTATGTTGTGATGTTTTATCCAGGTATTCGGCCCGGATATTCTCCAGGGAGGCTCCTGGTTTTAAATCCAATGCAATTAGTGCCGCTTTTACTGATTCATTATTGTCCATAGGAAAATTTTAGCATACTTCATAAAAAATTTAAATCTTTTTTTATCAGATGAAAAGTCTCCAGTGTTTTGGCCCTGGAGTTTTCAAACGTACCGGTGGTATCGATGGTATAGTGGGCGACTTTTAGCTTTTCGCTCAAAGGGAATTGGGATTTGAGCCGGGTCTCCGCTTCCTCCTGGGAGAAGCCGTCCCGGTTCATCAAGCGTTTGATTTGCTCCTCTTGGGAGGTGTAAACGATGATTATTTTATCGAAATCCTTGTACGTGCCGGATTCAACCAGGAGAGCGGACTCATAAATAAAAAAATCATAAACTTTTGATTTCTCCAGGTCATTGAGGATATTATTTTTTTCAGCCTTCACCAGGGGATGGATGAAATTGTTGACAAAATTTCTCTTTTCAGTATCTTCAAACAGCATCCGGGTGAATTCATCTTTTTTTATACCGTTTTTTTGGTCTAAAACCGATTCCCCGAAAACCTTTACAATTTCCGTTACAATTTCCGGCTTGTTGGAAAAGATGATATTTTTCGCTATTTCATCGGCTTTTATGGTATAACAATCCAATTCCTTAAAAATATTAAGGATAAATGTCTTGCCGGTACAAATTCCACCGGTTAACCCGATTTTAAACATCCTGTTTTTTTCTCCTGAATTTTAGATTTCTTAGTTTAATAGATGATGAAGGAATTGTCAAGGGGGGCGATTTTTTCACTCAGCAATTTTGACAATTTACGGGCGAACACGCTGTTTCGAGGTTCGCCCCTACACAAATCAATCGGAATTGTCTTAATCAACACGAATTTTTAAGGCAGAAGGGGCAGGTATCGCAATTTCGTGCCTGCCCTTTAAAAATTGCCATTTGGCAGCGTCAAAATTGCTGGCAGAAAAGAGCTGTTTAAGCTTTTTTGCGTTTCAAGAAACGGTGGATTATCCGGCCGGCAATAACAAAAGGAAGATGCATTAGAAGAACCAGCGATGCCCCGAAGGCGAAAGCGTTACTGGAAATCAACGTACCGTGCATCGGGTTTTCAAAGGGAATATCATTGATCAAGTAGGTCCAGGTGGCTGCGGGACGTTTGAGCCCTTCCCGGTGCGCATCGATCCCGGATGCAGTGATCGTCGCCCTGTTAAACGTGGTAATTATCTTGCCGATGATACGCTGCTGCATTTCTGCAAAAGCGGCAATGGCCTGTTTTTGGAATTCAAACGAGGGAATCTTACCCGCCATGCCCCACAGGTGAATACCTTCACGGATATAGGCAATATAATCCAGGTGTTCAGTCCAGCCCTGGTCAATATGGGAAAGAATAATTTGCTTTTCCACCCGGTTTAATACTTCTTGGCCCACCTTTGTCAACAGCAGCCTGTACCGTTTCGATGCCTGAGTGGCCAGCAGTGTTAAGGGTTCTTTGTCCAGCAGCAGGTTCCTGCGTTGACGATGAATAATTTTGCGTTGTTCTTCGACAATAAAAGAGTAGTTGCGCAGGGTTTTGCGAATTTCAAAGTTCTGACCTTCGACAATTCGCTGCGTGCGGGCGATTTCACCGACCACTTTTGGATTCCGGATCGGGTCGTCTTGTTTTGCCGGCCAATATTTGGGTGAAATAAGTTCTTTCAACCTATACCGTACCATCAAATCATCCTCCAGGCTGATAAAGAATCGCGATGAACCCGGGTCACCTTGCCGTCCGGCCCGGCCCCGCAGTTGATTGTCGATGCGCCGGCTCTCATGACGATTGGTTCCGATGACATACAATCCGCCCAGTACCACCACTTCCTCCCGCGTCTCCTGGTTTTTGCCTCCCAGCCGTATATCCGTGCCGCGGCCGGCCATGTTGGTAGAGATGGTTACCGCGTTTAATGCGCCTGCGTCCGCCACAATAGCTGCCTCTACTTCGTCGTTTTTGGCATTCAACACCCTGCACTGAACACCTGTTTGCCCAAGCAGCCGGGCCAGTTGCTCCGATTCCTCCACACTGGCGGTACCCACCAGGATGGGGCGGCCGGTAAAATGAACCCGGGTGATCTCACCTATCAACGCTTTTCGTTTGGCTTCTTTATGGGTAAAGACCATATCCGGATGATCGATGCGGATATAGGCACGGTTGGGGGGAATGACCACCACCTTTAAGCCGTAGAAAGTCTCTAACTCCTCCTCAGAAGTTTTGGCGGTAGCTGTCATCCCGGCAATTTTAGGGTACAACTTCAAGAAGTGCTGCAATGTAATGGAACCCAGGATCATACCTTCCGGTTGGATTTCCAGTCTTTCTTTTGCCTCGATTGCCGTTTGCAGGCCGTAGGGCCAGCGGCGGTTGTCTGCCACCCGGCCGGTAAACTCGTCCACCAGTTCCACTTTGTCTTCCCGCACGATATAATCGATGTCTCGTTTTAACAGCAATTCCGCTTGCAGCGCAAGGTTGACCGCTGCCAGTAGTTGATTGTTCCCGGGTTCATGCAGGTTTCCGCACCCCAGGTGTTTTTCCATCCGGTCAAGCCCGGTGTCGGTAAAATTAACGTCACGGGAATACTCATCGGTGTTATAATCCGTGTCCTTTTCCAGGCGGCGGACCAATTCCGCCAGTTTATAGGGGTTGAACCCGGGGGCCGGCATCTCCCCGGCAATCACCAGGGGGACCCGCGCTTCATCGATAAGAATGGAATCGGCTTCGTCAACAACGGCAAAGTGAAAGGGGCGGTGGACCAGTTCTTCCTTGCGCAGGCAGCGCTGATCGCGAAGAAAATCAAATCCCGCTTCTTTTGCCGTCACATATATAATGTCGGAAGCGTAGGTTTTTTGTCTTTCTTCAGTGCTCATCCCTTCCCGGATAAAATCCACGGAGAGGCCCAGGAATTGGTAAATGGGGCCCATCCATTGGGCATCCCTGCGGGCCAGGTAGTCGTTGAACGTCAGTATATGGACCCCTTTTCCGCTGAGGCTGTTTAAATAGGCAGGCAGCACAGCCGCCAGGGTTTTGCCTTCCCCGGTTTGCATCTCCGCCAGGTTTCCCCGGTGCATGGCAATAGCAGCCGCTACCTGGACATCGAAGGGCCGCATCTGCAGTACCCGCCGGCTCACTTCACAGGACAATGCAAACGCTTCTACCAGTAAGCCGCCCAATAAAACACCTGCACGGGCCTGTTTTATTAAACTTATCGATATATTTTTTAAATGAAGGTCCGAAGCGGTTTCAAGCTCGGACCTGCGGTTGTTGATTTGGTTCAACAATTTGTGGTAAGTTCTAAGTTTCGATTTAAATTTCATTATCTCCTCCTTTTGTTTTGGCCACAGACTTTCACAGACGATGAATGAAACCCACTTTTGTCTGTGTTTGTCTGTGTGAGTCTGTGGCTAATTTTTTAAAGTTGAAAAAATTAACCGATATGGTTAATCGACTGGAGGAGCGCGGCGATTAAATTGGTAGACGCACCGGTTCAACCGGGGTCTTTCCCGGGTAATCGCCAGTGGAAAAAGCGTTAGATAGGCGATAAATATAAATATAAAATTTATTTGGCCGATTGCCGGGAGGTCATTGAAAATTTCATAAGACAAAAGGATCGCAACGATAAAGACCGCCAGGCAAAAAATCACCAGTTTCTTTTTCCACGTATGATTCATAAATAAAATATAATACAATTAACTATTTTTGTCAAGTGGCAGATGGCATCTGCACAGGGATGCGTCAAAATCCGAAATTCGAAACAAATTCGAATGACCGAAATTCAAAATCCAAAACAGATGAGCTCTTTGGCCATTTTAACGGGGTTCGTAACGAGGAAAAAGGGACAGTCGAATGAACCTTATTTATGAAAAAATTGCAAAAACTCTGTTGGAGTTAATGCTTTTATCCTACTCGATTTGAAATCCGACATATTTCTCGTAATAATATATTCCACATTTTCATTCATTGAGCTGACTTCAATCACTGCATCTTCAAAATCAGTAATGGAAGAATTTAGGGAATCTCTAAGAATCGTCTCTGTCACCGGAATTGTCGAAAAAATGTCAAAAAGCTCCGTTAAAATTTTCTTAACCAGTTGAACGTTCCTGTTTTTCGTCAGGAAATACGAAAGCGTTGTAAATTCATGGGCACAGAGATACCCTTTTATTCGTTTCTTTACACATAAATCAACAATTATTGCAGCTTCTTTATGATTCGCACGTTTGTTTAAAAAGTCTAATAATACATTGAGATCAACTGTGATTTTCTTCATGGAAATATTCTCTCAGTTCTTTCTTGGATGGGATTGGATGATGGTTGAAGATTCCATACAGATTTGAGGTCCTTTCAGATAAGTCATGGGTTTGCGTTTGATTTTTTAGTTTTTTGAGGTATTGTTCAATCAAAGATGAAATGGATTTCTTTGTTTTTTTAGAAAAATCATGGGCAAATTTGATTAGCTCTTCGTCAATGCTGAGTGTCAATTTTTTATGCACATTGTCCTCCTTACGTATAGGATTATAGTCTTATACGTAAGCCTTGTCAAGAAAAAAATCCTTTTTTGAGTCTCGATTTGTTTTTTCCCGGCTTCCTGTCTTCCTCGCTTCCCCTATTCTCCCAGTTGAATATGGTTACCTAATACAAAAGTTTTGCCATTTCCCGGCAGAAAATTATAAATAGCCACCAAGGCACCAAGAGAAAATTTTTTAATAAATCCTTGGTGTACCTTCGTGCCTTCGTGTCTTGGTGGCAAATTTTTCTTTTTGATTCCGGCTTGGCCGGGTTGTGGTCAGGCCAATTTCTTTGTTATTATATAGGGAACAGGCTTGCCTGTTCCTTTTTTTTACTTCAGTGGAGATAGAATCATTTATTTTCTAAATTCATATCACTAAAATCAAAAAATGTGACTGTCCCATTTCCATTGGCTGATGCAAAGAAATATGAACTTCCAGGAATCTGTTTTATTTCAAATGGTATCCATAACAATTCTATTGTTCGAATACATTTCCCTTTTTTCAGGCTCCATAATCTGATTGTATAATCATCGGACCCAGAGATGATATATTTCCCATCCATCATAACACTCACACAGGTTACCGCGCCGCTGTGCCCGTTAAAAGTACGCACCTCTTTTCTTTTTTCAAGGTTCCACAATTTGATTGTGCTATCTATTGATCCTGAAATGATATATTTCCCATCTGGGCTGACACTGACACTCGTTACCGGGCTGCTGTGCCCTTTAAAGGTACGAATTTCTTTTCCTTGTTCTAGGTCCCACAATTTGATTGTGGTATCAACCGATCCCGATATAATTTGTCTGCCATCCTGGCTAACAATCACACTTGTTACCCATTCGCTGTGCCCTTTAAAGGTACGAACCTTTTTTCCACTACCCAGATCCCATAATTTGACTGTGTGATCATCGGACCCTGAGACGATATGTTTCCCATCTGGGCTGAAAATCACACTATTTACTGGCCCTTTATGACCTTTAAATGTGCGTATTTCTTTTCCCTCTGTAAAGTCCCATAATTTAATTGATCTATCAAACGATCCTGAGATAATATTCTCCCCATCTGCACTGATACTAACACTATTTACTCGATCACTGTGTCCTCTAAAAGTACGGATTTCTTTTCCAGCTAAAATGCTCCATAATCTAATGGTGTTATCATAAGAAGCTGATATGATATGTTTCCCATCTGTACTGGCACAAATACTATTTACCCGGCGGCTGTGTCCTTTAAAGGTGCGTATTTCTTTTCCCTCTCCAAGGTTCCATAATTTGATTGATGAATCAAACGATCCTGAGACGATATACTTTTCATCTACACTGACACTAACACTATTCACCAGATCGCTGTGTCCTTTAAATGTGCGTATTTCTTTTCCTTTTTCAATATCCCATAATTTGATGGTTTTATCTGCAGAAATTGAGATGATATATTTCCCATCTTTGCTGGCACTGACACCGGTTATCCATAGACTATGTCCCTTAAACGTACGTATCTCTTTTTCTTTTTCAATATCCCACAATTTGATTGTGTTATCTGAAGAACCGGAGATGATATGTTTCCCATCTCTTGTAATATTAACACTGGTTACCGGTTGGCTGTGCCCGTAAAAAGTACGGATTTCATTTCCTTTCTCAATATCCCATAATTTGATTGTGTTATCTGAGGAACCGGAAATAATATGTCTTCCGTTTACACAAAAACCTACACTATTAACAATACGACTATGTCCTTTAAAGGTGCGAATCTCTTTTCTATTTTCAGGGTTCCATAATTTGATTGTGGTATCACCTGAACCGGAGATAAAATATTTCCCATCTGCATTGAAACATACACTGGTTATCCAGTCTTCGTGTCCTTTGAAGATTTGATTTTTCCCTCCTTTTTTAAGGGCCCATAATCTGATTGTGTTGTCTACGGAACCTGAAATAATATTTTTCCCGTCAGCGCTGGCACTGATACTGGTCACCGGTTGGTGATGAGCTTTAATTGAAAGAATTTCTTTTCCTTTATCAAAGTCCCATATTTTGATTGTATGATCTGATGAACTCGATATAATATGATTCTCATTCGCGCTTAAGACAGCACAGGTAACCTTGGAACTGTGTTTAAGATTGGGACTCCCTAAGAAACCCACCAGGGTTTTTCCCGTATAATTTTGATAGTAAGAGAAATTTTTGTCCTCGGGATGATATACGTCTAAATCCAATGTCAATGGGTTTTGTGTTGAATCCATTGTTTGATCTTTCTCTTCATCTTCCTTTAGCCACTGATCTACCAAATGGTTATCAACCATTTTATACAGCAGTTCTCTCCTCAGGGATATTATTTCGGAATCTCCTGAAGAAAAATCGGCTTTCGTTAAGTAGCTGGTGAGGAAATCAGGGCGACTTAATTTTGAAATGTTTTTGAATTCTTCGGCTGATTCCTTTAACCTGTTTTTATCATTGGTTAACATCAATTCCTTTAAATAGGCGTAAATCCAATCTACAGCGTCATGATTTTCAGCGATTTCTTTTTCCATTTCTATGTGCAGGAATTCCAGCTTTTCTCGGCTGTATTTACGGTCAATGTAGTTTTCAAATTCTGCCAGGGATTTGAACGCAGTCCGGTAAAGAATACTTTTTCGCTTTTCTTTCTCAGCATTTTCAATGCATGCTTTGAGTGATCTCAATATTTCGGAGCCTGTTTTTATTCCGCTACCTGATGCAATGGGAATTGTTTCGCTTTCAAAAAAATCCGGCTTGAATTTTTTAAAATTTTCTTCAAAACTTTTGTTCTCATATTTGTCTTCAAGGAAATGAGGATTAATTAACTTTTCTACCATATAGCGGGCTGTAAGGTATTCCATGACTGTAGAGTGGATAAACACATATTCCGAAGTCCCGGCAGGGACCAGTATATGATCCTCCCTCAACTGGTTGAGCCATTCTTCTGTTTCCATTTCAATTTGTGGTTCTTTAAGTGTATCCCTGGTAAACATTTTGAAAACACCAAGAACATCTTCCTCTGTGATAATCCTTCCTTTTCCTATGTAACCGTAAGAGAAAATTTTGCCTGCATCTTTATACGATTCTTCCATTAAAACCTTTTTGGATTTGGCTTCCTTAAAAAAAGTTTTCATATCCTTCCCAAAATGGCCTTCTTTGATCTCCTTCCAGGCCCGTATCAGGATAAACAAAACAATCACCTGGTACATGTGGTAGCGGGTATCGAATTTTTTAAATATTTCAAAGTAAGCAATCACCAGGAGTGCAGTCAGAGGAGTTCCTCCCACTTTGGCCGTAATCTCCTCTTTCCACACAATATCATCAAACTCTTTATTAAGTTTTGGTTTACCCTTATAAAAATAAGAAGCCATCTCCCTTAATTGCTCCATATCCAGTGATCGCACTTCAAATACAGGATTTAAGGATCCAGATTTTTTGCTGTAAATGGTGTGCTCCTTTTCGGAATAACGCGAGGTCAGGTAAACCCGGTTCCCTTTCTTTTTTCCTTCCCTTGAATCTGAAAAGAGTACGCCGACAATCAGTGTGATTTTTTCTTTAATATCCTTTTTAGGGGCTTCATCCAGGGCATCGATTAAAACAGTCAAAAGTCCTTTATAGTAAGCTCGATGTACGGCGATTTCCACATTTCTTCTATAAGCGGCATCTACCCTGGGTGCTTCTTTGCTAAACAGAAAACAGTGGACCAGGTAGTCCAGGATAGATTCTATTCTATAATCGTAATGAATATCTTTATTGTCTTCTTTCCCCCTGGATGCTTTTTTTTTGAACCATTCCGTATAACTCATAATATTCCGGCACTCAATAAATAAAACCGTCCGTCGATTGTCATCATTTTCACTTTCCCGGTTTTTCTTAAATTCCCGGAAGGCAAAGTATTTTAAACTTGTGGTTTTCCCGGAACCCGGAAGTCCGAAAATAATCCCCTGGTTAAACTCATCGTATAATTTTCCCACATCCAGGGGGATATTGTCTTTATAGGAATCTTTATCCTTTTTCAATTCAATAGTGTCTATCGATTCCTCTTCCAGGTCCATATCAAAATAGCGGTTATCTCTTTCTTCTCCTTTTATCTCCGTACCGAACTTTAAGTCCAGGTTAACAAAATTTTCTCCCATATTCATGGCAGGGTAAAGGTCTCCGAAAATGGGAATTTCTCTTGTTTCTCTTTCCAGTTCCTCCATTTTTTTTGTTAAAATATCGGGGGCTTTTTTCTCTCCCTTTCCCGGGAAAATTAACTGGTAAATGGGAGTTTTACGTTTAAAACCCTTTAGTATTTTTTCCTGGACAATTTTGGTATCGATGCCCCCTTCTTTTAATTCTTTATCGATCAGGTCCAACAGTGAAGCAGTGATAAACACATCATGCTTTCCCGCCTTTTTTTCCATTCTAAAGACTTTTATTCCTTCCGGGCCAAATAAATCCAATATATTTTCATTTATTTGTTCAAAGGAAAATTTTCCGTAGTCGGCTACCATTCTCACGTCGCCGATAAATTTCCCGCAATCCAGCTCTCTTTTCAGGGAAGCCTCTCTTAATTGGATGGAATAATTCAAAAAATCCACCTCATCTTCGAAAAAAAGAAGAACGGCATCTCCAATCCTTTTTATAAAAGTCCCATTGTGTTGACCGGCAATTTCTTTTATGATGGATTCAAATTTTTCATTAAACCGTCCGGTATTATCATCCCCCAGTTCCACCGACTGCGGCGTATAATCCACCACATCCGTCAGGAAAAGAACTCCTTTTTTTCTTTCATGCATTGAGAAATGCCTCCTTTTTCAAAATCCCTCAAAAAACAAATGTATATCTTTTCCTATCTTAATACATTATACAACATATCCATTAACCAGGCAAGCAGATCTGGAAATTGTCTGGGGGCACCTTGCTATATGAAATGTGAAGGATGACAATAGACAATGAATAAAAATGAGGCTGGAAGAAATGATGGTAATATCGATGCCTTGAAAAAATTTTTGTTGATTAAAAGTTATTTTTATTTTATAATTTCATATGGGTACAAGTTATAAGATGGACAAAAAAAAATTGGGAAAAATTTGGTTGGTTCTCTGTTATTTATTCTTGGTGTGCCATTTAAGCTCTTCAATCAATCTCCTGGCACGGCAAAGAATAAAATTTGAACATATTACCATTGAACAAGGGCTCTCTCAAAATACAATATACTGTATCCTTCAGGATAGTAGAGGGTTTCTCTGGATCGGTACCGAAAACGGGCTTAACCGCTATGATGCGTATGACTTTAAACCGTATGAATCCAATTCCAATGATCCTGAAAGTTTGAGCAATAATACGATTCTCTCACTCTGCGAAGATTATACGGGCACACTGTGGGTTGGAACGGCCGATGGCCTAAATAGATTTGACCGCTTTAATGAGACATTTACCCGATTTAAGAATGATTCAAAAAAACCGAACAGTTTGAGCGCCAACTCTATTCTTTCAATAGTTGAAGACAGCCGCAAGGTTCTCTGGATTGGGACAACAAAAGGGCTTAACAGGTATGATAGAGAAAAAGGAACATTTAGCCGTTGGAATCATAACCCCATGGATTCCAATAGTATAACCGGTGACGAAGTCGCGGTAATTCTCGAAGATAGCCGCCGTATATTGTGGCTCGGTACCGACAATGGTCTATGCACGTTCGATCCTGGAAAGGAAATTTTTGAATCGTACCCGGTTTATCCAGCGGGGAAAGAAAGCAATTATGTTAGAGCCCTCTGTGTAGACCAATCGGGATTTTTATGGGTCGGCACCCAGGACGGCGGATTGAGTCGATTTGACCGTGAAAAGGAGTGCTTTTTAAATCAATATACATTTGAACCAGGCTGTAGTAATTGTTTGAGTGGCAATGATATCCGGTCAATTCTCGAAGATAAAAAATCAAAGACGTTGTGGATTGGGACCTGGGGTGGTGGACTCAATCAATTTGATCCGGGAACCGGGACTTTCATCCGGTATGAAGAAGACCCTGCAGTCCCCACCAGTTTGAGCAACAACACCATTTATACCATCTACAAAGATAATGCCGGCATCATATGGGTAGGAACCGAGGGAGGATTAAACAAGCTGGATAAGAGAAAAAATGAATTTCGTCATTGGACAGTGGAACCGGGGAAAAAGAACAGCCTGGATCACAATTATGTATGGGCAATTATTGAAGACAGAGCCGGGATTCCCTGGATTGGAACAAATAAAGGGTTAAATAAATTTGACAGGAAGACTGATACCTTCACCCATTATACGTATGATCCGGGCAATTCCGGCACACTGAGTGAAGGTCGTGTGACTTCGATACTTGAAGATCACAATCGTGTACTTTGGGTCGGCACCGACACGGGCGTATTAAATAAATTTAACAAGAAAACTCAAACGTTTACCCATTATCCTTTGATCGACAACCGCATCAATTCAATCATTGAAGATCACGATGGTGTGTTGTGGATCAGTACCCATGGCGGACTGGTCAAATTCGATGGAGAAAAAGGAAAGTCC
>Ga0209976_10001861_pt1 | contig 12193 bp, 8 predicted proteins | sample SumtaG_FD_182806 | JGI IMG/M metagenome (GOLD analysis project Ga0209976, IMG submission 182806) | Deep subsurface microbial communities from Indian Ocean to uncover new lineages of life (NeLLi) - Sumatra_00157 metaG (SPAdes) (version 2) | ecosystem: Environmental > Aquatic > Marine > Oceanic >...
CACCCCGGCACGGAAAGTCCATGCTCGCGTCCCAGTACTGGCCGGCTTGGCACTTGGGCAATTATCCGAAGCACGAATTCATAAACACGTCGTACGCACAGTCGCTGCAGATGGATTTCTCGAGGAAGATCCAGGAACTGGTGAAATCCGAGGACTACCACCTTCTGTTCGGCAATCTCGGCGTGACGAAAAAGAACGAAGCAATCGAACGATGGAGTTTGTATGACTATGATGACAACAAAAGAACGGGTGGAGGAATCCTCGCTGCCGGAGTGGGTGGCCCGATTACTGGTAGAGGTGCCCATATATTCCTCATCGATGATCCCGTCAAAAACCGCGAGGAAGCCGAGTCCGCAACGATACGAGAGACAGCAAAGTCTTGGTACTCCTCGACAGCGTACACAAGGCTCGCACCCGGCGCCGGAATCGTAGTAATTCAGACTCGATGGCACGACGACGACTTGTCGGGCCACTTGCTGAGCGGGATGCGCGAGGCCGAGAAAGAAATGGTCGCGAATGACGGCGAATGGCCGGAAGACGCCGATCGGTGGCGCACAGTCGACTTCCCGGCCATGGCGACCCAAGACGAGAAGTACCGGAAGAAGGGCGAACCGCTCCACGGCGAGCGATATGACCTCAAGGCGCTCCGCAAGATCAAGCGCACGCTGGCTCCCCGGGATTGGGCTGCACTTTACCAGCAGAATCCGCAGGTCGAAGAGGGTGCCTATTTCCAGAAGAAAAACTTCAAATTCTACAAGGTACTGCCGCAGTATCTCGATATTTACTGCTGCGGCGACCTCGCGATATCCAAGAAAGAGCACGCAGATTGGTCTGTGTTCTACGTTGTAGGCAAGGACCACGACAATCAGCTCTACTTCAAAGAGGAATACCGCGGCCGCTGGGACGCCGCGGAGATCGTCGATAAGATCTTCGAGATCCACCGCGATCATCACCCGCGCAAGTTTGGCTTGGAAAAAGGTCAGATATCGCTTACACTAGACGGGTTCATCCGACATAGGAAACGTGAAGAAGGAATCATCGACCTCCATATCGATGAGTTGCCACCGGGCAAGCAAGACAAGGAATTACGTGCGAGGACGATTCAGGGCTTGATGTCTCTCGGACAGGTTTGGTGGCCAGAAGGAGCCCTGTGGGTTGACGATGCTTTGAACGAGTTTCTTCGATTCCCGTCCGGTGTAAAAGATGACCGTGTGGACGCCGCCGCATGGATTGGCAAGATGGTAGCGCACATCATGTATGTTGGGGCAGGCAGGCCGAAGGCCGAGGCCCGAACGAAGACGTGGCGCAAGAAACTTGCCGGGTATGTCGGTAAAAACACCGGCGCTAGTAAGAAACCACACATGGCGGCATAAACATGGCAAAGACATTTAACGCATTTGGCGGCGATCTTATAGAGGACAACAAGCAGGCGCTTGCTCAGATCGACCAGACTCCCGAAGAGTATCTCATCGTAGAAAGGCAGTGGCAGGCTTACACACGAGCCCGCGACGCAGGCCACCTCGATTGGGTTGAGGAAGCGCGCAACTACGACAACTATTACATCGGCGACCAGTGGGACGAAACAACCAAGCAAACGCTTGACGCTCAGGGACGCCCCTACTACTCCATCAACTTGGTGCTCTCGACAGTAAACGCTGTCATCGGCGAGTACATTAAGTCTCGCCAAGATATCAGCTTCGTACCGTCAGGTAAGGGCGCCAACCAGGAAGCCGCGAGTTCGCTGCGGTTCCTGTTCAAACAGATCGCGATCAACAACAAGTCCGAGCAGAAAGAGAAGACTGTCTTCACCGACGGCCTGATCCAAGACCGCGGATATTTCTACTACTACCTCGATTTCAGCGATAACGTAGACGGCGAGATCCGAGAAGAGGTTCTCGATCCCACCGACGTTATCCTCGACCCCGGCGCGAAAGACTACGACCCGGCCACATGGAACGAAGCTTTCGTCAGCCGGTGGATGACGCCAGATCAGATCGGAGCCCTGTATGGACCAGAATTCAGAGACCAGATTGAACTTGCCGCCGCGCACGGCACGTTCGGTCACGATTCACTGGAATGGGAAGCGCCAAACTTCGGCGGCGACCATTTCAACACCGAGCTTTTTCTACAGCCCGACACCGACGAAGTTAAGCGTGTCAAGAGGGTTCGGGTTATCGAGCGACAGTACCGACGGCTGACCCGCACCGCTTTCTTTGTTGACAATCCTACAGGCGACATGCGACATGTGCCTGAGGGTTGGACCGACGAGCGCGCCAAGGCATTTGCATTTCAGAATGATCTCTCGATTATCTGGAAGCCTGAGCGCCGGATTCGTGTCACGATCACCGCCGACAAGTTAATCCTTCACGATGGCTGGAGCATGTTCTCCAAGATCAGCATCGTCCCGTTCTTCCCGTACTTCCGCCGCGGCCGTCCGTTTGGTCTGGTGAGAAACTTGGTGGATCCGCAGGACATGCTGAACAAGGTCACGTCGCAGGAACTGCACGTTGTCAACACGACCGCAAACTCAGGCTGGATGTTCCAAACTGGGTCACTGGTTAACATGGATCGTGATGACTTAGTTCAGCAGGGATCGAAGACCGGTCTCGTACTCGAATACGCCGAAGGCGCAGAAGCACCCGAGAAGATCCAACCGAACCAGATCCCGAGCGGATTGGCAGAAATCGGATCGAAGGCCGGTATGTTCTTCCGCGAGATCAGTGGCGTCAACGAGGCGCAACTTGGGATCACGCGCTCTGATTCGAGTAAAGCGCTGGATTCGCGCAAGCAAGGCGGCATGATCCAGCAAGAGATCATATTCGACAACCTGGCGCTCACCCGGACCTTACGTGCGGAGTTCATGCTCGAATTGGTGCAGAACTACTACACCGAAACCCGGCTGATCCAGATCTTCTCGAAAAACGAGGATGGCGAGGACGAGCAGTCCGAACTGCATATCAACCAGCCGGTCATGGTGCTCGACGAAGAGACGCAGGAAGCCGTGGAGCAGATCAGGAACGATATGACGCTCGGCGAGTATTCGGTTGTCATCAATACAATTCCGAGAAGGGAGACGTACGACGAGGGGCTGTTTGATCAGCTGCTCTCGATGCGCGAACAGGGCGTGCAGATCCCCGATCACGTCCTTATCGAGCACTCGCAGCTGCCGGACAAGGCAGACGTCGTTGAGATCGTCAAGCAGATTCAGGGTCTCGCCGCCCCGTCGCCGGCCGAGCTCCAGCGGCAGGCACAGCTCGCTGACTTGGAAATGAGGCTGCTGGGCGCGCAGGTCATGAATGAAGAGGCGCACGCGATCGAGCGCAAGGCCAACGCAATGAAGTTGCAGGCACAAGCCGGCGAAGCGCAGCAGGCGCCAGAGATCGCCAAACTCAAGATCGGCTCCGAAGCCCGGGTCGAAATGGAGCGCATGGGATCGACTGAGAGGTCGAATAACAACGACTTGGCAACAAGAATTCGCATTGCGAGTGGAAAAGAGAGTACAATGAGGGATATCTCGCAGAACGAGTCGATGACCCAACGCAACGTAGCCGGCTTGAACCGCATGGCAACGCTGCAGAAGTCGTTGATGGATTTGAGAAGTAAAGCGGAAGACCGCAAGGCCGTGGCTGCACAGCCGAAAGCTAGCGATAAAAAATCGCCCAAGAAGGCGTAAAACGGAGTAACACATGAGTAAGAAACCGGTTGATGACGGGCTGGCGGCTGACGCTGCGCTCGCCGTAGAACACACCCCCGAACGCGAAGCAGAGCAACGCTCTTGGTTTGGCGGCGACGTCGACGACATCGATAACGAGGACTTTGACGCTCTCGATGATGGATCCGATCTCAATTTCAAGCCACCGGCTGATGACGACGACGGCGACAAGGACCCCGAGAAGGACCCCGAGAAGGACCCCGAGAAGGACGATGACGATGCTAAAAAAGATCCTGATGATGATTCCGGAGATCCCGACGGTGATGACAAGGATGACGATGATCCTGCTGGAGACAAGGTCGATCCCAAAGACGGGGATGGAGACGGCAAGGACACTGACAAAGATGCGGATGCGGATGACTCAGATCAAAAACCGGCGCCGCAGGGAATCCCAAAACACCGATTCGACGAAGTAAACGAACGCCGCAAGGCAGCCGAGACTGAGAATGCTCAGCTGAAAGCGCAGATCGAAGCCGGCAAGGACCCCGTAGAGAAGGAAGAGCCGTTTGACTTCCGCGCGAACGAGAAGGAGTATATGACCCTTCTGCTCGACGGTGACACCGACGCGGCCCTCGCCAAGCGTGAGGAGATCGACGCGGCCAAGGAAGCAAAATGGCGCACCGACGCGAAGGTCGAGACAAAGACCGAGCTCACTGACGAAGCCGCGACTACGGAGCTACTGGCTCTGTCGCACGAGGCCGAGAACATGTTCGACGTCTTCAACCCCGAGCACGAAGACTACAATCAGGCCATGCTCGACAAGGTCTTGGTGTTCATGAAGGGCTACGTGGCCGCTGACAACACCATGTCTCCGGGCGACGCCTTCGTAGCCGGCTTGGCTGACGTGGTCGAAATGTATGATCTGATGCCCGAGGATCCTGAGAAGGACCCCGAGCCCAAGAAGGATCCTGAGCCGAAGCCGACTGGCGATTCGAAGGTCGACCCGAAGAAGAAAGACCTGAAAGACAAGGCGCACCAGCCGGTTGGTGGTGAGGGGGCTGCATCAGCAGACGCCGGCGCCGTTGTTCCGGATGTCGAAACCATGACTGATGAAGAGCTCGACGCCCTTCCTGAGAAAACACTCGCAAGACTGAGAGGAGATTTCGTATGAACCTCACGATAGCCATACCTGTGGAGCAGGAGCAGCGCATCCTGGACGCACTCAAGACCACGCTGATGACTGAACCCGAGGGGGGCGTTAAGAAAGCGCACTTCAAGGTGTGGGTCATCCAGCAGATCAAGGAAATGGTCCGCCAGTCCGAAAGGCAGGCCGCATCCAAAGCGGCTGCTGACGCCCACGTCGCCCCTGATCTGACGTAAAATAATCGTGCATCCGGGTTGACAATACCCCGGCCCGGGTGCATAATTCAATTTCGTCCTACGCTCCGGACGTAAAACCTGACAGCGGAGCCGACCTCCTAAAAAGCGGAACAACGTCGCCCGACGGTAAAGTAGGGAAAACCCGCACAGTGATGTGCATACTTTTTTGTTTCGTTTTTAATTTTTGGAGGACACTATGTCCGTTACAAACTTTAATGCGCTGACTGATGAGCAGAAGACCGTCTGGTCTCGTCAAGTTTGGAAAGCTGCACGCAACCTTGCGTTCACTACCAAATTTACGGGCAAGGGCGCCAATGCCATGATCCAGCGTATCACGGAGCTCACGAAGTCTGAGAAGGGAACTCGCGCAGTACTGACATTGGTCGCTGATCTTGAAGGCGACGGTGTTGGCGGTGATAACCAGTTGGAAGGCAACGAAGAAGAGATCAAGGCTTACGACCAAGTAATCCAGATCGATCAGCTTCGAAATGCCAACCGGCACAAAGGTAAACTCGCCGACCAAAAGTCTGTCGTGAATTTCCGAGAGAACTCTCGTGACGTTCTGGCATATTGGCTGGCCGATCGTATCGATCAGCTTGCTTTCCTGACCCTTTCGGGCGTTGCTTACACCAGCACGAACCGCGGCACGACTCGTACCTCCAGTACGTTTTCGAACCTCGACTTCGCCAGCGATGTGAGTGCCCCGTCAACCAACCGCCATCGTCGGTGGGATGCAACTTCTGGCTTGGTCGCCGGCGCAACGGCTTCTGTCGCTGCTGCTGACACTCCGAGTTGGGCGATGCTGGTTGAGCTCAAGGCTTACGCCAAGGACAAATACGTCCGCGGAATCAAGGGACCGGGTGGAGTCGAATTCTACCACGTGTTCATGAACCCGCAAGGCATGGCCAAGCTGCGGCAGGATCCTGACTACCTGGCAAACGTACGGAACGCTGGCGTTCGTGGCGGAAGCAACGAACTGTTCAAGGGAACCGATACGGTCATGGTTGATGGTCTGATGATTCACGAATATCGTCACGTTTACAACACTCAGGGCGCCTCTAGTGGTTCTAAGTGGGGTAGCGGCTCGACGGTTGACGGACAACGTACTCTGATGTGCGGCGCGCAGGCGCTCGGCATTGCAGACATCGGCGCTCCGGAGTGGGTCGAGAAAGGCTTCGACTACGACAACCAGCAAGGCGTCAGCATCGGCAAGATGTTTGGTTTCTTGAAGCCGGTTTTCCGTTCACAAATCGACGCAAGCGACGAAGACTTCGGTGTTATCGTTTGCGACACTGCGATCTAAGGGAGATAAATCATGTCTACACAAAATGATCTCGCACAGGGCGAAGCCCAGACTCGTAGCTACGTACTGGCTGTTTCGGCTGGTTTCTCGTACGATGACTTCACGGACGCCGTAGGGCTGCCGTTTTGCACGCTGCCGATCGGCGCGCGAGTCCTCGGTGGGTATGTTGACATCGTCACAGCATTCGACAGCACGTCTTCGGATACGCTGATCGTCGGTGATGCCTCAGATCCAAACGAGTATATCACTGCGCTTGACGCGCAGGCCATCGCCATCACGGAGTTCTCGCTGTCGAACTTGTTCGACGCTGCGGGTGCCATCACCCCGGCCATCGTAGCCGCATCAGACGAAATTCTGATCACGGTCACCGCTGGTACGGCTGACACGGCAACTGCCGGTGTTGGTACTGCTTGCATGTTCTACTTCGACGTCACCAAGGCCGACGAGAACTACGAGTAAGCGCTCGTTTCACCACAACAACCCCACCCGGCATTTCGTCGGGTGGGTTCTATTAATAAGAGGAATCCCGTCATGCCCATGATGAAATCCCCGTTTGACCAGACAGTATCTTCGCTCCACGGCCATTGCTTGGTTTTCACAGCGAATGAACCGCTGCACGTACCCGACAAGGTTGTGGCCGAGTGCTTGAAAGTGGGCATCCAGCTCACCGACAACACACCGGCTCCAGTGCTAGTGGTAGCCCCTGAGGAAAAGAGCGACAATAAGGATGATGCGGAAGCTGAATTCAAGGTTGCCCTCGATGGAGCGCTACTGGCGATTCTGACCCGCAATGACCCAGCTGATCTGAAAGCAGACTTATCGCCGAAGCTCAACAAGGTCGTGGCAGAAATGTCACCGGAGCTGCGACGCCCGACCGCAACGGAAGTGTCCGATGCGTATCAGCGTTTGCAGGAGAACATTGATTTAGCGGAGTAAAGCATGTCAGCCACGGTACAAAGCGTAATCGACACGATTCGGTTTACGATCCATGACACCAACGCATCAACATATCGTTGGACAGATGCTGAGCTGCTTGACTACATCAATGCAGGCAGCCGCCAGATCGTTACCATTGTCCCCGAGGCTAACATCACCGACGCAATACAGACGATCACCAACACGATCGCCAAGCAAGCATTACCGACAGGGGGCATTAAGTTTATCAAGGTGCTGAACAACGTCAGTCCGGCTGATGGCACCACGATAGAAGGACCAGTTCGTCAGGTAGAAAAGGACGCGCTGGACTCGTACGACCCGAATTGGGAGTATGACACTACGATCAAGGCTGTCGCTGCGGCGGTGGACTTCTTCGATCACTTCTGTCATGACCCGCGGGACAAGAAAGCGTACTACGTCTATCCGCCGGGTAGCACGACTGTGTACGCGAATGTTCAATACTCGGCCATCCCGACTGTTATGACGGCGGTGGGCGACACCATTCCGCTCGACGACGAATACTTGGAAGCGTACAACACGTATGTTACCTACCGCGCGCTCACTAAAGAGTCTCGCGACACGTTGCCGAGCGCTTACAGGCAGGAGCTCTGGAATAACTTCCTCACTTCGCTTGGGCAGAAATTACAGGCTGATCAACGCGTCAGCCCTGAACAGAACCAGCCGCCGGAGGCCCCGTAATGACCGTCGCCATCAGCACAATGCTACCAGAACTCAGGGTAGAACTGCCGGGGATCCCGGTGCCCATCTTGAACGCGGCACTGTTCCGAGTCATCCGCCAATTCTTTTGGGAGTCTGAGGCATGGAAGTACACCTACGATAACGGGCTCGACTGGACGCTGAATCAGCTCGCAGTTGAAGCTCCCGTTGCCGGCACTGACATCCCGGCCAAGTGCATGGTGAAGCGTGTCGACACGATCTTGTACGACAGCGACGGCGACAGCTGGGATAGCGAGATACCTTTCGCGTCGCGTGACGAGCTCGACCGCGCCAACCCCGACTGGTACACAGAAGTCGGCTCGTCTCCGACTGCTTGGACCCACGGCAACGATGGGGCTGCGTTAATTATTCCGCAGGTAGCTGCGACGGTAACGACTGCTTTACTAATCCGCGCGGTTATAGCGCCGATCTTTACTTTGGTCGCTGACACGCTGCCGGACTTCCTGTACTATGAGTTTGAGGAAACTATTAAGGCTGGCGTTCTCGCTCAACTGATGAAGCAACCCGACAAAGACTGGACTGACATTCCGATGTCCCAGTTCTACGGTCAAGCACACACGGCCGGGATGATCAAAGCCAAATCGAGAGCCCAAGCTGACTACGGTCAACCCAAGGACACGATGGCTTATGGCGGGATTTAGAATAGATTCGTTTCGTGGTCTGCGCCCGCGGATCACTGCTAAGAAACTGAAAGCCGGCGAAGCCGTAACTGCTCAGAATCTGAAACTGGGCTCCAATGACTTGGAGCCGATACCTGACAAGACGACTGATCAGGCAGTTGGCAGTGGCCGGACCTCACGCACGATTTTCAAGTTCGACAATGCAGGATCACCGCTCTGGTTTGAGTGGGATGATTACGTAGACGTCGTTCGCGGTCCTGTGAAAGATGACTCGCTTGAGCGCACGTACTACACCGGCGACACCTTCGGAAGCGGCGCCCCGAAGATGACAACCGTTGATCTTGCAGACGTAGGCAACGGCGGGCCGTACCCCGAAGAGTGGTTGTATATCGGCGTCCCGGCACCCGCAACGGCGCCGACAGTATCACCTACCGATCTGCCGGAAGACAAGACCCCCGGCACCCGGCTTGCCGAGTACCTGAACACGGACTCGGTGTTCATCGATCAAGTGAAGTGGACAGTCTATCCCGGCACCGGCACGCGCGACACGGTATGGAACCTGAACACCGGTGCACGCGGCGGTATCATATTCGACATTCAGCCGGGTACTTCTTTCCGGGTGAAGTCAGTCGTCAGCAACAACAAGGTCACTCTCGAGTCAGCTACTGAGCCTGGCATTACGATGCGCACGCGCAATAGCGACAAGACGACGATCCACGACTGGCAGCCGATGGACAACAACGGCTCGACGCAGGAAGCTGACTTCCTCGGCTGGCGCGTCCCACCGGGCATGGAAGTCCGGATCATCGACCACAACCTGAACGTCGGCGACGTGATCGTCGTGTCTGCGCTCAATCGCTTCATCGAGTTTTACGCAGCACTCACTACTGATTTCAACGAGTCGGATTGGGCCGTAGAGTCGCAGATCGATGATGGCGCCTCACCCTTCTATCAGGTGCTCGACGCAGAGCTCACCGGCGAAACATGGGCCGGCGAAGGCATATGGCGGCTGTCTGGCTCGTTCTACTACGATGTCAATCGTTCAGCCTCTGATTCCAGTGAGCTCGAAGATCGCTCGTATGTCTATACGTATGTCAACGAGTTCGGTGAAGAAGGTCCGCCGAGCCCCGCATCCGCCGCAACACCCTTACTGGACGGGCAGTCGGTCTTGATTTCAGCTCTGGATCTGCCGCCTACCATTGGGTACAACGTAAACCTAGTTCGCCTGTACCGTACCAACTCTACGGAAGCTGGCACTGAATACCAGTTTGTGAAAGAGTTCTCTGTGGCGCGCACTACGCGCGACGACGTGCTCAGCAAGAACCTCGGCGAGGTTATCTCGACGACAACGTGGGATCCGCCTGACCCGCTGATGAAGGGTATCATCGCGCTCCCGAACGGCATCTTGGCCGGCTTCGCTGGCAAGCAGCTGTACTTCTGCGAGCCGTACTTCCCCCACGCATGGCCGGCTGAGTACGACCAAGCAGTGGACTTCGACATAGTCGGTCTGTCTGCATTCGGCAACTCAATCGCCGTCATGACGAAAGGGTGGCCGTACATCGTTACCGGTTCGCATCCGCGCAACATGAACGTGCGCGCTATCAAGGTTAACCAAGCGTGCCTCTCGAAAGAGGGCATCGCAACAGACGGGGACCGGGTGTACTACCCGTCGCCCGACGGTCTGGTAGAGATCAGCGTGAATGGCATCGGAGTCAAAACGGAGTCGCTGCTCGACCCGAAAGACTGGATGTCGTATCTCCCAGCCACAATGGTCGGTGAGTTCTACGAGGGCCGGTATTACGGCTTCTGGGACTTCGATGTTTCCAGCGTCGACCCGGTCATCACCGCAGAAGTTTCTGGCACCGTCACTGACTGCGACGAGGCAGACATTGTAAACGGCCTCAAGACGATCCTCATCACTCTGACGAACGAAGTGTGGGTTGCCGAGGGTGTGTCGTTCAACAACCAACGCTCAGCGATAATCGCAGGTTTGGACTGCACAACCGACCAAACGCTTGGGTGGAACAACATTCTGCGTGATGGTGAGTTGGGCGTAGGCGACGTAGTTCGCACGAGCGATACGGTTTGCACGATCACCCTGCCGACCGCTTCCGGGTACGCTATCACTTCCGAAGAGAAGGTGGTCTGCACAGTGCCAGCAGCTGCCATGCTCCTCACGAACGATGCGATAATCGCCGGCTCAACCTTCCGGATCCAACCGCAGGAAGCCGTGGCTACAGTTACGCTGACAGGTACGCTTGATGGCGCGTCAGAGGCCAACGTCGTCTCCGGTGGCAACACGATCATCATTACGCTCACGAATGACACGTGGGTCACTACTCTTACCGACGCGATAAAGCAGCTCATAGTCGACGGCTTGGTTGCTGGATCGAACGAAGTTAATGGCTGGAACGACACTGTCCCGCAGCTGATCACAGCAGCCGATGACGTTGTACGTACAAGTGACCTCATCGTCACCGTCACGCTCCCAGCTGTTCCGCTGTACTCCGTAACGGCGAACGAATCTATTTCCGCAATCGTGCCATACCAGTCGCTGACTACTCAGGAAAACCTGGATTCAAATTCTGGCAACTCGCTGGGCATCATCGCAACCGGAGTAGCCACCGCGCTGTTCGGCGGCAACATGATAGCCTCAGTCACAGAGAACGAGATTGTCGCAGGCGCCAAGGTGCTGACGATCACGCTCACGAATGATACGTGGATAGCGGCCGGCACTGGCCCGATCGGCACAACCGCACAGACGCAGTCTATTCTCGATGCGCTGCTCGCCACGACCGATCAAACACTCGGCTGGAATAACGTAGTTGGCCCGGGCATTGAAACTGCTGACCTCGTCCGTACGTCGTCCACCGTTGCCACGATCACGTTCGACGCGGAATCAACGTACTCTATCGCGACCAACGAAACCATAGGGGCTACTTTTCCTGCCGACGTATTCACTGCGGCCGGAGTCATCGTCTGTTCCAACACATTCGCTGTCACTGCTCAGACCCCAGTCACTGCGGCACTCAGTGGCACAGTTACTACGGCGGACGAAGCCGACATCGTTACTGGCGGCAAGACGCTCATCTTGGAGATCAGTGATGACACATGGCTTGCCGCGGGCACTGGCCCGATCGGCAGCACGGCCAACTCACAGGCAATCATCGACGGGCTCACCGCGGCGACCTCACCGGCCAATGGCTGGAACAACGAGATCCGCGACGGTTCACTCGGCCCCACGGACATTGTCCGCACTAGCGACACGGTTGCCACGATCACTTTACCTGCCGATGCTCAGTACGATATCAGCGCAGACGAAACGATCACAGCGACCATACCTGCGGCAGCCTTGAATATAAGCGCCAGTGCGGTGGTTGCTGCGCCTACCTTTGATATAACGTACAACGCACCGGTCTCAGCTGTGATCACTGGTACGCTGGACGAGTCTACGTCGAGCAACATCGTCATCGGCGGCAAGACGATCATAATCACGCTTACGAACGATACGTGGGTAGCCAGTGGCGCCGCGTTCAACGCAATACGCGCAGACATCATTGCAGG
>Ga0209976_10001862_pt1 | contig 12192 bp, 9 predicted proteins | sample SumtaG_FD_182806 | JGI IMG/M metagenome (GOLD analysis project Ga0209976, IMG submission 182806) | Deep subsurface microbial communities from Indian Ocean to uncover new lineages of life (NeLLi) - Sumatra_00157 metaG (SPAdes) (version 2) | ecosystem: Environmental > Aquatic > Marine > Oceanic >...
GGCGAGCTGCTCGAGATTCAGGCGGAGCGTCAGACAACAGGCGGGATTGCGTTCGAGGCCGATTCGAACTGGCAGGTGGAGTTTGAAGAGTCATTTGCCTATCAGGAAACGCCGGACCAGACTACAGCAGCAGGACAAATCAAAGCGGACATGCAGCAAGCTTTCGTGATGGATAGACTGCTGTGCGGTGACGTGGGCTACGGTAAGACGGAGCTTGCAATGCGTGCGGCGTTCAAGGCGGTCGAGAACGGAAAGCAGGTCGCTATCCTAACGCCGACAACGGTGTTGTGCGTGCAGCACGGCAGGACTTTTACCGAGCGGTATGCGGATTTTCCGATTTGCATCGAGGTTTTGAACCGGTTTAAGACGCCAAAACAAGCAAAGGACATAATCGCCCGGGCAAAGGCGGGCAAAGTTGATATACTCATCGGCACACATCGGCTCTTGAGTGGCGACGTTGGATTCAAAGACCTTGGGCTTTTGATAATCGACGAGGAGCAGCGGTTCGGGGTTGAACACAAAGAGAAGCTCAAAAAGCTGCGTGTCAACGTTGATGTTCTTACGATGACAGCCACGCCGATTCCACGGACATTGCATATGTCACTGTTGGGGCTGCGTGATATAAGCTCGCTGGCGACGCCGCCCTTAGACAGGCGCAGTATAGTGACAACCGTGACCACCTATAACAAAGAGCTTATCACCAAAGCGATTTACAGGGAGCTGAATCGTCAGGGCCAGGTGTTTTTCCTGCACAACAGGGTCAAAACAATTGAGAAAAAGGCGTGGGAAGTTCAAAAACTGGTCAGCGACGCAAAGGTTACTATCGCACACGGCCAGATGGCCAAGAGCGAGCTTGAGACGGCAATGATAAATTTTGTGACCGGCGAGACCGACGTGCTTGTATGCACGACGATTATCGAATCAGGATTGGACATTCCGAATGCGAATACGATTTTCATAAACGATGCGGACAGATTCGGCCTGGCGGAGCTGCATCAGCTTCGCGGCAGGGTGGGCAGGTATAAACATAGGGCGTACGCTTATATGCTGCTGCCGATGTCGCGGCCGATTACGCCATTGGCAGCCAAACGCCTCAAAGCTATCGAAGAATATTCACATCTGGGGGCCGGCTTTAGAATCGCTCTGCGGGATTTGGAAATTCGCGGTGCGGGCAATATATTAGGGCCGGAACAGTCAGGCCATATTCAAACGGTTGGCTACCAGATGTATTGCGAATTGTTGGCTGAGGCCGTTAAGAGATTAAAGAACGAGCCGGTAGAGGCGATACCAACGGCGGTTGTCGATTTGGGATTTGCCACATATATACCGAAAAACTACATACCTGTTAACAGACACCGGATGGACGCCTATCGCAAAATCGCTGTTGCAAAAGGCAGCGATGACCTCAAACAAATACAGGGCGAATTAGCCGATGTGTATGGGCCGGTGCCGGATGAAGTGAAGCTGCTGCTGGAATTGGCTGAGCTTCGAATCAAAGCAAGTAAGCAGGATATAAAAAGTATCGTCATTTCGGGACAGGATTTGGTATTTTCGTTTACAAAAGAGCCCGGCCGTGAAGTTAAAACGTTATTTTCAAAGGTATCAGCTAAAATCAGAATCCCGGACCAGAAAACGGTGTATTTGCGCCTGGCAGAGAATTACTTTGAGCCGAGAACGTTGATAACCGTTTTGCGAAAAATTCTGGGAGAGGAAAAACAATGAGTGAAACAGAAACTAATGCACAAGGCAAAAAACCGAAAGTGAGTAAATTAGCTATAGTGTCACCTTTGGTGGTTCTCTTAGGTTATTTTATAGGTGCTACACTTGCGGCGGGGCTAAAGAGATATAATTTCATAGCGGAAATAGGTAGTTGGACTTGCAGATTTTCGATTCTATTTGGGCTTATTGCCGGGATAATTGCATACTATAAGATTTACAAAAGCAAAGGATTACTGACCGGAAGAATCTTTTCTATCTCCGGAACTATCCTGGCTTTGATTTTGATTGTACCATTATTGATACCTCGTCCTCATCCCAGGAGCGTATTGGCCTTACGGATGATATGTGGTTTCAATTTGAACAGCTTGGGCGAGGCTATGCGAATTTACGCCAATAATTATCACAATAAGTATCCAACCGCGGATAAATGGTGCGATTTGTTGCTACAAAATACGAAGATCACTGAGAAACAGTTTGTTTGTAGAGGAGCTTTTAGAAAAGGGGACAAAGGGCGATGTCATTATGCGATGAATCCCAATTGTGAGGCCAACAGTCCACCACGCATGGTGCTACTTTTTGAAACTAAAGGGGGATGGAATCAGCATGGCGGGCCGGAGCTTTTGACCTTCGAAAATCACAGAGTAAAAGGGTGTAATATATTATTCAATGATGGAGAAGTGGGATTTGTGAAACCAGAGCGGCTTGGTGAGTTGAACTGGGACGTTGAGAAAAAGCAAAATGACAAATCAAAATTCAAAAATGAGTGAGACAGAAACAGATGCACAAAGCCAAAAGCTGAAATTAAGCATGCTGGCGATAGTGTCACCGTTATTGAGTATTCTCGGCTTCTGTCTTTTGGTACTGATACTGTATTGGGAAGATGCCTATAAGTTGTTCGGCCTTTCCCATATGCCATTCTACAGAACGCCCTTCTATGTGTATGGCCATTTGCTCTCAGGATTAATATTAATAGCTGGTATTGTAATTGGAGTTATAGCGATTAAGAAAGTTTGGAATAAGGGCCGAATATTGAAGGGGCGAGAATTTGCAATTGCTGGAGCAGTTATGGGTGCGCTTTTTTTGGTCTTTTGGGTTTTGCAATCTCCCCGCAGTACCTTTACCACTCAAAAGAGATGTGCTGCTAATTTACGGGTGCTGGGCAGGGCAATGTTAATTTACTCTTGTGGTGATGGCCCATATCCCACAGCAAATAAATGGTGTGATTTGCTCGTACAAGGGGGATACACACTCGAAGAAACATTTGTCTGTGATGGAGCGAGAGAGGGGCGTTGTAATTATGCAATTAATCCAAACGTTTTACCAATTTCACATCCTCGTTTAGTATTGTTATTTGAGACAAAAGGCGGCTGGAATCAATTTGGTGGACCGGAGATATTAACTACAGAAAATCATAAGGGAGAGGGGTGCTGTGTACTGTTCAACGATGGTCAAGTAGAATTTGTGAAGACGGAGCGGCTCGGCCGGCTCAAGTGGAAAGCCGAAGACTACGAGGGGACCAGGGCGATGAGTTTTCGCAGGCCAGGCAATGACGAGGAACTGGAATACTGGCTCAAGAATATGGTGTGGTTCCACCAGTTTTACAATGAAGAGGTAAAGGTGGCCACCGGTCTGAAGAATGAAGAAATCGTTGCTGCGTTAAAAAAGTTCAACATTCGGCGAGTCAATCGGCCCGAGAGCAGGGGGGATGCACCGTTATTGGTCTTGCCCTATCCGGGAGGGCGGCATCCGCGAATTGGGTTCTTAGAAGGAGCGATTGACCCGCAGCGGGAGACAAAGTTCAGCGTCTTTACGCCATGGGACCGGGAAAGCTATGTCGTAGTGGATTTACCGGAAGCTATCTGGTCGAACCTGGGGCTGACATACCTTGCGCACACGCACATTGATACAATATGGACCAGCCAGGGCATTGAGCTGGCGAAGCTGGAGTGGAACCGCCATCCCGATAGGACGCTGGACATTGAGCGAAAGCTCCCGAACCAAATAGTGTTCGGCGCAAAGGCCAAACCCGAGAGGCACGCGGTGCGGATGGAGCTGTGGCTGAAGAATGGGACGAAGCAGCGGCTGACCGATTTGCGGGTGCAGATTTGTGTGATGGCTAAGATGGCGGCAGGCTTTGAGCAGCAGACCAACGATAACAAAGTGTTCACGAATCCGTACGTCGCGTGTGGGTCGAGTGACGGTAAGCGGTGGATTATTACCGCATGGGAAAATTGCCACCGGCCGTGGGGTAACAAAAGATGCCCCTGTTTTCACTCGGACCCGAAGTTTCCGGACCTGGAGCCGGGCCAAATGCACCGGCTGCATGGATGGCTGTCGTTTTATGAGGGAACGGACATCGAAGCCGAGTTTAAAAGAATCGAAGAAACCGGCTGGCGCAACCAGTAAGGGTTGCCCAAATTTCGAAAGGGTGAAAGCAAGCTAACAGATTAAGAAGTTAACGGTATTATGTACAAAGGAGATCTAACATGAGTCAGCACAGTAAACGAACTTTGACAGCAGTGGCAGCCATATTTTTTATGGCAGGTTTGGGCTGGTCGGCGCCCCGTCAGTATAAGACGCTCGAAATCGGCAACAGAGCGCCCGACTTCAGCTTGCCGGGTGTGGATGGGCGACAATACAAGCTCTCGGATTTCAGCAAGGCGGACGTCCTCGTGATTGTATTTACCTGCAACCACTGTCCGACCGCCCAGGCGTACGAGGGGCGGATTAAAAAGCTGGCGACCGACTATAAGAGCAAAGGCGTTGCGCTGGTGGCGATTTCACCTAACGACCCTAAGGCGGTGCGCCTGGACGAGCTGGGCTACTCGGACATAAGCGATTCGCTCGAGGAGATGAAGATGCGTGCAAAGGATATGGGATTTAATTTTCCTTATCTTTATGATGGGGACAAACAAAAAGTGTCCCGCGCTTACGGCCCGCTGTCAACGCCGCACGTGTTTATCTTTGACAGGCAACGCAGGCTGCGCTATGTTGGACGCATCGACGATCCACAAAAGCCCAAGTTGGTCAAAACGCGCGACGTACGTAACGCAATTGAGGCATTGCTGGCAGGCAAAGAAGTTCGCGTGAAACAAACCAAGCCATCCGGTTGTTCGGTTAAGTGGTCGAGTAAGCGAGAGTCTGCGAAACAGGCCTTTGAGAATTGGGCGAGAGAAAGTGTCGCTGTGGAAATGATAGATGCAAAGGGCGTAAGAGAGCTTGTCAAGAACGATTCGGGGAAGTTGCGGTTGATCAATGTCTGGGCGAGCTGGAGCGGTCCGAGCGTAGAACAATTGGAGGAACTCGTTTCCGCAAACCGGATGTACCGTCGACGGGAATTTGAACTGATTACCATCAGCGTCGATTCGCCGAGCAGGAAAAAAAGTGTCCTTTCACTGTTGAAGAAGCAGCAGGCATCATTTAGGAACTATCTCTTTGACTCGCAAGATGAGTACCAGCTTATGGAAGCAGTGGATAAGAATTTGCTTGGTGGTATTCCATACACAATTTTGATTCGACCGGGTGGAGAAGTCATTTACCGCCACTTGGGAATTGTTGATCCGCTTGAGCTTAAGAAAGCCATTGTCGGACATTTAGGACGCTATTACAAATAAAAGACGGTAAGATTCTGGTACCGAAATAAGGAGAAAAACCATGTGCAGAGTGAACAAGTCTGTATTGTTCGTTTTGGTCGGGCTGTTATCAACAAACTGCTTGGGGCAATCCCAAAGCAGAGAAGACAGGTCGCCGCTGGATGAACTGTCGCCGCATATAAGGCGGGTAACGCACTTTGGGCAGCGGGCGGACTTCTCGCACGATGGTAAGCGGATACTGTTCATCGAGAAGACTTTCGGTGACGTATATGAAGTCCAATTAGAGACGAAAATTATCCGCCTCTTGACGGGCCGTTACTTCCACGAAGGCTACACACGGGCGCTGTATCTGAGTAATGGGGATATTCTGCTTTCGGGCGCGAGGCAATTCGATGCTAATGACCCATGGGCAAGCCGAAACGAGAAGAACGCGGAGTTGTGGGTCCTAAAGAAAGACCTCTCGAGCGCGCCTGTGCCATTGGGCGAGAAGTGCTCCGAAGGCCCGGCGGTTTCGCGCAGGCGCATGCGGATTGCGTGGACGCAGGGCGGAGCATTCTATATGGCCGATATTGTTTACAAAAACGGTAAACCTGAGCTGACGAACAAAAAGAATATTTTGGACAAGCGGGATTTGCCGTTTGAGACCGGGCTCGAGACGCAGAACTTTCGGCCGCCGGATGAGAAGGAGCTGATATTCAGTGCGTACGGCTATCAGGGCACGGAAGTCGCCGGGCTGGACATCAGGACGGGCAAGGTAGTCAACTACTCGAAAGCGCCGAACCAGTATGATGAGCCGGAAGGTATTTTCCCGGATGGCAAACATACGCTGGTCGAGTGTGACAAGCACAACACCAGGGGCACGCAGTATATTGACCTCTATAAGCTGGCTCTGGATGGCTCAGGCAAAACCGAACGGCTGACGTTCTTCGCCGAGTATCCCGGTTACAAGGCCTCGAACCCGGTAGTGAGCGACGACGGTCGATATATCGCATTTCAGGTCGCCAAAAGAGGTGACCGGGCCGGGGTCGGAAGAGGAATTTTGATATTTGATTTAGAGATGTATGAGAGGATGAGAAAATCCAGAGGCAGATGAGTTTTTGACCGGTCGCTTATCCCGGCTCTGTTTTAGTAGGGATTTGAAAATAAGAATTGCAATTTTGCGAGGTTGCTTTTAGATTAGCTCCGTAAGCTTTACGGGACGAGAAAATTGACGACTTTTACGATGTCAGGGAGCAAGTTATGGCAGATGGTAAGCCGAGTCGTGAAGAAGCTTTTTCGCTGCTGAAAGAATATAACAAAAGTGAAGGATTGATTAAGCACGCCGTGGCTGTCGAGGCGGTGATGCGCTATTCTGCTCGCAAACGCGGCGAGGACGAAGAAAAGTGGGGCGTTATCGGGTTGGTCCACGACCTGGACTATGAGCAGTTTCCCGAGCAGCACTGCCGAAAGACCGAGGAGCTTCTGGCCTCCCGGAACTGGCCTGCTGAGTACATACGGGCTGTGGTCTCGCACGGCTGGGGTTTATGCACCGACGTTGAACCTCAAAGCGAGCTGGAGAAGGTCCTTTACGCCGTCGATGAACTTGTCGGGCTTGTAGTGGCAACGGCATTAGTGCGGCCGAGCAAGAGCGTGATGGACATGAAAGTCAAATCGGTCAAAAAGAAATGGAAAGATAAATCCTTCGCTGCGGGCGTAAACCGGGACGTAATCGCAAAAGGTGCTGAGATGCTGGGCGCCGAATTGGGTGAGCTTATCGAAGATGTGATTATGGGGATGCGCGACGTAGCTGACGAAATCGGACTAAAAGGTAATTGTAGTTCTTAGTTTTAAGTTCATAAGTTTAGGATCGGGGTATGCGTAAGAGTGCTTTTTTATCGGTGTTAATGTTTTTGCTGATAGGCGGCTGCCAAGGCGGCAAGTCGGGTTTGACCAGCGCTGAATTAGAGCGTACCGCCCTTATGCAAAAGATTGAGCTTGTTGAAGCCGCAGGTGGCCTTGTGCTGATGGTGGGCGGTGAGACTGTGACCAGCGATGAGATAATTGAGTCACCCGTGGAACGCAGCGAAGCGGTTGTACCATTAGCAGAACATTTCAAGCCGATTGCGCAAATGAGCGATCCTGACCAGTTCAAGGAGCAGGCCAGGGGTCAAGTTGAAGAACTTCTTACGGCTAAAATCCTGGATATTTTGCTTTATCAGGACGCCAAAAGACAGGCTGGAAAGAACATCGACGAAGGTCTGAAAATGGCAGCAGAAATGGAGTGGAGAAAATTTATTCTGGACTACGGGGGCGACCAGGCCAAGGCTGATGAGGCACTTAAACAAAGAGGAATGGATCGAAAGAGCTTCAAGGAAGAGCAAAAAAGGACGATTCTCATTCAATCTCATATAGCATCGAATATGGCTGACGAGAGGCCTGTTACTTATCGTGAGCTGATAGAATGCTACAACCAGATGAAAGACGAATTTTTCGCCAGGCCAGCGATGATAAGGTTTCGGCTGATCGATATTCAACCGGCCCGGTTGGAGGCCTCGAACCCGAACAAAAACCGCCTGGAGCTTGCGAAGGAGCTGGCCAATGATTTGCTTGGGCGAATAAAAGCGGGTGAAGATTTCGGCGAATTGGCAAAACAATATTCGCACGGGCACAGGCGCCAGTTCGGCGGATTGTGGAAGCCGGTGCAGCCGCAGTCTTTAGCTGCACCTTACAATATACTTGCCGTTGTAGCTGAAAAAGCCAACGCCGGTCAGATTGCAGGGCCGATTGAGGCCTCAGGACATGTTTTCATAATGGAGCTGGAAGAAAAACAATTAGAGGGCTACGAGCCGTTTGAGAAAGTACAGCAAAACGTAGAGGAGAAAGTTATTTTCGACCGCCGGAGCAAAGTCATTAATGGACTTCGTGCGAAACTTATGCAGCAGGCGAAATTCGGCGAAACGGGCGAATTTGTAGATTTTTGTTTGGAAGAAATTTACCAAATGAGCAAGCAATAGGAGACCCAAGACCACAGACTAAGGTCTGGAGTCTTATGAGATGGAAATTGTGGCACATGGCATAGACCTTGTAGATTGCCCGCGGATAGAGGAGATGATAGAGCGGCACGGCAAGCGTTTTATCAAGAGGGTTTTTACCACCGCTGAACAGGCCTATGCCGATGCGAACAAAAACCGGATAGAGAAATTAGCGGGACGCTTCGCCGCAAAGGAAGCCGTTCTTAAACTGATGGGGACAGGCTGGCGAGGTAAGATTGCCTGGACTGATATAGAGATAATAAACAATCCTGCAGGTCAGCCGGAGGTTACCCTTGACGGAGAGGTCAAGAAAATTGCCGACGAACTCGGGATTAAACATATAAGCGTTAGTATTACGCATACGGCAAATTTTGCAATAGCATCGGCGGTTGCGCTGACGAAGAAGAGATAGTGTTTCAAATCAGAAATCCTAATCTCTAAATCCTAAACAATATTAAATGACCAAAACTCAAATGTTCAAAACTATGGTATCCTGTTGGGGGGAGCCGTTTCAGTCATTTGGATTTTGAATTTCGAATTTGTTTCGGATTTAGGATTTCGTGCTTCGAATTTTATATTATAGCAAAACCTGCTCTCAAATAGCATTATGCCTAACAGAATGAAAGATAACCGTTTCGACTGCATTGTTATAGGTGGAGGTCACGCCGGTGTTGAGGCCGCCCACGCTGCCGCCGGAACCGGCGCCAAAACCTGCCTTATAACCATCAGCAAAGACACGATAGCCAAGATGAGCTGTAACCCGGCTATCGGCGGTCTTGCGAAGGGACAGATTGTGCGTGAGGTCGATGCGCTTGGGGGACTAATGGCCTTGGCGATAGATGCGACGGGGATTCAGTTTCGCCTGCTGAATCGTTCAAAAGGCCCGGCTGTCCAGTCGCCGCGAGCCCAGGCTGACAGGCAAAAATATCAGGACTTTATGCGGCGAGCTCTTGAGCAAACTGCTAACCTGACCATCGTCGAGGCGATAGCGACAGAGATAGTAACCGAAGAGACAAAAGTTCGAGCGGTGGCTTGTAATGATGGGTCGGTCTATCGTACCGAGACGGTTGTGTTGACGCCGGGGACATTTCTCGGCGGAACGATGTACATCGGCAGCGAGAAGTGGGCCGGCGGCAGGCTTGATGAGCCGCCCAGTATGGAGCTCTCGCAGAGTTTGAAACGGCTCGGACTGGAACTCGGACGGATGGCAACGGATACGACCCCCAGATTGGTTGCTGAGACGGTAGATGTGGACAAGTTGCAGGTACAGCCCGGTGACCAGCCGCCGGTGCCGTTTTCATTTATGACAGAAAGAATAATCCGGCCGCAGGTGCCGTGCTGGATTACATATACCAATGAGAAGATACACAAGCTGCTCAGGGACAATCTGCACCGTGCACCACTTTCTTCGGGCCAGATAACGGGCGCCGACCCACGCTATTGCCCGAGCATCGAAGGTAAGGTCGTCAGGTTTGCGGATAAGAAGCAGCATCGAATCTTTTTAGAGCCGGAAGAAGAAGAAATAAAAACGATTTACTGCAATGGCATTTTCACCTCTATGCCAAAAGACGTTCAAGAGCAAATGCTCAAATGGCTGCCGGGGACGGAAAATGCCCGGATTGTTCATTATGCCTACGCGATTGAGTACGATTATTGTCCGCCGATTCAGCTAAAGCCCAATCTGGAGACCAAGAAGATATCAGGGCTGTTCCTGGCGGGGCAGATAAACGGTACCAGCGGATATGAAGAGGCGGCCGGACAGGGCATTATGGCAGGTATAAACGCCGTCAGGAAGCTGCAGGGCAAAGAGCCTGTTGTCCTCGGCAGAGACCAGGCGTATATCGGTGTGCTGATAGATGATTTACTAACAAAGGGCATCAATGAACCCTACCGAATGTTCACGTCGCGAGCGGAGTATCGGCTGGCGTTAAGAGCCGATAACGCGGATCGAAGATTGACGCAAATCGGCGAATCGGTCGGCCTTGTAGATGAGAAGCGATGGACAAAGTTTCAGAAGAAGCTTGCGAACATCAATGAGCTTAAGAATTATTTGACCAACAGCCGTTCAGGTGGTCTCAGCTTGTGGGAGCAGCTTCGCCAGCCAAATAGTACTCTTGCAGAAACGCTGGCTGAGCATCCTGATGTCAAGAATATGAATCTTTCTGAAGCTGTGCTGCAGGCAGTGGTTATCGATGCCAAATATGAGGGTTACTTAGCTAAACAAGAGCGTCTGGTGGCCGGTTTCAGAACTCTGGAGAACAAGAAGATTCCGCTGGACTTGGATTATAACGGTATCGCACATCTGCGGGCGGAAGCAAAAGAGAAACTATCGGCCTTTAGGCCGAGCACGCTCGGTCAGGCCTCTCGAATAAGCGGCATAACACCGGCTGATATTACGGTCATTCAAATCCACCTGAAAAAATCCAGCAACAGAGACCAAAATGCAAGATGACCGATAAAAATTCAAAAAAACAGGAAAAACAATCGACAAACGCCCGAGCTTGAGGGCCGTTATTATTTTGCTGCTGGCAGCGTTTTTGACCGTGCCAATCGGCTGTGTGCTGACCAGGCGGGCAAAAACTGAAACGGCAATCAAACTTACGGACGAACCAACTAAGTCACTTCACCAGGCAGCGGCTGACGGTGACATCGACCAGGTCAAATCGCTCATTTCAAAGAGTGCCGATGTAAACGCCAAGGGCAACAAAGGCCGGACTGGATTGTGGCTGGCCAAAGAGAAAGGGCATAAAGAAATCGTTGGACTATTGCGCAAGCACAGGGCAAAGGATTGGTGGAACATGCCCAGGGTAACCACACAGGGTTGAGCCTACCTGGGCATGGCGGTGGTTTCGATTTCAAATAGCAGCTCGGGACGGCAAATATCGCAAATGACCGTTACCCACGGCCAGGCAAGAGCGTCCTTGGCGGCGTTGAAGACCTTCTCGACCTCGGTCGTTTTACAGTAGGCGACGACCTGCACTACGTCCCGGTCGCTGCAGTGCATGTCTCTTAGAACAGCGCGAACATTTTCTATCGTTGTATTTATCTGGCCCAACGCATCGCCGATATGTGTGGTAGCTCCGCCGGCATTGATAGATGCGGTCCCGGAAACAAATACCGCTTCCCCGGCCGGCATAATGCTGCGCGCGGCCCGTGAAAAGGCTGAGCCGTACTCCAGCGCACAGTGCTGTTTTCCCGCTGCCTGAAGGTAATGCGTGCAGTCGGTCGGCTCGAGAACCGCCATCAGGTCCATCGCACAGTCGCCGCCGTCAGCCGGTCCAAGCCCAATGCCTGTGCTGGCGGGCATCGACTGGCGGGTTCCGGCTCCGATAAGACCCCACTCGGTGAAAAACTTGGTTCTGGCGTGATTGAACTGGTCGTACCACGAAAGAATATCCTTTAGCCACATCCACGTACGCGGCACCGAAAGGAAATCGGCGCCGAATTGTCTCAGTGCTGCTTCGGCTTTTTCCATCATAGCCTGGGCCTGTGTAGTGGCCTGCCCGCGCTGCTGATCAGATACGCCCGAAAGTGTAAGATATGCACGGCCGGGCACACGCAGAATTCGTCCGCAAAGGTTCCCTTGTAAATCGATCACTTCGGGCCTGCTGTTACTGCTGACGGCGTGGACCTGCACGCCGGCTATCGGGCCAACCGCCCCTTCCTTGCCCACCAAAAGGCTTGGAGCAACCCCATCGTCAAGATCACCATATACCCGGGACCGTACACGGCAGATGTCTTTCATCGCTGCTTGAGTGGCGAAAACCCGCTCCTGGAGGATACTCGCTCTTTTCGAACGCAGTATGTCCCGGATACCGGAAAAGATTTCATGCGCCTGGTCCTGCGGCGGTGCATTTTCCCCGGGCGCC
>Ga0209976_10001863_pt1 | contig 12192 bp, 9 predicted proteins | sample SumtaG_FD_182806 | JGI IMG/M metagenome (GOLD analysis project Ga0209976, IMG submission 182806) | Deep subsurface microbial communities from Indian Ocean to uncover new lineages of life (NeLLi) - Sumatra_00157 metaG (SPAdes) (version 2) | ecosystem: Environmental > Aquatic > Marine > Oceanic >...
CTTCAGTTTTTACTTATATATTTGAGCGACGAATTTAAGCTTTTCTTCATCTTTAATTGTATAGTCGCTCTTAGGGTCTTCAGCAGCCATGAGAAGGGTATGTGCAATATCACGTCCATGGTCTGAGTGCGCGGCTACCCCACTTGCTATCATCCTCACCAGGTTTCTGGCAGCTATGGTGTCTGCACTTGCACCGCATATACCGACCTGCGGCCCTTGCCCAAAAGGGTCGATACGGCAGGGACCCATACTGCAGATTTTGCAGCATATCCCAAGTGTTCCAAAACCGCACTGCGGCTGCATCACATCGTACCTGTCCCATACAATCTCTATACCTTCCTCAGCTGCCCGCTTAACCATTTTCCGCGAGGCTTTATCAGCATAGGTCAGTTCTTTAGCCATGTATATCCTCCAATCTTTTTAGCTGGTTCCCTCTGCAGCCTTCTATAACTGCAACAGAGAATTGAACATAACTGTATGTTTTTCTAAGAATAAAGTGTTTTTCTATCGGATATTGTAAACTCTGTTGATTATGCCTATTCTCTTTGATTTTCATCCCGCTTTCTTTGACATATCAAGAGGGCCGCCAAAGACGAAAACTGTTCACATGGAGATATTATTGACCTCTTGAAAGTGTAATACTGAGTGATGCTATACATTGATGTAAACGTTATATAGTCATCCATGTTTTAAACCACCTTATAATGGTAACTTCTATATCGATCCTATATACTATTCTATTTAGAATCAAGATATTTTTTAGCAAACAATTGAACTATCTATTGGCTGAAAGCTATTTGCTATACAACGCCAATTTTTTTAAAAGCTCGTTTATCTGGGTAATCGGTTTACCGGCTATATCCAGGGCTGAGATCTCGTTAGTATTGATTTTTTGAATTTCCTCTGAAGAATCAATGAAACCCAAAATCTCAAGCCCTTCTGTATTTTCTTCTATAAAATTCTTTTCCTCCGGTCTCCGGATCTTGTTGCCGATTATTCTTATGCTCTTGATACCAATATCTTTTGACAATTTATCTATTCTATAAGCAGTCTCTATACTCACCCTGCTTGGCTCAACTACAACTATCATTTCATCAACACCGATCGCTGTGCCCCTTCCTATATGTTCTATTCCAGCCTCCATATCCAGTATTACCCATTCTTTTCTCGCTACCATTAGATGGGAAAGAAGAGTTTTGAGGAAGGCATTTTCAGGACACGCGCAACCACCTCCGCCCATCCTTATGGTTCCCATTACGAGCAGTTTTATACCTCTCTGTTCCAAACAATATTTTTCAGGTATGTCATCCACTTTTGGATTCATGGTAAAAAAAGGAGCAGGATCACCTACCTTTGTGCCTGTCCTTTCGGCCATCAAACCCTTCAATTCTACAATAGGTGTTACACTCTTCTCCTTCGGAATACCCAGAACTGTAGCTACGTTCATGTCTGGGTCAGCGTCAACCACCATGACCTTATTACCCGAATCACTTAATATTCCAGCCATTAAAACTGCAATGGTGGTCTTTCCGACGCCTCCTTTTCCGGTAACCGCTATTTTCATTGTATTTCCTGCTCCATGCCCCGCCAGTGTAGTTAAGCTTTAAGTGGAAGTCAAGCTTTTATTCTAGTTGTGATTGTCTTCGGTAAGCCCCCGGGGTGATCTTCCGGTGCTTTTTAAAGATCTTGTTAAAATAGCTCTGGTCATTGAAACCGGTCCTGAAAGCTACTTCATTTACATTCAGGTACTGATCAGCCAGTAAAAAGCAGGCCTGCTCGACGCGGAACCTGTTCAATTGATCACTGAAGGTATGACCGGTTTTTTCCTTGAATACCCTGGAAAAGTAGGCGGGTGACATGTTGCAGTAGCGGGCAACACCATCCCTGGTAAGCTCACCGCCCAGGTTATTTTTCATATGCTCCAGAGCCAGGGCAATAGCTGGAGGCGGCGAAATGGAGCCTGAATAGAAACTGGTATTTATAAAATCCTCGAGCCAGCTGGTAAGCCAGCCGCTCAGAGCTACTTCATCTGTAACCTCGTGGAAGTCTTTGAAATAGGAACTGTTTACACCTAACAACTCCCGGGAGTCAGCGCCCCGCTCTACACTGGCACGGTACATGAGCACAACCATCTCCAGTACCAGGGTTTTTAGAATATCAAAATTGTCCCTGCCCAGGTTATAAACGCCAACCAGGATCCTGTTTATGATCTCTCTGGCCTTTTCCCGGTCACGTTTTTTGATCGCAGTAAGCAGCTCAAACTCATCACGTAGATAGATCTCTCGCGGGTGTTGTTGAGGCTTCTTTTTATAAGTGTGGATTATCTCAGCGTGTTGTGCCGAGTTTCTGCTCTTTTCCGAATTGATCTTCATTAAACTGCTGTTGCAGATATTCTCCCTGCAGGCCATAGCCATTAACAGGCGGGCAGCACCTCCAACCCGGGTCTCTCTTTCCTCTAGCCGCTCTTTCCCATGGGACGCGGAAAATATACCGCCTATGGCGATGTTGTTAAGAGAAATTGGAACTGTCCAGACGTATGTATCCTGATTATCCAGTACAATATAGGATTCGCCCCAACGCAGGGATTCCCTCACCATTTGCTCAAGATCTATGTTTCGCTGATGCGCTTCCGACCAGGGATAGTAGGGACAGCCGTCAAGCTCAATCCGGCTGGAGCTTATCAGGACCAGACCGTATGAGGTTTCCTTATGGTATTGGCTGGTCAGATCCTTGAAAAGGGTAGGGGTAAAGAGGCACTTCCAGGAAACCATGTGATTATAATACTAAAAGAGAGCATCAGAATACAAGTACCTAAACATGTTTCACCTTTTTATAGAAAATTCCTGTAATACGGGCAAGAAATTCTCCCACTGCTGCTTAAAGCTCAATAGTGATAGATAGATACCTCTGAGCACCGGCTGTGTGATAACAAATTCAGCACCTGCATCACGTTTTCTGCCCAGCTTATCAAGCTCATCTTCAAGGGGTTCGTAGTGGTTGAAGGCTGCTCCTATGGTGAAGCACCCTGGATACTTCGCATGTATATATTTAATCAGCTTAACCGAGGTTACTGTATTACAATTCATGGCTAAATCTGCAGGTTCCAGCCTGGGCAGCCGGGGACTTCCGTCGCCACTTACACACAGGAGGTATTTAACACCCAGTCTACTGCAGGTAGATAGAAATTCATCCAGATCGATCTTCCTGTGGAAGCTGTTCAGGTGGATTAACAGACTTTCCGGGTCAACTGCCAGTTCCAGATAGGAGATTATTTCATTTTGTCGAAAGATTTCGCTTTTTATCGAGGAAATCAATGGTTTTCAGTTTCTTGTAATCGATTAGATACTAAATTACCAGAAAAAACTATAAAAATACTAAAAGCGATCTGTCCTGTCCTCTGGCTGCAGGTAGAAAGAAAGTGTATGATCACTGAATATTAATTTGGGGTGATGGTTGCTCACCGGTCTATTATCCCCCTTTTCAAGGAGTTGCGTGTTAAATGGTTGAATTTCTTTTTGCCCTGCCGGCAGTAGTTAAGATCATTACTTCTTTAGTGCTGATAGTGGCGGTTAACAGGTTTTTAAAGCAACTTCTCTATTCTGTGCTGATCGGTGCCCTATTTTTAGGGCTCTGGTGCGGCCATTCACTATTCAGTCTTCTCTTTGTTGCCTGGCAGCGTTTTTCTTCTGTTGATAACCTGATGCTCATGGTAGTCATTATCGAGGTGATAAGCCTGGGCACCTCGATGTCCCGCTCAGGAGTTATGGCTGATCTGGTTGAGGCAGTACGGTCACGGATTTCCCGGCGATCAGCACTTGCTGTGCTGCCGGCCATTATCGGGCTGCTGCCCATGCCCGGCGGCGCCTATTTCTCCGCTCCCCTGGTGGATAGCTGTGATACGGAAAAGGACATTCAATCATTGTTAAAGACCCGGATCAACTACTGGTTCAGACATATCTGGGAAGGCTGGTGGCCCCTCTATCCTAGTGTCCTGGTTGCCGTGGACATTATGGGTGTGGAAATATGGCAGTTTATGCTCATTCAGATTCCTGTCTCGCTGCTGACCGTTTTGAGTGGTTACTGGTTCCTGCTAAGAAAAGTGCCGGTTCCTGCCGGTATTACAACTGAGAAGAGCACCATGCCGGAGCGAAAAAACCGTCAGTCACTATTGGTTCTGATTACTCCCATTCTGGTTACCATTGTGGTATATATACTGATCACCATTTTTCTGCCCTTTATCGGGCAAATAAATAAATATCTACCCATGATTGTTGGTCTTTTGATGGCTGTGATCACCCTGCAGTTGCAGCGCCCCCAGCCGGCAAAAGAGTGGCGGCAGATAATATTCACTAAAAGGGCGCTCTTTCTGGTGCTGCTGATAGCGGCAGTGCGGATATATGGGGCTGTTATTGATACCCCCCTGCCGTCGGGACTTCTTCTAGTGGAGCAGATGCGCCTGGAACTGGTGCAATGGGGTATACCTTTCCTTGCAGTTATGGCTCTTATACCGCTCTTCAGCGGCATGGCTATGGGGGTTACCGTGGGTTATGTGGCTGCCAGTTTTCCAATTGTATTAAGCCTGCTCGGCCCTGACCCTTCCCTCATGAGTATCCTGTCTGCCTGTATGCTGGCCTATGGCATCGGCTTTGTAGGTGAAATGCTCACTCCCATGCATGTCTGCCTGGTTGTAACCAATGATTATTTTAAAACCCGTCTATTTCCCAGCATCATATCTCTGTTAAAACCGGCGGCAGCGATCTCGATTGGCATATTTGCCTTCTATTTCCTCTTACAATTCTTCGTCTGAAGCAGGATTATATTGCTCTGTTGGGCGAATACTAAAAGATTAAGTATCAAGCAAAAGTTTGCTAATGAATAAGCAGGGCAGTATAATAGTAGTATGAACGAGTATAAAAAAACGATCTCTAAATTAACTGACAGGCTGCAGCAGAATGAAATAAGCAGACAGGATCTTTTTAAGGGCCTGGGAAAGCATCTATCCATTCTTGAAGCGAGTCTTTTTTTAAAAACTAGCCTGGAGTCTGCCTATAAAAAAATTGTTGATTCAAACAGGGAGCTGCCTGAGCATAGACAGCGGATCAGTAGGGTGGTGAGGAATACAGCCCGGCATAATGAGATAAGCAAGCTGGTTAAGGAATCTAAAGAGGAGCTTAAGACCCTGGAAAAGGAGAGCAGCACAATCTGCCGGGATATTGGCGAGGCTGCTTATCTGTCCTTTAAAAAGACCCCGGACCCGGGTGAATATTACCTGGAACTCTTCAGTGATCTGGCTGCCCATGATCAGGCAATTGAAAAAATAGCGGATGAGCTTGATCAACAGCATTATAATAAGCGCACCCGCCCCATATTGAAAAAATTGATGGATAAGGGACGTGCTGCTTTGCTCTCTTCGAGCAAGTCAGCAAAGATGATGGCTCTTCCCGGGCTCTACCGAAAAGCGGGTCAAAAATTATGCGAATCTGGGCTTGGTGAAGAAGCCGCTGATAAAACGTTTACCAGGTTAATGGCGCCATACTTGAAAAACCGGCGGCAGGCTGGAAAAATTGAAAGCAGGAACCAGGAATTTTTGGCTGAACAGGAGAGGCTGTGGCAGGAGCTGAAGGCTTTAGGAGCGGAAAAGAGACACCAGAAACTGGTAAAGGAACTGGAAAAGACCACCAGGCATATTGAGGAAAAGCTTGAGCAATTCCATACAGAGCTGGGAAAACTCTACTGCAAAGATCACCCCCCGTCCGTGGTTAGTGATGAATACATCGAAGAGAGCCTCAAAAAATTAGACCGCCTGGATAAAGAAAAGAACAGTAGCAAAAAGCAAATCAGACGGCTTAATGCCGCTTTGGAAATAGAGCGGATTGATGAGGGAGTAAACTCAAAAAAAAGCCGGATTGAAACTCTGGATGCGGAGATCCGGGATCGCAGTGAGCAGGTCAAAGAGCTTGCAGCCGGAATTGAAAACCTGGCAAAGGAAAAGAAGACGCTGGAGAAGGTCCGCGGCTCTCTAACCACCTTGGCGACACCGGATAAAAGCCGCCCGGAGCCAAAAACTGAGCCAAAAAGCAGATCAAGATCTACGCCAAAAGCTAAATCAAAAACCAGATCAAAATCTACTCAAGAATTACGAAAACAGGATTAGAGATAATTTCATATTGTCCGGACTTGACCAGAAGCCGGTAGAATACTTTTTTATTCCAATCGGAAAAATCATCGTAATATTCCACTTTAACCGGGATTTCATCGCTGCTCTGCCGGATAATGCGCCCTGACCTGATTAATTGCCAGCTTACTTTTGTTCCTTTTCCCCGGGCTGGCTGCTGCAGGCTTACGGCAAAGGAAATAGTAACTTTGCCGGCTGTCTTCAGGACCTCACCCTGTACCGCGCTTTCTGCCGGCAGCCTGCCTGTTACCGAGAAATCATCCAGGCTTATGCGGGAGTCTCCTCCCTGGTATACTGCATACATACGCCCCTTTTTAAAGGCATCAAGGATTTTCTCTGCTGAAATTTCCTCTGCAAGAAATACAGTCTGGGCGCCGTCAAGCTGAAACCAGGGGCTGACAGCGGTTTTATGAAAATCTATGCTTCCCACAGCCCAGACCGGGTTTTCCAGTTCACCCTGCAGATAGGCCAGCAGCAGCTTATCCCAAATCGCTCCTGCCTGATGAGCTGTGCGCCGGTCTCCATAGAGCGCTTCAAACCCGGTAAAACCGGTGGTTTTTTCCAACACCTGCAGATGCGGAGGTGTTTGAGCAACTCTGATTCCCTCCACTATCCTTTCCCTGGAGCGGATTTCCGGACCAGCCCAGGTGACTATTCCTCCCCTCTGTTGAACGTAGTCAATTACCTCCTGATAAGGAGCAAGTCCGGGATCTCCATGATAGGCATCGTAAAGGGAGCTTTGAAAGGGATGGAAATTAATAAGACCCAGCAGGGCAAAGAGGAATATGAAGATGGCTATTATAGGGTGCTTTTTTCTCTTGAGAGCTAAAAATAATCCCAAAAGCCCCATGGCCAGCCAGGGCAGGCTTTGGGGCAGCAGCCTGGCCGTATACCTGAGTGAAGGGGAACCATCTATTACCGGCAGGTAGCGGTAATCCTCATCCCTGGGAAGGCCAATAACATGCATATCCATTTTCACATTGTACAGGCTTAAGGTTTTGTTAAAAGGGCTTCCCTGCCAGTAATAATGGGTTAAAAGCTCCAGTCCCGGTATTATTACCACCTCCTGCTGCTCACGGTTAAGAGTGCGGATTTCTTTTAGATAGGTGTCCAACCCCTGGGATACTACCGAGGGTCTTTGCCGCTTGATGCGCAGCAGATTGCGAAATGGCGGAAAACCATAAGTAAAAGCAATCTGGTGATGATCCCCCATAATGATGGCTTTTATTTTCTTCTCTCTGGCCTCTGCTGCCAGTTCTTGAAGGGTCAAAGCCCCGGTGCTGTAGGTTGACTGCACGCCAAAGGCTGCCGGGATTTGCAGATAATCAACCTGCTCTCCGGTGGTTTTGACGGTGCTGAGAATAAGGAAAATCAGGTTTATAAACATGGCAAAATTTGAGTCCTTTGGGAATGTCATTTTACCACTGCTTGTATCCCAGAATTCACCTGGTGCAAGCATCGGCTAATGTTTTCTATTAAACGTCCATAGCTTAATATATTGATGCTTACACTTAAAGGTGCTAAAACAATTAAGGTGTGGTTTATGCTGTTACCTGAGAAATCTTGCGTGTTCAGCTGCGCTTTTAGCGCAAAAAATAATCAAGTCAGCGACCGAAGGAAGTCCTGCGGACGCCCGAATATATATTGTGTTGGGACTTTGTTTTAAGAACTTAGGTTGCGGATGTAATCTGTACTGGGAAAGAGCAGACAACCTTTAACCTGGTCGGTCAATGGAGGTAAAAGCCTATGAGAAGAAAGTCAGCAATCCCGTTTCAACCGGCTGAAATAGAGCGCTATCGCCGGCAGCTTATTTTACCGGGATGGAGCGAAGAGACGCAGCTGTTGCTGAAAGAGGCGACGGTCTTTATTGCCGGGGCCGGCGGTCTGGGAAGCCCGGCCGCTATATACCTGGCTGCAGCCGGTGTGGGTACTTTACGGATCTGTGATAAGGGAGAGGTTGAGCTCTCCAATCTAAACCGGCAGATACTGCACAGCGACCCCGATGTAGGTAAAAGCAAGGTACGTTCCGCGGAGCGAACCCTGACGGCGATCAATCCCCATCTGAAAGTAGTGGCTCTGGCGGAAGAGATAAAAAGGACTAATATCTCCACTCTGGTGGGAAATGCACGCATTATGATCGATTGTCTGGACAACTTTCCCGGGCGCTATGTGCTGAATGAATATGCAGTGCAAAGCGGGATTCCCCTGGTGCATGCCGGTATTTACGCGTTCTCCGGGCAGATCACTTTTATTCAGCCTCCGGAGACTCCCTGCCTGGCCTGCATTGTACCTGAAATACCGCCCGCGGCATCTGGGCCTTCTGAGGCCACCCCGCCTTCTGAGGCTGCTATGCTTCATTCTGAAACCGGGATCTTTCCTGTTCTGGGAGCTACAGTTGGGATTCTTGGCTCCTTAGAGGCTATGGAAGCTGTCAAATACTTAAGCGGTACCGGGTCCCTGCTTAAAAACAGGCTCCTGTTCATAGATGGCGAAACAATGCTCTTCCAGGAGATGAATGTGGCAAGGGAGTTGAAGTGCCCGGTCTGCTGCCGTTTATCGGCTTAATAGGGACGACGAGAAATCATTTGAAAAAAAATAGACCGGGATGCCAAAATTGATGCAGAGAACCCGGAATAATCATAGCTGAACTCTCTACTCCTGCTCTTCTTTGTAGAGGGTCAAAAGAACCTTTTCCGGTGTAAGCGGTGCATCATAGGGTATTTCCATGTCCGGTCGAAAGGCTCGCATGGCCTCTATCAGGGCCCAGTAAACAGCGATGCCGTACATAAAGGGAGGCTCACCCACGGCTTTTGAGTTAAATATGCCCAATGGGTTATTCAGGTTTTTCAGGAAATGAATGGTCATCTCCCGGGGGGTATAATAGATATCCGGGACTTTATAATTGGTAAGGTTGCCGGTCAGCAGCCTGCCCTGATCGGAATAGATAAGTTCCTCCAGGGTCAGCCAGCCGATTCCCTGTACAATAGCTCCCTCTGCTTGACCGAGGTCAATTAGAGGGTTGAGACTGCGGCCAAAGTCGTGAACCACCTTTACCGAATCCACCTGGTAAATACCACGCAGACAATCCAGGCTTACTTCAATTATGGCGGTTCCGTAAACCAGGTAGGCAAAGGGCCGCCCCTTTTCCTTTTTTTGGTCAAAGTGTATGTCCGGGGTAGCATAGTGAGCCTGGGCGGATAGGCTCACCCTTTTCAGGTAAGCTATGGTAATTAGCTTCTCCCAGTCAAGGCCGGTTCTCTTGCCAGTGTCCAGTACCTGTTCCTGCTCAATGGTAATGTGGCCGGGGTCATTATGGCCCTGCTCAGCGGCTGCTGTACGGTGGAGGCGCTCTAAAATAATGCGGCACGCCAGTTCGGTTGCTTTACCATTGAGATCCGCCCCGGTGCTGGCAGCGGTGGGAGATGTATTGGCAGCTCTGGTTGTATTAGTGCTTTCAATTTTTATGCGCTCCGGTGAAATTGAGAAGATTTCAGCGGCGACCTGAAGAATTTTGATGTTAACTCCCTGGCCCATTTCCACCGCTCCGGTACTTATGCTGACGCTGCCGTCGGTATAAACATGCACCAGGGCATTTGCCTGATTAAGAAAGATGGTGGTAAAAGAAATACCGAAACATACAGGCATGAAGGCCATTCCCTTTTTAACCAGCCGGTGCTCCCTGTTGAAAGCCCGGATATCCTGCTTGCTCTTATCGCTATTAAATCTCTTTTCCGTTTCTTGCCAGCAGGATTCAGCCTGGCAATGCTCCACTTCCATGCCGAAGTGAAAATAATCACCGCTTTTAAGAAGATTCAGTTTCTGGATTTCAGAGGGATCTTTACCCATGGCTATAGCGGCCTTAAAAATAGCAGCTTCCATGACAAACATGGCCTGAGGAGCCCCGAAACCGCGGAAAGCCGTGTTGGGTGGCAGGTTGGTGCGGCAGCTTATACCGGTTGCCTTCAAATTGGGAATGAAATAGCTTCCTGCAGCGTGAAACAGAGTACGTTCCAGGATGGCCGGTGAAAGGTCTGCCGTTGCGCCGGCATTTTGGTAAAAGGTAACCTCATAAGCCAACATGCGGCCCTGTTCATTCAACCCCAGACGGTAATCCGAAGAATAGGGATGACGCTTGCCGGTATAGCGCATATCCTCACCACGGCGCAGCACCAGCTTAACCGGTTTTTTCAAAGTGGCAGCAGCCAGCCCGGCCATTACCGCCCAGGCCGTGGCTTGTTCTTCTTTGCCGCCGAACGCGCCGCCCAGTCGGTGGACCTCGACCTCGATCCGGTGCATGGAAAGCCCGGTAACTTTGGCAGTCAGCCGCTGAACCAGAGTGGGATTCTGGGTTGCCGAAATTATCTTCAGGCCCCCATTATCGGTTGGCAGGGCCAGGGAGCCCTGGGTTTCCAGGTAGAGGTGCTCCTGGCCCCCTGTATCAACTCTGCCCTCTACGATCAGGCTGCAATCCTGCCAGCTTTTCTCGACATCGCCTGCTGCAAAGGTGCGGGGAGGGCAGATTAGCAGGTCTTTAGCTGCTGCTTGGCGGGGATCAAAAACAGGTTCCAGCTCTTCTATCTCAGCCAGTATGGCCCTTACTCCGGCTGAAGCGATCTCAGGACTCTGCGCTATGACCAGGGCAATAGCCTGTCCCTGGTAGTGGAGGATTTGATCAGCCAGAAGGGGTTCATCAGGAAAGATACTGCCGATCTGATTCTCACCGGGAATGGATGGTGCGGTAATTATTGTTTCTATACCGGGAATCTTTTCCGCTTTCTCGAGGTTGAGTCCATTAAGGCGACCGTGCGCGGTGGGTGAGACGAATACCGCTCCGTAGAGCAAGTTTTCCGGCAGGGGCTGGTCGTCTATGAAGTGGGATTCACCACGCACGTGCAGCCGGGGTTCCTGGACATTCATTTCACCTTCCTCATTGAGCCAATCAGCTCTTCAGTAATAATGTTCGGAAAGAGAACCAGGAAATGAGCAAGGATCAGCTGCTGCAGCAGGAGTCTCTTATATTGAGCTGTACCGCGTACATCGGTAATGGGTAATATTTCCTCAATGCAGATCTTCAGAAGCTCTGCAAGGAGTTCTTTTGAGAGTCGTTTCCCCTTGAGGAATTTTGAGCTTCTGGATAGATGAAGGGGAATTGGAGCAACACCTCCGGCAGACAGATGAACCTCATTCAATACCTCACCATCACTCTTAAGGGAGATTGCGGAATTAACTCCGGCAATGTCCAGATGGCGCCGCCGGCTTACCTTTTCAAAATTAAAGAGCAGCGGTTGCCGGGCATTCAGCTGCCTGCCGGCAGGCAGCCGGTTATTGCTTCTCTTAACAGCGCCTGTCCGTGAACCATTTTTTCCGGAAACAGCAAAATCAATCTGCTGGATCAGTTCATCATCGTGCAAAGCAACCTTCTTGTAGTCCAGGAAGAAATCTCTTAACAACAGCTTGCGTGATCCTCCGCTGTTGGACTTGAGAGTGAGGGAGGCGTCCAGGGCCAGCAGCATAACGGAAAGATCACCGATTGGCGAGGCGTTCAGAATATTACCGCCCACAGTCGCCCTGTTACGTATGAGAGTGGAGGAAACCAGCTTAAGATAATCGGGGAAGCGGGGGAATATTTCCCGCAGTAAGTCCGATTCCATTAATTCCCCGGCCGTAACCCCGGAGCCGATATAAACCCGATCGTCCCGCCGGAAGATACCGGCCATTCCCCTGTTGCCGGAGATAAACTCTATGTTTTTGTCGATTAAAAGCTCAGGCTGCTGCACCAGGAGATCAGTACCGCCGGCCACAAAAACGGCGGATTTTATTTTGCCGGCAGCAGTTTCCCGTTGAAAATTTTTGTTGAGCCGGCGCAGACGATCGGTCATGGTAAGCAGATATCGCGGTACCAGGCCAAGATCAACCAGCTTTGTCAGGTGATCTCCGGGGGTTTTCAGTAAGGGAGCAAAATCTTCTATTAAGTAGGCTAATGCACGTTTTATGGAGCTGAAGCCGGTGCAGCGAAG